>Ga0272442_10005655_pt1 | contig 16636 bp, 20 predicted proteins | sample SSMForm2O_FD_200262 | JGI IMG/M metagenome (GOLD analysis project Ga0272442, IMG submission 200262) | Marine sediment archaeal communities from Little Sippewissett salt marsh, Falmouth, MA, United States - SSM-Form-2O | ecosystem: Environmental > Aquatic > Marine > Wetlands > Sediment ... | reverse complement strand
ATTGTTAGAAATGGTTGCAAAACAAATCGGAAGAACTTTAGAACAATGTTATAACGAATTTGGAAATAAATTAACAGAAAAATATGGCACTTTATATTCTGCATTTGAAGAAGCGGCATATGATATTGAAACTCTAAAAAACGATGGATTTAAAGGCGACTGGCTTAAAGATTTTGAAGAGGTTGCAAAAACCAGCATATCAATTCCATTTGTAGATATTAAAGGATATATCAATGTTACATCTTGGTTACCAGATGGGATTAATCATATTCGCGATGTGTTAAATGAAGCAGAGCAAAGCGAATTTGAAGATGTTCAAATTCAAATAAAATACATAGGTGCACCTCAGTATATGATTACAGTAAAAGCACCAGATTACAAAATTGCAGAAGAAAATATGAAAAAAGCAGTTGATAAAATTAAAGTTGAAATTAAAAAATACAATGGAGATTGCGAATTCCACCGTAAAATAGAGGAATAGATGTCAAATTTGTTTTATTGTAAAAATTGTAAAGTTTATACATTAGATAAAACATGCAGTAAATGTAATAAAAAAACTGTATCTAAAAATCCGCCAAGATTTTCACCTCAAGATCATTATGGCAGATACAGAAGAGAATTAAAAAAACTACAGAAAGGTGAATAAATATGGATTATGTAACAGTTAGATATGTGTCAAAAAAACCAAAATTAAACAATCCAATTTTGATAGAAGGTCTTCCTGGAATTGGTAATGTTGGAAAACTAGCAGTCGAACATTTAATAGATAGTATTAATGCAATAAAATTTGCAGAGTTATACAGTAAAGATTTCCCCCCACAAGTTTTTATTAACACTGATGGAACAATAGAACTTGTTAAAAATGAGTTTTATTTTTGGAAAGCAAAAAAGAAAAATCAGAGAGATCTTGTTTTACTTACCGGTGACTATCAAGGACTTTCTTCACAGGGTCAATATGAACTTGTCGAAAGAATATTAGATATCGCAGAGGACATGGGTGTTAAAGAAATATTTACGTTAGGTGGATATGGTCTTGGTCATGATATCCAAAAACCACATGTGTTATGTGCAACAACCGATAAACATCTTGTAAAAACAATGAAGGGCCATGGTGCAGTATTTAAGAAAAACGAACCGGGTGGTGGAATAGTAGGCGCAAGTGGATTATTACTTGGCCTAGGAAAATTAAGAGGAATGCAAGGAACCTGTTTTATGGGCGAAACACCTGGGTATTTGGTTGATCCTAAAAGTGCAAAAGCAGTACTTACAATTATAATGAAAATTACACGAGTTGATGTAAGTTTGTCTGCATTAGAAAAAAAAGCAAAAGAAATAGAACAGATAGCACATCAATTAAAAGAAATGGAAGGTTTATCAAAAGATAAAACAGAAGAGTTGAAATATATTGGTTAAAACTTTTTTTAATCTATACTCTTTCTATTTTTTCAACTACTAACCATATATCACTTATAACAGGCTGATCTGGAGTTCTATATTCAATTACCCCTGAAAATTTAAATACTTGATCTGGGCTTAATTTATCTGTTTCATTTTGATCAAGATAACCAAGATTTAAGATAAGACCTGAAGTATCATAAGATAAATCGGAAGCTACAACAGGTTGTCCAGCTTCATATGTATAAAAACCTTTAACAACTACAGAATTATCGATAAAATTTTCCCTATTTCTTTTGATTTCTTCAGGTGTAAGGAAAGTTTCTTCCTCAGGTAAATTTGTAATTACAATATATGCAGCAGCAACTATTGTTATTACCAATAATACAATCAAAACTGTTCTTGTATCAAATCTCCTTCTCTTTGCACTCATGTTAATCTGCAACCCAAAATACAATGCTTATTTAAAATCCTATGGTTCTAATTCTATACCATAAGTTTTTTCAGGATTTAACTTATGAATCTCATATAATTCTTTTTCTGATAATAATCCTTTTTTAATTAGCTCTAAAGATCTCTTTGGAACTGTTTTAGGACCAAGAACTGCTCCAGGTCTCCGAGGATCATCAATATAATCAGTTTCCATTAAAAAACGGGTGCTTTTCTTAATTGCTGCAAGAATGTTTTTTTCACTAGCTAAAACAGATGGCATTAGCCCATAATTTTCATTTTTTAAAATCAACGGTGGTGAATAGTGCTTGACAATCTTGTTTGCTGGTAATCCTGCATTCTTTCCCATTTCTACAAGTTCTTTGCATTGGTTTGGTGTTGTGCTTTCAGTATGTAAAATTACTGGAGCATCTACGTCTTTTGCTTTTTGCATACCATAAAGAAGGATTTCATTTGAATCATCGATTAATTGTTTTTCAACAGGAAAATGAGGTCGCCCAATTTCTCCGATTCCTATACATTTTTTTTCCTGGCATAGAACTGCTGCTTGATCAATTCCTTTTTTCATTATTTCTATTGCAATTTTTCTATCAAACTTTTCTTGAAGCTTTAACAAATCAACAGGATATGGCCCAACTGTTACAAACACACCAACATCAATTTTTGAGCGGATAATTTCTGCCATTTTTAAGGTTTTATTATAACAAGATTCGTAGGATTTTTCTTTAATTACTAAATTAGTCATCGGAAGTTGACACAATACAAAATGAGTTCCACCTGCTTTTTTAAAATCTTTTATTGCATCTAAAAAACGTCCATCTTCTCTTAAATGGAGATGATTATCAAATAAAATCATGATTTGAGATATCTAAGTATATTTGATAATATTTTTCTAATTTAAAATTTGTATCGATTATGTTTTCTAAAGTAAAAAGAATAAGCATGATCTGATTTTTCCTTTTTACCAGTAATCATGTCGATAATTCCCTGAGCCAAAATCCAACCGAAATAACCCATAAAGAAAGTAAAAAAACCAGTAATACTATAAGAAACAATCATTTGAACATTTTCAGTTCCACCAGAAATAAGCAATGCCATAATTCCTACAATTATAAACAAGAAAATTAACAAAAAAACCCATTTTAAAGCATAAATTGTAACTTTCATAGTTTTTTGTGGTAAATCTTCAAATTGCAATCTCTTGTTATTGAAAAATGATAGATTACGCTGATATATCTTTTTCCTTGGCATACTTTCCTCCTAGAAACTAAAATTTCTTAGTAGAGTGATCCCAATGTAAAGTAATGAAAGGTTGATATAAAAAACTGATTCGCAGATAAATATGCACATACAATGCAGATGCATATGCATCTAACATTATTTGGAATTAAATGATAAATTTTTAAATCATCATTTGTTTTCAAAAGATTTAATAGTATAATGGCAAATTAACATAAGGTGCAGGAGAGGCCATGGCGCACATAGAGGATGAAGCTACAGATGAAGATTTTTTCAGGGATATAAGAGCAAGTAGAAAAAATGCAAAAGAAAATATTTTAGATGAAACTTTTAGAAAAGCAGAGATTAAAAGAGGATTAAAACCAGTTGAAGAAAAATCTTATGAAAAAAGACCATTTTTAAAATTAGGAATAGTCCTAATAATAATTGCAATAATTTCCTTAATTGCAATTAATTATGGACCATGGGTATATGTAAAATTTGATTCAGAATATGGAACCATTCAAGAATTTTATAATAGAGATTTTAAAGGTAGCTATTACTATAATGAAATTGATGATATTTTTGAATCCCCATGTGGTATAAATTGTAGTTCAAATAGTAAAAATTTTATTGGTATAGAAAAAAGTGATATGTCAAGCACTCCAAGAATGATGTTTTATATTTTTATAATTTTTATTATAATGGGATTGGTTTTTACAATATTTGAAATTGTTGAAAGAAAAAAGAAATTTTCAATAGAAATTGTTAATATAATTCATTCAGTTTATGCAGCAATTACTTTATTTATTGGTATTTTTGTTGCATATTCAACTATGAAATTTTTTAGTGTGTACTTCTTAGTATCATACAATACGCCATTTATAGAATCAAATAGTATTAGTAATATAATACTAATCTTCCCAATTCCAATTTTTCTTTTAGTCATTTCTTTTATGATAATTATGATTGCAGAGACAGTACTGAAAATCAATTTTTATGAATTTCATAAAAAAATAAAACTGGAAAAAACTCCGTCTACAATCTCCAATTTAAAATTTGGAGGTAGCCTATGAAAAAAGGCGTAATGGCAAAAAAAGCTCAAAACCTTACGATAATTCTAATTATTAGCAGCATGATTAGTCTTTTTTTTGTCTCATTAATACCTTGGCTATCAGTTGAAGAAAGTAATCAGGTCAAAGAAAATTTGCACTTTAATTTTGAGATGATTAAAAAAAGTAGTAACCCTCAGATAAGCAGTCTATCATATGATATTAATCTAATAATTTACTCTTTTTGGCTAATTATTATTTTTAGTATAATATCATTCCTTGGTTCAACAATTCATGCTTCAGGTAAATATATCAAAGCTGGTCAGATTTTGTTGTTTTTTGGTTGTATTACACTTATACTTTTGGTTTTTTCAATATATCTACAAATAAAAATGCCAGGAAAAATAAATGAAATTGAATTTGTGAATCATTCATCAATAATTTCTCCATTTTATTACTTATATCTAATCTTAATTTCAAGTATTATTGCACTATTAAGCTCTATCTCATATACTTGGGCATTTAGCTCACATTCGATTCAAAAATATAAAGAATTAAAAGAACAAAAGAAAGAAAAAACCAAGCAATTAAAAAAATCTAAGCTAGCAAAAAAGAAGACTGAAGTAAAAATCGAAAAACCTTTAAAAGTCAAAAAACCCGCTAAAATTGAAACACCAATTTTAAAGAAACAACCTATTATAGAAAAAAAACCAGTTGTTGAGGAAAAAACAGCAGAACCTAAAGTTGCTGATGAAAGTGAAGAAGTAGAGCAATGGTTAGCAGGACAAGTAAAAGAAATGGAAAAGGAGCCTGTTGAGGAAAAAACAGTGGAACCTAAAAAAGAACCTGAAATCAAAGAAAAAGAAACAAAAAAACAAATATTTCCTGAAGAAAAATCACCTATAACTAAAGAAGAATCAGAAGAAATAAAAGAAATTCCTGTATCAAAATCATTTGAAGATGCATTATCATCTGCTATTCAAAAAAAGCAAGGAACAAAAAATAATAGCATACCAAAAGAAATACCAACCGATAAAAAAGCAGAAGAACCTCCAAAAGAAGAAAAACCTGCAACAGAAGAAGTAAAAGAAGAGGTATCTAAACCAGAACAAAAGAAAGAATTTAATGTAAAATGTCCAGAGTGCAAACACATATTTTCAGCAGTAAAAGGAGAAGGACCAACAAAAATTAAATGTCCCATGTGCGGTAAAGAAGGAATAATAAAATAATTTTTTAAGCATCTGATACTATTCTAACAACATCTCCATCTTTTAATTCGTAATCAGCACCGATTATTCTTTTTGTTCTTGCATCTATTGCTCTAATAAAATGATCACCTAAATCTGTGTGAACTTTGTATGCTAAATCCTTTGCTGTACTTCCTTTTTTCATAAAATGTGCATCAGGTAATATTCTTCCTTCTTTATCAGTCAAATGTGTTTCATCTTCAACAGGATAAACAACAATTAAATCTAGCATTTTTATTGCTTTTTCAATGCATTTTTGAACACCTGTTGATCCAAATTTTTCTACAACATGGGTTTTAATGTAATCAAGGCCCTGTTTTTGTTTATCATTTAGATCTGAGTCCTTTAATATTTTAAAAGATAACCCACCAGGCTTGTAATCAATTAAACCTTTTTTTGCTGCTTTGTTTAAGGCAAGTTCAGATTCAGCACTTGTTGGAACTACGATGTATCCCTTTTTTCTGATTATATCTGCTTTTTTCATATCTTCATCTGTTGCAATGTCACATTTATTAAAAGCAATCAGCATTGGTTTGCTTTCTTTTCTTGTAAAATCTGATAAGGCAAGCAATTGTTCATCTGTCCATTTAGAAGGTTTACTATTATCAAGATTTAATTGTCTAATTGCATTATGAATATGCTCTTCTCTTATTCCAAGGCCTGTTAGCTTTTCTGAAAGCATTCCTTCAATTTTTTTTCCTTCAACCTCACAGCTTCTAGCAACAGTCTCCCAACTTTTTTTAATAATATCTAGAAGCCAAAAGTTAATTTCTTTTTCTAAGAAATCAACATCATTGGTTGAATCATATTTTCCTGGACCACAAGGATTTCCTTCAGCGTCTGCACTTCCGGATGCATCAACTATATGAATTAATGCATGTGCTTGTCTCAGATCATCTAAAAATTTATTGCCTAGTCCACGTCCTTTACATGCATCTGGGACCAAACCTGCCACGTCAATTGCTTCAATTGGAACATATCTTGTTCCATTGATACATTCTGAATTATGAGGTGTACATTTTACTTTGAATTCTTTACAGGGACAAGGTTTATTAACATACATAACACCTCGATTTGCATCAATTGTTGTAAAGGGATAATTTGCAATCTCAGCATGTGCATCAGTTGCAGCATTAAAAAAAGTGGATTTCCCAACGTTGGGCTTTCCAACTATTCCTATCTGCATACTCATTTTTTACTACTCCAACATATTTTCTACTTCATCAACAATATCTGTATCTGCCTTGAATCGTTCGATTTTTTCTTCTGCTGCGCCTTTAGAAGGCGACATAAATGTAATTCCACTTTTACCAAATAATTCACCATTTATTGTTGCTGATTTTGAAAGATAAATTTTGTCTCCTGCGATTTTTCCAGCAATGTCAACATTATCTTCAAGTCGGATATCTCCTCCTGAATCAATATTGCCTTTTATCACAGTTTTTTTCCCACAAAATACATCCCCTGTTGATTTTAGAGATCCATGAAGAATCGAATTATTTTCAATAAATGAGTTACCCTTAATTTCAAAATTCCCAAGCAGTTTTGATTTTTTTCCAACCCTTATATTATAATCAACTTTTGATTTTTGAATCCCAATTATTGAATTATTTGGAATAAATAAGAATGTTTCAGAAATCGGAATTGTATCTCCTTCATGTTCTTCGATTTCTTTTAATATTCTGTCGATTTCTTCACTATGTCCCATTTTTAATAGTTGTAAAAGATATATAAAAATATATATGACAACTGGTATTGGACTTCTAATATTTATCCAACCTTTTGCTTCAAATCCTTGATCAATCTCAACACTATCCCCAACATCAAGATCACCTTCAAGTGAAAGTTTACCTTTGACTTTTACCTTCTCACCAAAATAAACATTTCTTCCACTTTTAACATTGCCACCAATGCTAGAAAAGATATCAACACGAATGTCATCTGTTGATTCTAAGTTTCCATCAATTATTACATGTTCACCAACAAAAATTCTACCATCGGTTTTAATACCAAATTGAATTAAACAACGATCACCTATTACTACATCCCCCTTTGTTACAATTGTTTTTTCTTCAAATTTAGTGTTATTAGGAATAACAAGAGTTTTTCTGTCAAAAGTCATAGTAGAAAAACCATATTATATATCGTGTTATAAAGTCAACGGCTAACAAAATAAAAATTATTCTTCAAGCCACTCTTCATCAATTTTTGTATAATTTGCAATTTCCTCAGGTTTAAACCAAAGATTTATTTCAAACTCAGCAGTATCCGGACCATCTGAACCATGAACAATATTTCTGCCAATAAACTGACCATAATCTCCTCTAATTGTGCCTGAGGTTGCATCTTGAGGATTGGTTTTTCCCATCATGTTTCTTACTAAATTTATTGCATTAATTCCTTCAAAAACCATTGCAACAACAGGTGATGATGTGATATATTTTACAGTTGGTGCAAAGAAAGGTTTATCCTTATGAATGCCATAGTGTTTCTCAGCAAGATCCTTTGGTACAGAGACAAGTTTCATAGCGACTATTTTTAAACCCTTTTTCTCAAATCGGCTAATTATTTCTCCAACTAATCCTCTTTGGACTCCATCTGGTTTAACCATTACAAATGTTCTTTCTTTTTCCATGTATTCACCTATTTTTAGTAAATACTGGGATATAAAACCCCTTTATAGAATTAACGCAGCATCTTCTATTAAACTCCAACCCAAATATGCAAGTGTAAGACTGGTGACATTAAATGCAATATGGGCTACAATTGCTGAATACAAATTCTTAGTTTTTAAAACAATAAAACCTAAAACAACTCCCATTAAAATTGGCATTAAAACAGGGAAAATTTTACCATATGACATATGTGCTAAACCAAATAAGAATGCAGTTATAAAAATTGCAATATATCCTCCTGCGTAACCTTCAATTTTTTCAAATAAAAATCCTCTAAAAAATATTTCTTCACCGATTGGCTGAAAAGCAACCAAGAAAAACAATGTCGGCCAAGAAAACAACTGTTGAATATCAGGTATATTACTTAGATCCTCTGCACTATGACCCATACCGATAAATAAAAGCTCTATCGCAAAAATTACTACAAAGATCAATCCCGCAGCCAATATCCCCCATAAAAAAGCCATATCTATGTTTTGTAATCTAAGCTTCATTCTAGAAAAACTATCTTTTATACTAGTTTCATTTACCAAAATATACCAAAGAACTGGAATTAGTACCAATAATACAAAAACAAGGGCTAATTGAAATATTAAAATGAAAATCTCAGACATTAATCTAAGTGATTCTGATAATTGTTCAAACTCAATAGACTGAGTTGTTGGAAACATGCCTACAAAAGAAAAAATTGGTAAAATTATTATTATAAAAAATGAAACACTTATAAGTAAAAGGGCTAGAATGTGCAAAGGTTTCTTAATGTTGAAATCCATCGTACTTGTATGTATATGCTTGCAGATAAAAGTTTTTAAATATTAAATCCCGTTACCAAAAAACAATTGGGCCCGTAGGGTAGCTTGGTCCATCCTTTTAGCTTTGGGAGCTAGAGACTCCAGTTCAAATCTGGGCGGGCCCATTTTTGCCAATAGAATAAAAACAAATAAAAACCTGTTAAACACGATTTCTCACTCTGTTACTTCAATAAAGTCAATATTTATAGAGTTAGGTAAACGTATTCTTAGCATATATGCAAAAAAAGGAGGAAAAAAATTCATATTATCAATCCAAACATCAACCTTTAATTCATTAGTTGGAATTCCACGGGTAAAATGAGCAACACTTTTACCATCTATAAAAAAACCAACACAATCTTCAGCCCATTTTATTTCGTAAATGTGATATTCTGATAAATCAATATTTCTTATACGCTTTATAGACCAATCTCTATCACCATTCCAACATATCGCAAAAAACCCATTTGTTGGAAATAAACCTAAACTACTAAATCTGTTATACATAAACCATGCATAAGACATTTTATCATCACAATAATTTCTATTATAAAAGCCCCAACCCTTACTTCCTTTAGTTGTCTTATCAACACTTATACCTGCTTTAAAGTTGTTATAGAGAAAAGAAATTGAATCATTTGTCCAAATTTCAGAGTTATGATAATGATATTGATCACCATACCATATACTTAATCTACAATTTCCCTCTTCTATATAATGAGAACCACAACCTTCATTCCAATGAACCCATATATCATTTTCATTATCGAAATCATCACGAAAAATAACCTGATCTGAATGATTGATATCATTTTCAAAACCAGTTGAAATCTCTTTCGAATAGATAGCAGGTAGATTAGAAATAAGAATAAAGATGGTAGCAAACAATATTCCAATTGTTATAATTTTCATTTTTTATCGCCATTACTTATTGTTACTAAGAAATGTGGATTTTTTACATATATAAACTTTATAGAACATTTTTCCTTTTTAACAAAATAATAATAAAAAATGATTGATTATTCTACATCATTTTTTTCAATAAATGCAATATTTGAGTCGGATTTTTCTTTAATTTTATACCCGCCATCACCATATCCATATATTTGATTTTGCAAGTCAATTAATCTTAAATCAACACCAATTTCTTTTAAGATTTTATAATATTCTTCACCTAGGATTTCTTTGAATTCATTTAAAAAAAAGTATCCTGCTTTTTTACCCATTTTAGTTTTATATGTGTCAACAATTTCTTGAATAGCTTTACCAATTCTATTTGACTCAATTTGATTGATTTCCGACATAACGGATATGTCTTCAATGCAATCTTTTAGACTTTTGATTTCTCCAATTGTTACATATTTTAAAAAATCGTGATTTGATTTAAGATCTAAAAGCAATTTTTTAATTATTGACCATGCATAATCTCTAGATGTTTTTAGCCGTGCCACATAAACAAGTGAATAAATTGTCCGTCTCAGTATATCAGAATTTTGAATAGTCCTTTGTTCTTTTTCATAATTTTCAAACATGTTTTATCCATTTGTTCTTCGTTTGTTAAAATAAATATAAATCATATATTAATAAAGTATTTAACTAATTTTCTTTAAAGATTAATATTGAAAATAATTATAGGAATATTTTTAATGTAATAATACATCCAGGATATGCAAGTGCATATGCAGGCAGATGGGATGAAACCGAGAAGATTAGTTGTATTAATAGTAATAATTTTAGCTACTACATGTTTTTCTACATTAAATTTTACCGAATGCGGAAAAGCAGATGTTCTTCCAAAATTCTATGTTGATGATAACTATGATGCAACAACTCCAGGTTGGCAAGTTGATCACTTTGATAGCATTCAAGATGCAATTGATGCTTCATCTTCGGGAGATAGAATTGTTGTTTATGCAGGGTCTTACTCTGAAACAATTACAATTAGCCACACTATAGATTTATTTGGTGAGGATAGAACCCTTACAACTATTACTGGAAGTGATTCAGGAGATAGAATTACAATTTCTGCTGAAAATGTAAATATTAGTCATTTTACTATACAGAACTGTGGAACAACTACATACAATGGCGTAATAGTAATAAATTCTGGAAACGCAATTATTACAGATAATATAATTCAAAGTGGTGGAAAGCACGGGATTTCAATAAATAACTGTAATGAAAATACCATTTATGATAATACAATAAGCAGCAATAGCGGAACAGGTCTTCGCCTAAACCATTCTAATAATAATAGTATTACATATAATACAATAAGTAGTAACTCCAATAATGGAATATTTCTTTATAATTCATCTAACAATACAATTCAAAATAATGCTGCGATTAGAAGCAACAGCTATAATGGAATTTTTTTAAATGAAACATCTAATTATAATACAATATCTAGCAACAATTTATCTCTTAATACACAAAATGCTGTATTTTTAAATGATCATTGCAACTATAACACAATTTCTAGCAATGATATTTATGCAAATAGCGATTCAGGAATTAGATTAGAAAATTCAAGCTCTAACACGGTTAGCAGTAATACAATTAACAAAAATACAGATTATGGAATTATTCTAGTTGGTTCAGATACAACCATACAAAGTAATACAATTTATAATAATGGAGATCATGGAATTTACTTATTTGCAGATGATAACAATATAATTTCAAGTAACACAATTAGAAATAACACATATGATGGAATACGTCTGTCAAACTCAACTAACGACTCAATATATACCAATGAAATAAGTGGCAATTCAAGATATGGTATGAATCTTGATTATTTTTCGATTAATAACTTGATTTATAACAACTATTTCCATGATAATACAAATAATGCCATTGATAAAAGCATTAGCCAAAATATGTGGAATACAACAAAAACATCTGGGACAAATAAAGCAGGTGGATCATATATTTGTGGAAATTACTGGGATGACTATGATGAAGTAAGCGAAGGAGCAACAGATAGCGATGCTGATGGCATTGCTGATAGTGCATATACTATATATGGTTCAAATCAGGATAATGGTCCAATTCTTGATGGAACAGATCCAGTTATTTCCAGTTATTCTGCTTCACCAAGCTCTCAAGTTCAAGGAGGGTATACAAATATTTCTGCAACAGTTACAGACAATATAAAAGTCCATCAGGTTTATTTGATTGTAACAGATCCAAATAGCCAAACATCGAATCATTCAATTTTTCAAAATAATACAGGCAGTTACTATTATCGCGTTATTCAATATTCAGTTGTTGGAACGTATACATATTATATTACTGCCAAAGATTCTAAGAACTGGAAAACTTCAAGTTCTTCAGCATTTTATATAAATACAGGAACAGCACCAACAATTACCGACAATTCTGCAACAACTGCTAAACCCTCAACAACCTTTATTTTTAATGCAACTATAACAGATGATACAGATAGTGCATCACTTCTTACCGTTAAAGTTGATTGGAGTCAAGGAAGTAATTCAAATTCTGCAAATATTTCGATGAATAATGTCTATGGAAACTACTTTGAAGGATATGCTGTTTTAGATAATTCAACTGACAGCATTACATATACTATATTTACAAAAGACAGATGGGGCAATTCTCGTACATCTGCACAAACAACTGTAACAATATCTGATACTTATGCACCAACAATTACAATTGATAAATATGGCTCATCTTCAGATGTATTACCAAATAGCTATAGCTTTGGTGCAACAATTACTGATGACAATGAAGTAGATGATGTAACTATTGAATATTGGTACTCAGGTGGCGATCATATAACAGTTGATATGGATAAAACGACTAGCACGTATTATGAAAAGGTTCTTGTCATCAATGAAAATCCAGAAAGGGTTTATTGTATAATTTATGCAACTGACCCTACAGGCAACCAAAACAACTCAAAAAAACCATATATTAATGCAAGTGGTCCATATACTGGAATAATTGGCAATGCAGTTACTTTTAGTGCAACAAATAGCTATGACTTAGACGGAGATATATCAAGCTATGCATGGACTTTTGGAGATGGAACAACAGGATCAAATGCCACAACAACTCATACATATACTGCAAATGGAAATTATACTGTTACATTAACAATTACTGATAATGATGGAAATATAAATACTCAAAGTACTTATGCATCAATTATTTCCTCTACAAGAAAAACAGTATCAACTACAACAAAAAACCTAATTGTAAGTCAGTATGGATTGACTTTAAGTGAATTATTTTATGGATACGATACTGACGGGGATACAGTTGTTGACACATTTATAGATCCAAATAATGTATTGACCGCAGTCCATTCTGGAAATATAAACATAAGTGGAAACATAACATTTCTTTTATCATACGACAGCAATAGTGAAGTCCCGAACTTTATGTGGAATTCAACAACTGATGAAATTTTTAATATAACACATTTAACAGGTAGTTCTGACGAGCCAACCTATGATGAATCAGCACAAACAGCGGTAGTTTATGTCAATGTAAATAAGGTAGATGGATGGATATACGTTGAAGTCGATGATCCTGATTTAGGGGATGACTATACAATTAATGGAGTAAGTTCTGTTAAGAAAAATGACACAGAGCTTGATTCATATAAAATCTTTAGAAAAACTGATAAAACCTATATTCTTGATGATCCAGAAACTGTATACGAGTTTACATATACTTATGATGTCGCATCTGTTCAAACTCCAACTTTTTCTCCAGCTACAGATGTAACAATCGGTGAAACATATCCAACAATAACAATTACTTATAATGTTCCTGTTACAATTGTTTCAGCATATTTCTATAATCCCGATATTGCCTCTTGGGAGGGAAATATAATTAATGATTTAGAAAAAACAGATAATAAGGTTTTTGTCTATACTCCACCACCAGATCTAGGAGATGGGCTCTATTATCTTGAAATTGATGCAGAAGATAATTACGGAACAACAAATTATGCATTTGTAACATATCAGTATCAGTCATATATTCCTCAAGAAGCAGAATTTCCATGGACAACAATTCTTATGATTATTGGATTAATTGGTGCAGCAGGAGCAATACTTTTCATTTTAGCTAAAAAACAAATAATTACCTTTGAAAGTTTTATCTATTACAAAAACAGAAAAATAATACCATTTTTCAAACCATTGGTATTTGGTCCTTTGAAAATCGATGTTAATGATAAAAAGGTAAAGAAGGCAGAGTTTTATGTCAATGGTAAATTAAAAGATACACTTACCCAAGAACCATTTATTTGGTATTGGGACGAACCATCAATTATGAAAAAAACTATTGAAACAAAAGTTTTTGATGAGCAAGGTAACATTAGTTCTAGTGGTGAAATGAAATTTTATATTTTTAATACACCTAAATTTTTCAAGTAAAAATCCATTACATTTTTGATAATTGATTATGACAAATCCAAGAGATATTTTAAATGAACTAAAATGGAAACAAGGATGCGATTTAAATAAAGCTGAAATTTGGTATATACATAGGGGCGCACCAAATGACACGAAAATTATCTCAGGGAAAGAAATTGTTGATTTAGAAAAATCATTTATGAAAACAACTTCTGCTATGATTCCATACCACAGAATATTTAAGATAATTTATGAAGACAAAACAATTTTTAAAAGATAGAAAAGACTCATATAGGAATCTATAAAATATTATTTACTCATTTGTTTTCTAGCAATTAATTGAGCAATTATTAAGATTATAAAGCCGATTACAATGAAAAGCGGTGGATATATCATCGAAGAAAAACCGCTAATTATTGGCGTTCCAATAAGATTTGAAAAAGAAAGAGCTATACCAATAATAAAAAAAATCATAGATATTGATGCTCCAATTAGCAATGTTTTATTTTTTTTGCATATGCTAAATTAAACATTAAAGATATATTTTTAATTTGTTAAATTATTTACAGAAGAGACAAAGTATGAAAATTATTCCAATAGCATCTGAATCACTTGGCGTAAGATCAATGGCAACCTATGTTGAAACAAAAGATTGTAAAATATTAATTGATCCCTCTGCAGCTCTTGGCCCAAAGAGATATGGACTTCCACCTCATGAAAAAGAACTAAAAGCTTTAAGAAAAGCAAAAGAAAAAATTTCAGAAATTGCAAAAAAATGCGATATTCTAACAATATCTCATTATCATTATGATCATTATGACCCAGATGAAGCATTTTACAAAGGAAAAAAAGTATTTTTAAAAGATATTTCAAAAAATATTAACAAATCTCAAAAACAAAGAGGAACTGAATTCAAAAAGAAAATAGATAAAACATGTGATTTGACATATTGTGATGACTCGAAACATAAAATTGGAGTTACAACTCTAATTTTCTCTCCACCGTTTTTTCATGGGCCGGAAAATGTACGCCTTGGATATGTAATTATGACCACCGTCAAGGATGATGAAAAAACAATATTACATGCATCTGATGTTCAAGGACCCGTAACAAAAAATGCAAAAGATTATATTATTTATCAAAACCCTGACTTATTAGTTTTAGATGGACCACCTACTAATATGTTGGGATTTAGATTTAGTAAAAAAAATTTACAAATTGCTTCAAATAATATTAAAGAAATTATTAAAAAGATCAATTGTCAAATCATTATTGATCATCATTTAATAAGAGATCCTAAATATAAAGAAAAATTTCCAGAGCCCTATCAAACTAATATTAAAAATGTAAAAACTTTCGCAGAATATTTAGGTAAAGAAAACAATACCCTTGAAGCTAATAGAAAAATACTATGGGGTAAATAGTATGGGTTTCCTTGAAAGAATAGATAAAAATATTGCAAAGCTAGAAAAACGAATAGAAAAAGAAGAAGCAAGAATCGCTAACTTGGAAGAAAAACATGAAGAAAAGAAAATTACAAAAGCAAAGCTGAATATTGAAAAGAGAAAAATAAATGACAGGATAAAAGCAATGAAATCAAGAGTACAAGTTCTAAAAGGCATAACAGTAAAAGAAAAACAGCATCAAGAAGAAAAAGCAGAAGAAAAAGAAAAAAAGAAAGAAAAAAAAGAAAAGAAAAAGAAGAAGAAAAAGAAAAAAGAAGAGTAACCGATGTCAATTATTGTTGAATTAGGAGACCTTACTCAGATAAAATGTGATGCTATAGTTAATCCTGCTAATTCTTATGGTTTTATGGGCGGTGGTGTAGCAGGTGCTATCAAAAGAATTGGCGGAGTTGAAATTGAAAACGAGGCAATTTCAAAAGCACCTATTGATGTTGGAAAAGCAGTAGCAACAACATCAGGTAATCTTCCATGTAAATTTGTTATTCATGCACCAACTATGAAAGAACCTGCAATGAGAATAAATGCAGAAAATGTAAAGCTTGCAACAAAAGCAGCATTAGAATTGGGTTTTGAATTAAAATTAAATTCTATTGCAATTCCAGGCATGGGGACAGGTGTCGGAAGAGTTCCTGTTGAGGATGCAGCAAGAGAGATTGTAAATATTGCAAAACAATATAATGAAAAATTTAAAAAAATAATTTTAACTGATAGAAACAAAGAAATGGTTGAATCTTTCAAAAGTTTCATTTAATATTTAATAGAAAATGAGTCAAATGCATTAGTTGGAGAAAGATTTTTTATTTTCACATTTTCAACTTTTGATAATGGTGGACCCTGTTTACACCATTTAAGCATTTCTTGAATAAGGTTATCTTCTCCTTCAATAACAGCTTCTACGTTTCCGTCAGATGTATTCTTAACCCAACCTGTTAATCCTAATTGTTCT
>Ga0272442_10005654_pt1 | contig 16638 bp, 12 predicted proteins | sample SSMForm2O_FD_200262 | JGI IMG/M metagenome (GOLD analysis project Ga0272442, IMG submission 200262) | Marine sediment archaeal communities from Little Sippewissett salt marsh, Falmouth, MA, United States - SSM-Form-2O | ecosystem: Environmental > Aquatic > Marine > Wetlands > Sediment ... | reverse complement strand
GGGCGGTTCGCGAACCGCCCCTACAATGATCCAAAACCACTAGAATGCCATGCAAATGGTTCGGCATGATAACAAATTCATCCAATTCAATACAGGTATACTGTTCATTTATTTCTCCAGCAGGATCACGGTCGCCAGGCCGTGCCGCTGGATATCAAAGCTCAGCGCGTCGCCTTCCCTGCTAACAGGCTTGATTGTCTTTCCTTTGGAGCTTCCTGTAAGATCGGGCTGGATCAGGGTGAATTTGCCGAACTCGGCAGCATCCGGCAGCCTGCAGGTGAGGCTCAAATCCGGCGTGGTCCCGGGGATATTGTCCAGGTCGCGCCAGATACTGACCATGGTGACCATCACCGAGCCGTCCGACAGGCGGAAAATATTCCCGTCTGTCCTGCGGGGCAGCTCCAGCGCCCGGGGATGAAAGACCCACTTCTTGCCCTTGAACTTTTCTATCAGCGGGTGGTAAATATCGCGCAGCCTGGCGGCCTTCTTCTTCTGGGCGATCTCCTCTCGACTGTCCCTGCTTTGTATTTCCGAGCGCACACGCGAGTAGAAATAACCGTAGCGCAGACAGTTGAGGAAAAGCCGCTCCGGGTGGTCCCAGGAGCCGGAGTCGAGGATCATCCCGTGGCGGTTAAGGCACAGGTAGCTCTGTGCAATCAGCCAGTCGGGCTTCTCCACAGCAGGCGTGCTCTCCCGGGCCATCACCCCGTCGATCCCTTTCATGACCTGGATCACGGTTGGCTTGTTGCATGTGATAAACTTGCCGTTTTCGTGCAGGAGCGGGCTCACCACGTCCTGCATCATTCTGGTGTACATGAATATCGGGAAATAGGCCGGCTTGTTGTTGACCATGGTGATTCCGTCGTCGTGGGCGAAATCGAACCTGTAGGTCCTGCCGTAAACGTCCCAGAAAAAGCCTGCGATATCAGGGTATGCGCTCAGCATCAGGCGGGCCTGCTCTGCCAGGTCGCGGCCGAAATCCGTCTCATGCGGGTCTGCGCACATCAGCCAACAGGCCATGCTGTCCGGGTAGGAGGTTCCCTTGTATGCCGGGATCGTATTGCCGTTTTCATCCCGGGCGATGTCAGCGGCGTATTTCTCCTTTGCGTACCACCATTCGGACTCGGTGATATTGTAGTAGATGAACGTGCCGATTCCCTCGGCTGCCGCGCGGGCCGCATGGTCTTTGATCCTGGCCCTGCTCTTGGTATGGCCGGGCCTTGGATGTGAGAGGTTGTCCCAATTCTCCACAGACTCGGGCGGTATCATCTCCCCGTATTTCGGGAAATGGCCGTGCATCTCCTCCCAGCGCACTCCCTCCTTGTAGTATCCTGCAAACAGCTTCGAGAAACCATCGCCGCCCAGGCTGTCCGGGTAAGGCACGTCGATCACGTATGCCCCGTCGTAAGGCTCGAAACCCGGGTGCGGGTCGAAATACTCGCGGTATTTCTTATAGACCCAGCCGAGCGAGGCGCGCCAGCTTGCAGGCTGGACCGTGATCAGCAAGCCGGTCTCTGCGTCCCGGTTATCTCTCAGGCCCAGATATTCGCTGATCACCTGAAGGTACGGGCGCTCCTGGAGGGAGTAATTGCGGCTGTTCCAGTGGAAATCCTCCCCCACTCCGATATTGTTCCTGTAGCGGATACGGACTGCGGGGATCTCGAACGGGCTTACCACGCAAAGTGCGTTTTTCTTGCTGTTGTTATAGAAAACAATCATCGGGATTACGGTGCGCCAGTTGGTGTTACCCACCGGGCCGCCGTCCGCTGTACCGAAATTGACCTGAAAAGGCTCCCACGGATTGGCGCTGAAAGGCGCCTCGGCTATCGGCGACCAGCCCTGGTAGCCCCAGGTGGGCAGCGGAAGGAACTGTACCATTTTAAGCGAGCGGTCCGCACCGGAGAGTTTTACCGCTTTCACCTCCCAGCGGAGGTGGTCATCCAGCATCACTATTCTTTCGCGCAACAGGAAATCCGCTCCGTCGAACCTTTTCTCGAAAGTGCAGACTTTTCCCTCCCCGGTTTCTTCCACTTTCAGCTTGGAGATCGCAGAACCGGTCCTCAGATCCGAGAAAATTTCCTGTTTCAGCTCGTCGTGCACGATCACCCCGCCGATTCTTTCCCCTACCGGGACATCTTTCTCAGGCCAGACCGCCTCCACGATCTGGTTGCAGTAATCGACATTATCTTCCAGGTTCACAAGCTTGCGGATAGTACCGTCAGTGCGGGAAATCCCGACCTCTATCCGTTCGCTTTTCAAAACGATCAGATCTTCCGCCGCACCTGGTGCGGCCCCCTGCTCGACTTTTGCGCAATGAATCAGCAGGCAGGCGCAAAGAGCTGAGCCGACCGCCAGCAAGTTCTTTCTCCCTGGTATAATCACCTGGCACTCCTTGAGTTTGAATAAGAAATTCCGGAAAAAAAGCTCTGATACGCAGTGACCGTGTAGTTTCTGAAACGAAAACAGGCAGAAGGTAAGATTGCCGATATCGATTTGCTAAAAACGCTTTCCTGTATTAGAATAAAAATCAATGCTTGCTGTAAAGATTATTTCAGTGCAATCATTCTGTCAACTTTTTAATCTGTTGCCGTCTCTTTGACCGGACGGATAATCCCGGGGGGCCGATGCTCCGTAAAGCTTTGATATTCATGACAGCGGCTGCCTTTCTGGGTGGATGCGGCCCCGGGGAAAAAGACAGGTCCTCCGCTGAGCTCGACACCGCGCCGCTGCTGGTGGCCACCACGACGATTATCGCTGACATTGCGAAAAATCTGGCCGGCGAGCGGATGCGCGTGGAGAGTATCATGCGGCCCGGAGAGGACCCTCATATCTACGATCCCCGGCCCAGCGACGCACGCCTGATTGCCCGCAGCAAGGTCGTGCTAACCAACGGGCTGCACCTGGAGGGCACCCTGGACGATATAATCCGGAACAACCTGGCCGCTGACGCCATACATGCGGCCCTGGCCGAAGACTCGCGAATCGAGCCGATTGAAAGCCTGCAGTACAAAGGCGCTCCAGACCCGCACTGCTGGTTCAGCATACCTTATGTGAAAATCTACACCGACCGGGCGATGCATGCTCTGATCCAGGCCGACCCTGAGGGAGAGCGGCTTTACCGGGAAAACGCACGCAAATATCTCGCTGCGCTCGACTCACTGGAGAGCTCCACCAGGGAGTCAATCGCCAGAATTCCGCCCGGGCGGCGCGTGCTGGTCACTGCCCATGACGCTTTCCACTATTTCTCAAGGGAGTACGGGATCAAAGTCTTGAACATTATCGGTATCAGCACCGATATGGAGCCCAGGCCCCGGGACCTGGAAAACCTGATCTCGCTCATTAATGAAAACAAAGTGCCTGCCGTATTTATCGAAGCCAGTGTTTCCGCCAGCCTGAACAACCTGGTGCGCAAGGTGAGCCAGAAAACAGGCGCCGCAGTCGGCGGGACCCTTTACAGCGACAGTCTCGGCGAGCCGGCTGGCCCGGCGGGCACCTATATCGACATGTTCCGCCACAATGTGAAGACAATCACCGAATCATTAATGTAAAAGGATTCCGATGCAAAAACTCGCTCTGGAAGTCAAAAACCTGACAGTATCCTACGGGAGCAAGACAATCCTGAGAAATGTCACTTTTGCCATGCCAGCGGGGATCAGCACCAGTATTGTGGGCCCTAACGGCGCAGGCAAAAGCACCCTGCTTCAGGCCTGTCTGGACATGATCGAGCGCGATTCAGGCGAGGTTTTCATTTTCAACAGGCTGTTCGATCCCAAAGAGGGCCTTCTCGCCTATATTCCTCAAAAAGAGGCTATCGACTGGGATTTCCCCGTAACCGTGAAGGATGTGGTACTCATGGGCCGCAGCGCCGGTCTGGGCTGGCTCGGCCGCCCCGGGAAAAAAGACCGGGAGCTGGCGCATGACTCGCTCGAGCAGGTGGGCATGGCAGATTTCGCAGGGCGCCATATACGGGCCTTGAGCGGCGGGCAGCAGCAGAGGGTTTTTATCGCCAGAGCGCTGGCCCAGCAGGCGCGTGTGCTGGTGATGGACGAGCCGTTCGCCGGGGTGGACGTCAACACGGAAAACACCATCCTGGAGCTGATGGACCAGCTCTGTGATGAGGGTAAAACCGTGATTATGGTCAACCATGACCTGGAAATCCTTGACCGTTTCGACTGGGTGATCATGCTCAACGGCACCCTGATTGCCGTTGGACCCACAGGGGAAATTTTCAACGAGCGGAACCGGCAGCTGACCTACGGTCCAACGCTGACTGAAATCGCCAGGGCCGAGGAGATCATTCAGAAAGGAGTGGCCAGATGATAGAGGCTGTCAGGATCGTTCTCAGCGGGTACGGGCTGGAGCTTGCCGCAAGCATGCTGGTTGGCATGGCCTGCGGGGTGATCGGCTGCTTCGTGATCCTGCGCGGCATGGCGATGGTGGGCGATGCAATCTCGCACGCCGTGCTCCCTGGAGTGGTGGTTGCATTCATGTTAGCCGGCACCGGACCGCTGGCCTTGTTCCTCGGCGCCATGGCCGCCGGAGTGCTGACCACGGTGCTGATCAACCTGATTCAGAGCAACAGCCGGATCAAGGGCGACAGCGCAATCGGCCTGGTGTTCACGGTGTTTTTCGCAGTCGGGGTGATCCTGATCAGCGCACTGCCGCGCGGCACGCATTTCGACCTCAAGTGTTTCCTGTTCGGCAATCCCCTGGCAGTGAGCCAGCCCGATCTCTGGATGATGGTGATCGTTGCCGCAATGGTCTGCGGGATCGTATTTCTGCTTTTCCATCCGCTGAGAGCTGCCTCGTTCGATCCGGTGATGGCCGCCTCGATCGGCCTTCGCCCCAAAGCGGTGCACTACCTGGTGATGTTCCTGCTGGCAGCTACCGTTGTGGCCAGCCTTCAGGCAGTGGGCATAATCATGGTCGTGGCGATGATTATCGCTCCAGGCGCCACAGCTTACCAGTGGACCGACAGGCTGGGAGTGATGCTGGCCCTGGCCGCAGTCGTGGGTCTTTTTTCCGCCGGACTGGGCTTTATTGTCAGTTTCTGGCAGAACTGGCCCACCGGCCCGGCCATGACAGTAGTGGCCGGCGGGTTGTTTATCCTCTCCATGTTTTTCTCACCGCGCTACGGAATTATCGCAAGCACTGTCAGGCGAAAGAAAAATACCCGCCATATTGCCGTTGAAGACCTGCTGAAAGCTCTCGCGCGGCTGCCTGAATTCAGCGCCACTGTTGACCGCCTCGCCGATTCCACCGGGCTGAAAGCAGAGAGAATCCGGTCTTTAGGCAGGAACCTGAGTAAAAAGGGGTTGATCGATGTGCTTGAAAGGGACACTTTCCGGTTGACTGCCCGGGGCGAGGAACAGGCTCGCGGCATGCTTCGCACTCACCGCCTGTGGGAGGTGCTGCTGAGCAAGGCCGGGATCGACGAGGCCCAGATCCATCCCATGGCCGAACGCCTGGAACACGCCCACGAACTGGCCGACCAGATCGACCTGGCCCTGGGATCGCCTGAACTCGACCCCCACGGCAGGAAAATTCCGCGCAAGGAAGAAAAAGAGGACCGCAGCTAAACCAGACCGAGACTGGAAAGACTTCGCCAGATCAGAAACGAGCCGATAACCACCAGGGCCGTGCCTGCAACAGTGGGCAATGCCGCCACCAGGCGGTTGATGGATAATTTCAGAAAGGATGGTAACCTGGCCTTGCCCCTGCTCTGTTCCGCCGCCCCGGCTTCTCCTCCCAGAAATCTCCTGAAATAGATAGTGGCAAATCCCACGATCATCAGAACCAGGGCAAGCCCCAGGCTCAAGGAAATGACCAGTGCCACGCCAAGGCCGGGCCTGCCGAACCCGAGGGCCAGGAAATAAATCCAGATCGCCCCCGGACACGGCGCCAGGCCGCCTGCGAAACCGAGCCAGAGAATCTGGGTGTAGGAGCCTTTTTCAGCAGGGGCGACTTTTTCAGTTTCGTGACTATGATCGTGGCTGCTGCTGTGGTGGTGATGATCGTTATTGTGGTTGTGCTTGTGGGAGTGTAACGAGCCGCCACGCAGGCGCTGGATGCCGAGAGCCAGCACTATCAATCCGGAAAACCCGCTCAGCAGGGCCTGGGTCGCTGCGCCGAGCCCCCCGCCCCAGGCAAGCTTGGTGATTATCGCCAGGATCAGGATAGTGCCCGTATGGGTCAGGGTCACCACGCCGGCCAGGGCCAGCGCGTGCGGCCACCGGTGGCGGCTTCCCACAAGGTATGCCGCGGTCAATGTCTTGGCGTGGCCCGGGGCGAGCGCGTGCACGCAGCCATAGATAAAGGCCATGGCCAGGATGATCCAGAGACTTGAATTGCCCTGGCCGCTGCCTTCCAGGTAGCCTCTCACCATCTCTCTCAGCTGCCTGTCTTCCTCCTCATCGCTTTCGATAACCGATCTGTCAGGCACATTCGAGCTCATGCTGATACTCGGCTTTGCCCTGCTAACCGCCACGATCCGCGGAAAGTTATAGCTTTGCGCAAACTTCACAATCCGCCAGTTGCTTTCACCGCCTGTGACAGCTTTCTCGATCTCGCCAGCGGAGCGTTTTCTGCAGAGAAAAGAAATGTCGCGCAAAATTTCCGGGTCCACCTGTTCGGTCAACCCGTCCAGGCTGGTGGAGTCCACTGCGAACCGGCGCGCAGCAACCAGTGCGAAAACCTCCTTGCCCGGATGCGGCCACCGCTTGCGCTCGAGCAGCCTGAACCTCACCTTCGCGTTTCCGTTCTCCGGGAAATTCACCCGCGAACTCAGCTCCACTGTCAGATCGTGGTGCCGGGGCACTACTCTCAGAGAGCCGTACAAATCCAGCCTCGGCTGGCTGACAGCCGCCAGCTCCAGTTTTCTGCCGTCCACTGTGAGCTCGATCCCGGAGATCACATCTTCCAGGTATTTCCCTGCATAGCTGCCCGCCTCGTTCTCGCTGATCAAGTCATCTTCATTTGAGTCCATCTCCATGCGCTCTTCCAGGGACGGGAACTCCTTGAAAGCGAAAAGCAGGCGAATGTCCACGAAACCCTCGCCCAGGCGGATTTCGAACACCCGGTCGGCATTATACATGTCCTGCATATGTGCAGAGACCGGCGAAAGTATCAGCAGTTGGCTCAACAGGACCAGCGGTATGTATTTTAAAAGCCGCATAATTTATTCATCCGGCACCGGGGGCAAAGGCAGAGCATGTTTTTTTCCGGCGATCATGTTTTCAAGCTCTCCGCGGTATTTTCTGAGGCGCTCGACAACATCCCTGTTCGTGATGGTTTCGATCGAGCCGTCGAGCCTGGCGAGAATATTGCGCGCGCTTTCCCTGTTAAACGGCAGCCTGTCTCCCACATAGACATAAACCGGGTTGGCGTGCGCCTCGGTTCCGGCCCCTGCGTAGGCTCGCGCGGCGACCCAGGCACTCTCTGCGATACGAACCGATCTTTCCAGTTGAAAGGCGGCTTTCGGCTGATCGAACAGCTCGCGCGACACCACCCAACCGTTGACAATCAATTCCACGAAGCGCACCGGGTATATTTCGCTGGCCACCCGCACGCTGACCTTGAGCGTGGTGTCGGTTCCTGCCGGCAGGCTGATTATCCCGCCCGGCTTGCGCCCGGCCACTTCCAGAAAAAGTATCGGCCCGCTGGTTGCGAAACTCTTCCCCTCAGCGATTTTCTGCGCGAATGTGCGTGGCGTGGGAACATCATCACTCCAGACATATGTTATCTCGCTTCCCAGCTCCCGGGTGTACGGGAAATCGCAGGCGCCCACTATCGGCAGCCGAAAGCCGATATTGAGAAAATCGTACCAGCCGTCCAGTCCCAGGCTGCGGTAGCCGCCGAACTGAAGCAGTTCGAGAAAATCCATCTTATCCGCCAGAAGCAGGCCGTCAGCTTCCTGCCTGTTATATCCGCCGTGCGCCAGGCCGATATAACCGCGAAGGTCATGGGTCTGGTCCGCGATCACCCCGAGCGAGGGCCCGAGGTTCACATCCGGCGTAGCCCCCACCCCGGGCACATATTCGTCAGGCATGATAATTGTCACGTGGCCTAGCTGGCCCACCCTGTATTCCTGTCCCGAGCTGATAAAATAAGGCCCCTTATTGGCCGTACTTCTATCCCCGAGACCCCTTGCCTGAATCCAGCCTTCGTATTTTTCTCCCCGGTCATAGCCGGTGGTGTTCATTGACAGGATATACGCATAACGGATGTCCTTGGCCGCGGTGATGGCGAGCAGGGTGTCGTCATTGGCTCCGGTGCGGTCCATGTGGATATGGGTATCGCCTGAGTACCAGCCCCGGGAAGGAGTGTCAATCCAGCGCTCCAGTTGCACTTTCAGCTCGAGCGTGTCGCGCGGGGCTGCCTGCAGGCTCACCCTGCGGGGAGTGTATTCATACCCCTTGCCGAACTCAATGCTGAGCCTGCCCGGAGGCACCAGCACCTCGAAAAAGCCGTCAGTGTAAAAGTAGTATTTAAGCGGCCTGAAACGGATCGGTCCCTTGTGCCGGTTGCCGCTGCGGCGAAGGCTGAATTTGCGGTACCCGTCCCGTACAGGCTCCTGGGCGCCGTCATTCACGCAGGCAGTGGCGCTGATCCTCTTCCCGCTGGCAGCGTCTGTCACCCATACTCTGACCAGCGCGGCGTACTCCCCGGCATCGACCAGGGGCGGCGGATCAGGGTAGCCCTGCTCGACCATCGGCCTGTAATGGGCCAGGCCGCTGTTAAGCTGGAAGGTTGTCAGCAGATAGAAAAGAAAGACTCCCCCCATTGCCGCCAATTTTCTGTTTCTACTGGAATAATTACCCCTTGATCTGGAGGGCTTGTTTGTTTTCATGGCCTCCCCCGGCTTGTGGTTCGGATGGATTTTCATCTTTATTCCGGTTTGCTGTAAGAGTAAAAAGGCTGGCCGAGACTATGCACCAGACCGTAAATATCGCAGAGGGCAGGGTCACTCCGCTCTGATCCTTGAAATGTGTCAGGGCCAGGACCGTGCCCATGCCAGCGTTCTGCATGCCGATCTCGATCGCCAGGGTCCTTCTGCCTGCCGGGCCGAGCTTGATCAATCTGGCGAAAAGCCAGCCGCCGGCCATGCCTGTGAAATTCAGTATCACCACCAGGCTGAAAACCGACAGGCTCGCCACGCGAATCAGCTCCACGTTTCGGGCCACCACCACCGAGCAGATCACCACGATTGCGAAAATCGACAGGGTGGGGAAAAATTCGATAAAACCCTCCAGGCGGCGGCCCAGAACCCTCCTGAACAGCATTCCCGCTCCCAGCGGCAGGACCACGGCGCTGAGAATGGTCATCATCATGCCCACGTACGGTATGGGAATCCTGTCTCCCAGAAGAAACAGGGTCAGCGCAGGGGTTATCCACGGCGAAAGGAAGGTGGACAGGGTAGTCAGCGCAACCGAATAAGCCACGTCTCCGCGGGCGATGTAAGCCAGCACGTTCGAGCTCATCGCACCGGGCACGCAGCCGGTGAGCACCAGGCCCAGGGCCAGCTCGGGCCGAATATCGATCAGCCTGGTCAGGGCGTATGCCGAAAGCGGCATTATCGAAAACTGGGCGAACGAGCCGAGAAGGATCTTGTCGAACCGCTTTAACGTTACTGCTGCCTTGCCCAGTTCCAGTGTCACCCCGATACCGAACATGGTGATCCCGAAAAAGAGGGTCACCTGATCCGAGAGAAAACCGCTGAAAATCTGCGGCTGCTTATATGCAACCGCGCAGCCGAGAATCACCCATACCGGAAAAAGCCTGTTTACAAATCGCATAAAGTTTTTAACGTCTCTCTTATATGTGTTATAATAAAGAAGATGATCTGCATCTCTTAATAATATACTTTAAGAGTTTCCGATTCAGTCCGAATGGTCTCGCTCCGACTCCCGGATGCTGTCTTTCTCTCTTTCACCGTATATCGAGGCTCTTAAAAGATAAGTCTAATCCAGGCTCCTGTCGCTGGCAAGCAAAAATCTTTCAGGCCCCAATGAAACTCTTTTTCTTACCATTTTTTCCTATTATAATTTAGATACGTCAGAAAGGACCGTTTTCATCTGCCTGAAACAACCATTCCCGGTTCAGGAGGATAGCCCGATGAAAAACAGCTTTCCGCTCTTGCCTGTTCTTTTGGTCATCTTATTAATCAGCGCGCTCTCCTGCTGCCGGTCGCCCCAGGAGGATTTAACAGCAAAAGACCATGATCCCTGTATCCGCCATTGCCAGCTTCTGCGCGCCGGCGAGATAGAGGCGGTTATCGGCGACGGGGCCGGTTTCCGCACCAGGCCGGGAGTCTGGTCCCTGTCCTCCATTCACCGGCATTTCAACATATTCAAGACCATGGGGTCCGGGCTTCTCTGCGCCGAGTTCCGGGGAAAGCCGAATACCAGGCTCGAGTATGTAGACGACACCACCTGCGCTTTGATCCACGAGCCTACAGAAAAAAGACAGGTCTATGCCAGGGCGACCTACCGCCTGGTCAGCCCTTACTACCTTGACCACGAGCTTACCTTTCGTGACCTGGAAAGGTATCTGACACTCGACTGGGGATACCGGGACATAGTCTGGTGCTGTTACATGAACAGCCCGGATGATCTTCGCATTCACTTTCTCTCCAAAGGCGAGTGGGTGAGGTATGTACCGTCAGAGCACGGCGTTAAAGCCTACATTCCTCCCTCTTACGTTCCTGAAGAGAGGCTCGAGACTTGGCCCGATACCGATGATCCATGTTTCTGGTGGGAGCGCTCAGGGCTCACTTTCGACGAGCCTTTCTACTACGGCCGCACCGGCGACATGGTGATGATTCTGATTTTCGACAAACCGGAGCATATCAGGTTCTTCCTCTCGCCCAGCGGCGGCGGAGAGAGCCTGATTCCCGGCTCGACCAGCACTGCCTGGGATTTCGAGTATATCATCCCGGAGCAGGAGTACGAAGTGGGCAGGGAGTATACTTTCCGCCTGAGGCTGGTCTATAAGAAATATGAGGGAGACGAGGACGTGCTGCGCGAAGTGCGCAAGGCCCAGGACGAGCTGGGTTTCGAGAAAGTGGCCATGAAATGACAGCAGGTTACCTGTTTATTGAAACTGTTTCAATACTGTCCGGGGAAAAATGTGATACTGCATTAATATTCTGTTATAAAAGGATTATCCATTGTTAATAATGAACAGGAATAAGGAAATGGTTGTCAATGCAAGTAAAGACCTGGGCTTTACAAGGAGGACAACGGAACTGTTATTGGAGAAAGACCAGGCAAGAGGAGCGTCTTAGCTGCCTCGTAATTTCCATTGAGGTTTTGTAAGAGCACAAGGGGGCAGGCAAGCCATTCCGCGGCTGGTCGGCGGCAGTGGGGGGGCTAGGGCCGCGGAGGCGACCGAGGAGGACAGCGGAGGAAAAGCTTCGAAAGTCAGGATTAACTTTCGGTTCCTTTGGTTACAAAGGAACTGGTTTTTAGTTCTTTTTGCCACCAAAAAGAACAAATTAAAACTCATGGGAAAGAGAAGCAGAATTAACGGACGGTAGAGATATTCACTATCAAAATACAATTGTCACTCTTTGCGGGATTATGAAACAGATTCTAATCCAAAAGGAGATAAAGCCATGCACAAGCATCTCTTACTCTCCCTGTCGGCTCTTCTTGCATTCTCGCTCTGCGCAGCCGGTTGCTGTAAGAACAGCGGGGTGGCTGAAAATCAATCCTCCACCCCAAAAAACGCCTTTACCCCTCACTGCCAGTTCCTGCGCGTGGGCGAGATCGAGGCGGTCATCGGTGACGGGGCCGGTTTCCGCACCAGGCCGGGGGTCTGGTCCCTGTCCTCCATTCACCGTCCTTTCAACATATTCAAGACCATGGGTTCCGGGATTCTCTGCGGCGAGCTGCGCGGCAGGAGCTCCACCGTGCTCGAGTACGTGGACGATACCACCTGCGTGCTGAAAGTAGCCTCTGATGAACACCGCGCAGCCCAGGCGCGGGCGCTCTTCCGTGCTGTCAGCCCCTACTACATCGACCACGAGCTCACTGTTCGCGATACCAAAGACCGGCTTGCCGGTGAACCCTTTGATTTCCGCTCGGTTGGCTACTGCTGCTACACCAACAGCCCGGACGACCTGAGGATCCACTATCTCTCCGGCGGCCAGTGGGTGCGCTATGCCCCGCCTGAGCACGGCGCACCGCACAGCGCCATTGCGCCCGGCTACCTGCCTGAGGAAAAGCTCGAGGTCTGGCCCGCGCTGGACGACCCGCCTTTCTGGTGGAAAGAGCGCTATCCGAAACCGTTCGACGAGCCGTTCTACTACGGCCGTTTCGGGGACATGGTGATGATCCTGATTTTCGACAAACCCGAGTGGATCAGGTTCTTCCTCTCGCCCAGCGGCGGAGGCGAGAGCCTGATTCCCGGCTCGACCAGCACGGCCTGGGATTTCGAGTGGATTATCCCCAAAGAAGAGTACGAGCCGAACCGGGAGTACACTTTCCGCATGAGGCTGGTCTATAAGAAATACGAGGGGGATGATGACGTGCTGCGCGAGGTGCGTAAAGCGCAGGATGAGCTTGGGTTCGAGAAGGTAAATTAAGCTTATTTATTTCTTGGGTATTTTATTTTTGCAACAAATATTTCGGGTGTTGCCGAAGTATATGTAGTAGCTTCATTCGAATTAAAAACACCTTCAATTTCATGCCGGTATAATTCAAGATGTTTTTCTAAATATTGATTGACAACAGTTTTTAAAAGATCTTTGTTGGAAAACTTGTAACATACTAAGCAAGCACGTAATACAATATCTCTTATTTTAAGATACTCCCAGCGCTTGTCTATTTCATCTATATTTATTCTATAATACGTCAGATGTACTATTTCTTTATTGATTCTCCGCTTTATTGAGTGATACTCTTTTTCTGATATTATTTTTGATCTTATTTTTTTCATTTCCTTTATATCTTCTTTTCTTTCCAAGAAATGTAAGCTTAAAACATCATCTTTATTTTTGCTTTCTTCTGTAAATAAAAAATCCAATATTGATCTAGTATGCATTAAAAAAGCTTCTAATACCGCGTTTTTAATAGCTTCTATATGTATACTTTTTTGGCTTTTATTTTCTAGTCCTCCATGATTAATATCAAGTGTTCTAATATAAACTAAAATCTGAGCAAGGGCATCAAGCTGTTTAATTTCATAGAACAAATGATCACTTGCTTTAATAATATCTTCCTTTTCAGGCATTTTTCCATCCTCTTTTTAGGTGACTTTATCACTTCATAATTATCAATCACTAATCGCCTTCCCTATCTCCTTTTTGCTGATACTCCGGTGGCTCCACACCTGCTGCGTCCTGCCGTCTTTGACAAGCAAAACCTGTGGGGTCTCGTGTCTCACTCCCAGTTTCTCCGCCAGCTCGCTTGATACGCCGCGCTGCTGCTGCACCACCACCAGGTAGGCCTCCACGGTCCCGTTCTCAGCCAGGAAATCATCCACTTCGCGCTTGCCCCGTGCGGAGATCGGGCAGGCTGTGCTGTGCTTGATGATCAGGATTTTCTTGCCTTCGCTCGCTTTCAGCACAGCGTCCACATCATCTATTGTTTTATACATGCCTCTCCTGAAATCATAATTCTGATCCAGGGGCGACCGGCCGGTCGCCCCTACAGTATCACATATTAACCGGCCTTATATTCAGCTTTTTTGCTATGCCGCCTTTCAATCCCACGTTCAGGCCCTTGATAAGCTGCTCTCCGAGAAGCCTTACCGGCTCTTTTTCCAGCCCTTCCACTTCGTAAACCTCCAGCGGCTCGACCGTGTACCACTCGGGGAATGCATTGATCCGCGGGTAGTCCGTGATCATGCCCAGGTAGTGCCTGTGCCTCGGAGGGTCGAAATGGACCCTGCCGGACCAGGGCTTATCCGGGCGAAGGTAGACCTCGAGCTTGTCGCCATGCTGCGCGGCGGCGAATTTCAGGTCTTTGCGCCAGGGCTCACACCAGGCGCCTTTGGTCTTGTAAAAGGCGTACATCAGGGCGGTGCGACAGTAATTGCCGTCCCCCCACCAGCCCTCGATTATACCGTCATCCTGCTGAAAAGCGAGCATGCGCTGCACCTCATGCTCCACCCAGTCGAAAGCGCTCTCTTGCGGCAGGTGGCTTAAAAGCACCAGCGCGCCTTCCACAGCGTCCGCGATCCCGTCCTGGGACTGGCCGCCCCCGGAGCGCGGCTCCCAGGGGTAGTCCTTGAACCGGTGAATGTTGGCCAGCACGTGTTTCACTTTCTCGCGGTATTTTTCCTCGCCTGTTGCAAGGTAAAATGTGAGCCAGGCGTAGTAGTCGTAGCCCCAGCAGTCGGAGTATCCCCCGCGGGTGATCTCACCGGTTGCAGCGTCCACCTCGTTGTAAAGCAGCCCGGATTCGTGCACCCCGATCCGTGCTATGCGGTCGAGCATCCTTTTGACCGCCGGATAGTAGGAAACCGCGCGCGGGCTTCCTTTTTCTTTCTCGATTGCATAGAGCAGAGACAGGCCGCTGATTATTTCGCAGCCGTGGTCTCTCAGCTTGAGCTTTCCGTCCCCCCGGCTGGAATCGAAATCCCAGAAATGCGAGGGCACTCCGGAATTGCCCGGAAGGACCTCGAAACAGTAGGCGTCCCCGATCCTGCGCGCCCATTCGATATATCTGTACCTGCCTGTCATCCAGTAGAGGCGGCAGAGCACCTGAAGCATCTCGCCGTTGACCTCTGCATCCACGCTGGGCAGCATCCCGAACGGAGTTTTTACACCTGCTGCTGCAAAGACTCCCTCTGCCAACTCCTCCATGCGATCCGACCACGGGCCCGGCCCCAGGATTTCCAGCATGGGCACCAGCCCGTCCTTGGCGTATTCCGAGGCGCCGAAAATCAGGCGGGCGTTCTCCCGACGGACTTTTTCTCTGCGGTCCAGGTCAAAGGCAGTAGGCAAACCGCAACAAGCCGCAGCGTTCAGCTTCTCCCCCACCATGGCCCTGCTGAAAAGTTTTTTTGCCGTTTCCGGTGCGGTGAACCCGGCAGCGATCACCATGAACGGAAAATTGTCCGCCGCCGAGTTCTCAGGCGTCCACACACTGCCGTCCGGGTCGAGGCTCTGCCGCAGAAGGCCGGTGGCCGGGTCGAGATGCCTGCTCCAGGCATCCAGGTAGCGCTGGCACCTGACGAACGCCCCGCAGGCAAGGTCTGCATCCCGGGAAAGTTTACTCTCCGGAGCCTGCGCTGCCTGAGCAATGTTACAAAATGAGAAGTTAATAAGACATAACAGTGCTAAATGAACGACCCCGCGGCAGAGTCTCGAGATATCACAAGGATGAATTTGTTTGAGCTTTGACCCACTCACCCGCGGGCGAACACATGGGTTCGCCCCTACGACAAACCCCGGGGACGTTGCACCGAAGTAGTGCCTCGAGGAATTTTTCTCGATTAAAATGTTGCTTTTCCAAAAATTCATTTTTGAATACCTCTGTTTCTTAATTTTTTCAATGCCGCAATTGCTGTCTTCCCTGGCTCGGACAGGCGGCCACCGGTGTCTGTAATCCCCTATATTAAGAGGGGTGGCTGCCGCAGGCAGGCGGGGTGTGTTATATCAATTACCCAGCGCCTTGTCGATCTCTGCGATACACGAGAGCATATTTCTGTGCATCTCGATATTTAATATTTCGTTATTGTCCTGATACTTCGGGTCCCAGCGCGGCAGGGCATCTGCGCACTGCTGCATTCTGTCGCGGCAGAGCGCAAGCCGCTCGGCTGCTTTGGCAGTAATTCCGTCCACATGGCGCAGCCAGCCGTAGGCCTCCATCTGATAGCGGCAGAAAACAGCCAGGTTGAGCATCCGCTCGAAAAACATCTCCAGAGCTTTGTAATCATTTTCCGGGATCAGTCCCCGGGTCAGCCTGATCTCCCCCAGGGCGCGGGTTATTTCTCCGACAGCCTGGTCTTTCTCAGGGAGGAACTCGTCGAAGAATCGGCGATCGGGTTTTTCCAGAAGTTTCAGGCGGAACTGCACCGGGTGGCTCTTGTCGAAATCGCTCAGGTTGTTGCCCCAGTGCATCACTTCCCACCATTTTTCGTAATCCATCACGTAGCGCAGGTTGAGGAATTGCCCCCGGCCGTACATCATCTGCACGAAAACCCGGCGCATGGGGCGGAAAGCCGCCACCACGTGCTGAGCCACCCTGCTGCCGTAATATTTCCCGGCCCAGTCAAGGTAAATCCGGCCCACATCCGCCTCCGGGTTCCAGACCAGTTGACCGTACACATAGAGATTGGCGATATTCGGGTTGAAACTTCCGCCGTAGACCCTGTCGTGGATTGTCGAGTAGCTCGGCTTTCCTGTGCTTTCCACCCCGCGTCTGTTGATCCTTGCCGTGGCCCCGAGAATTCCGGTAGGCAAAGCGTTCTGCAGGCGGTACTTGAAATAATCCCCGGCCCAGACCGGGAAACGCCCGGTCCCCCTCTGTTCTGCTCCCATCTCGGTTTCCAGCAATGCGGGATGGCCCGAAACCCGCACCAGGTTCGGGTTATGGGGGAAAGCCTCCATCCAGTCCATCGGCACGTGCTTGTGCATCACCCAGACATCCAGAGCCAGCTGGTTGGCCACGCTTGCCAGCTTGCTCTCCT
>Ga0272442_10005653_pt1 | contig 16640 bp, 17 predicted proteins | sample SSMForm2O_FD_200262 | JGI IMG/M metagenome (GOLD analysis project Ga0272442, IMG submission 200262) | Marine sediment archaeal communities from Little Sippewissett salt marsh, Falmouth, MA, United States - SSM-Form-2O | ecosystem: Environmental > Aquatic > Marine > Wetlands > Sediment ... | reverse complement strand
AGAAGTAATCTCCATTTAAAACTGCCCTGGTAAACGCTATTCTCAATAGCACGTAAGGGACAAGCAGATGTTGCAGCAGGACAAGAATTGCAGTAAAAGAATGGATAGCAAAAACCTGTTTTGAAACCGAGGGCTCCTAGGTTTGCTGAAAAAAAGATGAGAATTTGAGAAAGTAAACGTTTTATCTGAAATTTCATTCGTTATCTCTTTCTCTTATTCAATATAAACAATATAAAGATTGCTGAAATAAGTACCCATGTAAATTCAAATCCAGGAGCATCTGTTTTATTTTCGTTGCCATTGTCGCCGTTAGAATCTGAGGATGTATCAAGATCAACAGAGGTCATAGCATTTTCAGGGTACCATGACCAGTTGCTATCGCTGAAAAACCCTAGCTGATAATGTATGTCAATGGCGTTTTTGTGTTTTAGAGTAATTGTTGTTTTGTATGTATCATCACTTGTTTTGGTCATTGTTTCATTGAACCCATCGATGTAACATATATATCCGATGTCTGGTTCATTGCCACATTCTTCGACAAGAATTACTATTTTTTCAACGTTCTCATTTTCTGAGAAAATTGCAGTGAATGTAACGGTTCCTTGTGGTTTTGGGTGTTCCGGGTCGATTTCAACCGAAGGGCCTGCTACAGCATTGGTGATCGCTAACATATTTATGCCAATTAGTGCGACCATTATTATGATCTCGAATTTTTTGTTTTTCATATGTTTATTCACCCCTTGATATATTCTCCAAACGCTTCTCGCACATCATTTTCCGTTTCAGATCCATATGCGGCATCGGCATCGATGGATAAAATTACTATGTCCTCCTCCCTTTCTAATTTTACCTTTTGAAGTTCAGGCATTTGCTGATGACAAGGCGGGCATCGGACGGCCATAATATCCAATATAACCACCTTTCCCTGATATTCAGATAATTTAAATGTCTTTCCATTTAATGTTTCTAATGTGAAATCAGGTGCTGGACCAAGTGTGTCACCTGGACTTTGTGCTTGTTGGATTAAATCAAGAAGTTCTCCTTTTTGATGCACTCCTGCCTCTTTATGGGTAATGTCTCCGTTGATATCAATGATGACAAGAGTAGGTATGTAGCCAGTACTGTATTCTTCGTAGCTCCCGACATGAGCACTGCTGGTATCCATTGCAAATAGCCATTTTCCCGGCTGTGACTGTTCTTCTGATGGTTCATCATCCTGTGATGTTAATGCAATTATGCTCCCAGCGGCGATGATAAGAATTGCCAACAAGATCAATCCATATTTTAGATTGGTTTTTTTTAAAGTACTTTTACTTTTTGCTTTTTTATTTGTCCTTTTTCTAGCCATTTGCCTCCTCCAATTGGATTTTGATTAATTGTTTCAAATTTTTTATAGATATGGGTTAAGTTTAACCTTAAGCATTTCTTTTGGCATTGCACCAATGATTCTATCGACTAGCTCTCCATTTTTAAATACAAGTAAGGTTGGTATACTCATTATTCCATACTTTGCAGATGTCGCTCGGTTTTCATCGACATTAAGTTTACCGAAAACAATCTTTCCTTGCATTTCTTTTGCTAGATCTTCTATGACTGGTCCTACCATTCTACATGGGCCACACCATGGTGCCCAGCAGTCTACAGCGACCGTCTGATATTTCCCGATATTTTCATCTATATCTGCGTCTGTTACATATATTGGGGTGTTTGGTAAATTTTCTTCCATATTATTTCCTCTATTTAGATACTGCTTTTTTAATTGCTCCATTTTTCTTTTTTTTATTTCATCTAAGTCATCGTTCATTATTTCCACATAATAGTTAGCATACTATATAACGTTTGTGCATAAAGTGTGCACAACCATTATAAATAGCTAATGTGATACATATAAACTGATGAAATTTATCAAATCCTTCGAAAATATCTGCTGTGACGATGTTATACAATGCGTTTTCGATCTGAATGTTTTAGATCTAAATGTTTATAAAAAATTGAAGAAAGTAGGAAAATCAAGGGCTGATGATTTGGCAAAAAAGATGGATAGGGAGCGAAGTACCGTATATCGTTCTCTACAAAAATTAACAACCTGTGGGTTATGCACCAAAGAAACAAGTACGATAGAAACTGGAGGGTATTATCATGTATACTCATGTGTCGATACAAAACAAGTGAAAAAGCGAGTAGAGGCATGTGTGGAGAGATGGTATACATCCATGAAAGAAATGATAGAACTATTTGATAGTTAAATGGAATTTGAACAGAGAAATTTAAGCGTGTTGATTTTTGAATCTCTCTAAAGTGATGCATATAATTTAATAGCTTTTCAAAAATGAAATTATTGTCATAATGTGGAATCTTAATGTAGATGATTTTCCATTAAACCTACAAAAATAGGATATTTTATATATTGCTTTTGCATTTGCTATGTTTAAACTAGGAGAGATGTGATATGAAAGTTAATAACCCACATGAGTTAGTTGGAAAAGAAGTTGTTGACGTAAATGGAAACACTGTTGGAACGATAGACAAAACATGGAACAGCTGGAATCAAGACTACCCTGGATACTTCTTTGGTATAAAGACCTATGACAATACCAGAGACACGTGGTTCAGAGGAACATGTAAGCTGATACCAATATACAGTGACTACATAAAACACACCGACGACCGCGTATTTCTAAACAAAACAACGGAAGAATTAGGTCGCTTTTGGAACAAGGCAGTTCATTTCGGCAACTGGACCTGCGCAACAGATGAATTGGTTGAAAAACCCGTTTATGACAGAAATCATTCCAAAGTTGGAACTTTCTATTCTTGGACAGAGAGTGACGGAACATACAAGAACTATGGGGTATTGTTGGATCCATATTTGTGTGGTGCCTGGAAAATGCCATACAATACATTGTGGCCAATACCGCCTAACTTCCTAACCAATGTAACAGATACCATACAACTTGACAAAACCTTAGATGAATTAAAAGGATTCTGGGACCAGCAGCAGAACACTCAACAACAGCAGTACAATCAGAACACTCAACAACAGCAGTACAATCAGAACACTCAACAACAGCAGTACAATCAGAACACTTTCTAGATAGAAATTAATAAAGTTCTGTATCTGGGGAGACTAAAGAGTCTTCCTACTTCTCTATTTTTTATACTTTATGATCTTAAACAGGGGATTTTTGTTTTATTTAAAGGTTGGATTGTGGATTGATTTGTTTTCCTACCACAAAGGATAGTACTAACTTATTCTTTGATAGTCATATGCTTGATAAAATATCGAAAAAAGTTCGTCTCATAGATCGTATTCTATTTTGTATTCTCCAGGGTCTCCGTCAGTTATCTTGAATTTTTTCTCCCTACATAATGAAATCATAGGCACATTGTCTTTCAATACGACGCCATCAATTTTCTTTAGGCCTTTGTCTTTGGCAATGTTTATGGTGTGATCAACAAACTCTGAGCCTAGTCCACGTCGATGCCATTCATCGCTTACTACCATGGCAAATTCTGCCTCGTCGTTTCTCCCAGGAGTTAGAATAATTCTTGTTACGCCTAGAAATCGTCGTTTGCCATTTTCTTCTATTTCAGCTACGATTCCAATTTCTCTGTCGTAATCAATGTTACAATATCGCGTTCGCATTTCATGCGGTGTATCTTTTATAATTCTAAAAAACCGATATCTTACTGTCTCTTCGGAAAAAGTTTTGAACATGTCAAGCCACAGATATTCGTCCTCTGGTTTTATCGGTCTGAGCAATACCTTGCTCCCATCTTTAAGTTTTACTGTTTTTACATATTTATTTGGATAGGTGCTAATGATAAGATGTTGTGTTTTCTCAGGATGTTTGTCAATAACAATTCGCGCATCAACCGCAATAATATCATCACCAGATGCTATCAACGGATTAATGTCAATTTCTTGTATCTCAGGGTGATCTACGATCAATTGTGAGAAATTGATCATGGTTTCTTCAATTTTCTGAATATTGGCTGGCGGAAGTCCTCTAAATCCTTGCAACAACTTATATGCTTTTGTCCGTTCGATTATTCGATGTGCCAATACCTGATTTAACGGCGGGAAACCGATAGCCCTATCTTTTAATAATTCAGTAAACACACCACCCATACCAAATAGAATTATCGAACCGAAAACCGGATCCTTTTTAGATCCAAGGATAAGTTCATAACCTTTGTTTTTGATCATCTTCTGGATGGTTACCCCCTTTATTTCTGCATCGGGAACATTTTCTTTGACCTGTTTCATCATGTTTTTAAAGGCTTTCTTGACTTCATTTTCACATTGTAAATCAAGGGCAACACCACCAACGTCGCTTTTGTGTGTTATCTGAGGAGAATGTATTTTCATCACTACAGGATAGCCAATTTTTTTAGCAGTTTGTACTGCTTTTACTTCAGATCCTGCAACAATGGGTTTCGTCGATTTAATTCCATACATCTCAATGAACTCCTTAGCTTCATCCTCGTTAAGCAGTGTTCTTCCTTCAATTAACGCATTGTTGAGTATGTTTTTGAGTTTCTCTTGATTGGCGGGTGAAGGTCTTATGTCAAGCTCTTCTGGTGTTTCATAGTGGATTTCAAGGTTTCTTGCATAATTGTAGAGATATGCATAGGCTTCTACTGCTTCCTCTGGTGTGGAATATGCAGGAACACCATTTCTGTTTAGAATTCGCCTGGCGTAAAGAACGCTTTCTTCACCTGGAAAAGAAACTAAGATTGGTTTAGTGGATTTTTTAGACAGGTCAATAATCCTATCAGCAAGTTTTTTTGGATTGGCCATGACCTGAGGAACACATATAATCAACAATCCATCGATGTTTGTGTCCTTAAGACATACTTCAATTGCTTTTTGATACCGTTCTTCATCTCCATCTCCGATGATGTCAATGGGGTTTGCTTTACTCCAGTGAGCTGGTAAGAATTCATTCAGTTGTTTCATGGTTTCATCGGAGAGTTCGGCTACTTTACATCCTTTTTCGACTATGGAATCAGTAGCTAATACACCAGGTCCTCCAGCATTTGTGATAATTGCAATGTTTGGTCCTGTTGGTCTGGGTTGTTTTGCAAGAATTGATGAACAATTAAATAAATCACTAATTTCTTTTACTCTTATTGCTCCCGCCCTTTTAAATGCTGCATCATATATGTAATCTTCGCCTGCCATTGCACCGGTGTGTGATGAAGCGGCTTTTGCTCCCTCCTTAAACCTTCCAGATTTAATTACAATAATGGGCTTTGATCTTGCAAAACTTCTGGATGCGCTCATAAACTTCCGTGCATTTGTAATTGATTCTACATATAGAACAATGCTACGGGTATGCATATCCATACCAAAATAATCGATAAGGTCTCCAAAATCGACATCGAGCATTGATCCAACTGAGATAAAAGAGCTGAATCCTACTTTTGCTGCAGCGGCCCAGTCTAATATTGCACCACATATTGCTCCACTTTGAGAAAAAAGTGCTATGTTACCCTTCTCAGGTGCCGAACCAGCAAAAGTAGCGTTGAGATTCAAGTATGGGAGGATAAAACCAACACAGTTGGGCCCTACGATTCTCAAACCATATTTATCTTTAATTTTCAGTAGTTTTTTTTCTAAAAGTCTTCCCTCTTCCCCTATTTCTTTAAATCCTGCTGAAACAATTAAAATTCCTTTGATGCCCCTTTTTCCACACCGCTCGACAACATCAATAACTACCTTTGCTGGCGTTGCAATAATAGCAAGATCTACGACCTTTGGAATATCATCAACAGAAACGTATGCTTGTACTCCCTGGATGCTTTCCTTTTTTGGATTAACCGGAAAAACTATGCCATCATACCCAGAACCAATGAGATTTCTAAAAATTCTATATCCTGCTGAGCCGACCTTATCACTTGCTCCAATAACCGCGATACTTTTCGGCTTAAAAACTTTATCAAGATTTTCGATGCCCATACTTCTTTCCCCCATATAAAGCGGGATGATACCCCCGTAGCTACATTATACTAATAAGCTTATCGACACTGACATCGTGGGTGGGTATATGTCCTTATATTTCCCAATGTGATTTAAGTACTTTTTTAAGATCAAAAACTAGATTTTTGACCGTTTCAAATTTTTGATGAGGCGTATTATCAATCTCTTTTAAATATTCGTCCTTATCGAGAAGGCCGCACATGATATTGTAATATGATGCTACACTTGCTGAACTGTTGTATCCGCCGCCAAAAAGAACAAGTAGTTTGTCACAAGTATCATCCGATAATTCTCTCGTCCTTTTAGCTAGATGATAATAAGTCTGATATGTTAAATTTAAATCTGCCAACGGGTCAGAGTGATGTGTATCTACACCGGATTGGTAGATAATGATCTCTGGTTTAAATTGTTTGGTAATTGGCGGGATAATTTCGTCAAATGCCTTTAGATAACTTGCACTTCCAGTTCCAGGGGGTAAAGGCAGATTAACTGTGAACCCCTCTCCTTTATCTCGTCCGATTTTTTCTAGACTTCCAGTTCCAGGGTATAATGTTCTCCCATCTTGATGAAACGAGATGTTAAGAACTGTTGGATCATCGTAATAAATTTCTTGTGTACCATTGCCGTGATGCACATCTAAGTCAATTATTAAAAAACGTTTTAGTTTGTGTTTCTCACGCAGGTATTCAATGGCAACGGCGATGTCATTAAAGAAGCAGAAACCTGACGAATAATTTCTACTGGCATGATGAAAACCGGCGAGAGGATTAACCATGCAATTAAAACCCTCAAATAACTTTTCACCTGCAAGTATCGAACCTCCTGTTGCAAGACTTGCATAGTTGTAGATGCCAACTTTTGCAGGTGTATCTTTGGCAAGCATGCCGCCAGTACGACTCAGTTCCTTTATTCTGCTCACATAGCTTTCACTATGTGCTCGCAAAAGATCCTTTTCTGTTGCTTTATTTGGTGTAAATAATTCAACATCTTTCATTATGCCTTTTTCTTCAAAAAACTCCATGGTTTTGCCAGGTTTATTCCCCACTAAAGGATGATCTACACCAAGATCGTATTTGTTGTAATCTTCATGGTAAACGATTCCGATCATGTGACTTCTACATACAAACCTTCAATTTATATCTTATCTTCGAATGGTGTTAACAATTAGAGGTTCAAGACGAAGGACGACTGTCCCTTCAGAGGTTATCGAAATTCTCAAACTTAAAGACGGCGATAAACTTCGGTTAGTTGTTTTTAACAATGGAACAATACGTATTAATAAAATAAAAAAATAAATATTTGAATATTTTTGTTTTCCATCTTATTATGGTGATGATTGAATGTTAAATTCAGTAGATTTTAAATAGGGATATGGGATAAGAAAATTGCAAAACTATCAGTATGGTTCCAAAAATATATGACCAACGTCTGTTAATCTGTGAGTGGTTTCTGATGAGTATAGTAGATTTGACTTCTATGGGGGAATCTCAGGCTGAACTGAGGACGGAAATTAACGACCGACTATCTCGACTTCAAGATGAGGTTTCAGATTATTGTTTTCAATGTGCTAAGTGTACATCTGGCTGTGAAGCTCATAAACTTTTGGAATTGGAGCCACATAAGATTGTTGCATTGCTCAAACGTGGACTGATTGATGAGTTGGTCAATTCTGATGTTATCTGGACTTGTATGAGCTGTTTTAAATGCAGGGAGCGATGCCCGCAGAAAGTTGCACCTGTTGATATCTTGTTTGCCTTGAAGAACATGGCTGTTGCAAGTGGCAAGCAGATTCCCGGGAAATATACAGGCATGTTACAATCTATTCTTTCCATTGGATTGATACAAGATGTACAAAGCGTTACAACTCGTGATAATAAAACCAACAAAAGAGATGATCTAGGTTTACCTGCAATTTCTAAACCTGTTGATGCTACGAAGTTCCAGATGGTGTTGTCGAAATTAGCTGTTGAGAAAGTATAGAGGGGTCTTATGAAAAAATATGCACTTTATCCCGGTTGTGTGATGCCAACTGAACAGTATGCTTATGAGTTGTCGATAAGGGAGACGTTTCCACTTTTGGATATAGAACTTATTGATCTCAAGAGTTTTTCGTGTTGTGGGGAGCCGATGAAAAGTGTAAATCAGCTCATGACTCTGTATCTTTCTGCACGTAATCTTGCGATTGGTGAGAAGCAAAATCTTGATTTGTTTGTCCCATGTCCAATGTGTCATCTAGCTCTAAGTGAGTGTAAACGCGTTCTCAGCAGTGACTCCGATATGATGAAGAGAATTAACGACATGCTTGCTACTGAAGATCTATGCTATGAGGGTACTAGTAAAATAGTTCATACGGTTGATCTCTTGCATGATGTAATTGGCGTAGATGAGATTAAGCAACATGTAAAGAAAGATCTTGGGGACTTGAAGGTTGCAGCACACTATGGTTGTCATTTGATTCGCCCTAGCGAGATAGGCCGTCCTGTTGATTCTGAAAATCCGCAGAAGATGGAAGAAATCCTTAGTGCACTGGGTACTGAACCAGTAGATTACGCCGAGAAACTTGATTGTTGTGGTGCACCTATATTAGCTAATCTTCCTGAATCTTCTTTGACTAAAACTGGTCAAAAACTAGTGGCAGTTCAGGATCAAGGTTTTGATGTGCTTGTTGATGTTTGTCCTTGGTGTCATCGGATGTTTGATTCAAAACAGGTTAAAGCTGGTGAAACAGTTGCGTCCAAGCTAGAGGTTCCGGTAGTATATCTTACTCAATTACTTGGACTAGCATTTGGTGTTAAGAAGGAGAAACTTGGGTTAGATTTGAATCTCAGTCCTGTTGATAAATTAAAGATTGGAGATTAATAATATGAGTGATAGAATCGGTGTGTTTGTTTGTCATTGCGGTATAAATATTGCTGCTACTGTGGATGTTGAAGAGCTCACAAAGTATGCCGCTGATCTTGATAATGTTGTAGTTAGTAAGGATTACAAATATATGTGCTCCGATCGTGGTGCCAAGCTTATTAAAGAATCTATCAAAGAAAATAAGCTTAATAGTATAGTTGTTGCCTGCTGTTCTCCACGTATGCATGAGCATACGTTTCGGGATGTTGTTGAGGATGGCGGCGTTAATGCATTTAATTTAGAAATAGCAAATATCCGTGAGCAGTGTTCTTGGGTTCACGAAGATAAAGAACGTGCCACTCAGAAGGCAAAAGCATTGGTTCGTGGTGCAGTAGCTAAAGCACGCTTACTGGAGCCTTTAGAGCGATCAAAAATTTCTGTTACACCAAAGGCGTTGGTTGTTGGTGGCGGCATCTCTGGTATTCAGGCTTCTCTTGATTTGGCAGAAGAGGGTTTTAAGGTTTATCTAGTTGAAAAATTACCTAGCATTGGCGGTCGGATGGCACAACTTGATAAGACATTTCCAACACTAGATTGTTCTTCTTGTATCCTAACCCCTAAGATGATGGAGGTTGCGAATCATCAAAATATCGAGTTGCTTACTTATTCTGAAATCGAGAATGTGGAAGGCAATATCGGAGGCTATAAAGTTCAAGTTAAGAGGAAACCAAGGTATGTTGATTTGGATAAGTGTACTGGTTGTGGCGATTGTGTCAGTGCATGTCGATTGAAAGATCGTATTTCTAGTGAGTTTGATATGGGGATGGGAAAACGTAGTGCAATATACATACCGTTTCCACAGGCCATACCTTTGAAATGTACAATTGATCCTGAGCATTGCTTGCTTTTGACGCGAGGAAAATGCGGAACAGGCCCACTTTGCGTTGAGGCTTGTGAGGCCAACGCTATTGATTTTAAACAGATAGAAGAGAAAATAGAGCTTGATGTTGGGGCAATTATTGTAGCTACTGGATATGACGTTTTGGATATGTCTACTGTTTATGAATATGGCTATGTGCGCTATGGTGATGTCATTACAACACTTGAGATGGAGCGCTTGATTAGCTCATCTGGTCCTACTGGCGGTGAAATACTTTGCCCATCTAATCAGGAAAAACCAAAGAGTCTTACTTTCATCTTGTGTGTGGGTTCCCGTGATGAAACGGCATGTACATGGTGTTGTCGCATTGGGTGCATGAGTGCTTTGAAACAGGTCTATCTTTTACGTGAGAAACTTGGCGATGATGTGGAAATAAACGTTTGTTATACAGATATTCGCTCCTTTGGAAAAGGATATGAGGAGTTTTATCGAAACATCAGGGGGATGAAAACAAACTTTTTCAGAGGGAAACCCTCTGAAGTCAGGAATTCAAAGGACCATCTCAAGATGGATATTTTTGACACCACAACCAACAAACTGTTTGAGATAAATACAGACATGGTGGTATTGGTTCCTGCTCTAGTACCGCGGTCTGATGCTGATGAGTTAACTCGTATTCTTCACATATCCCAAAGTGGTGATGGTTTCTATCTGGAAGCTCATCCAAAACTTCGCCCTATGGATACGTTTACAGATGGGATTTTCATAGCTGGTTGCTGTCAGGGTCCAAAGGACATACAGGACTCTGTAGCACAGGCAAGCGGTGCCGCTGCTCGCGCTGCTAATATTTTATCCAAGAAGGAACTTGAGGCTGAGCCACTCATCTCCGTTGTCGATGAGGATTTGTGTTCAGGATGCGGTACTTGTATATCGGTTTGTAGTTTCAATGCAATAGAGCTCGTAAAAGAAGATGGAAAGTCACATGCCAAGGTTATTGAGGGGTTGTGTAAGGGCTGTGGTTCATGTGTTGGTGCATGTCCATCTGGTGCAATGCAACAACGTGGTTTTAAAGATAAGCAAATCCTCCCTATGGTTGAAGAAACAATTTGAATAGATTTTATATATTAGGAAATTGTTAGTATATTTGTAATTAGGAGGAAAGGCATGGCATATTGTGCAAAATGTGGAGAAAAAAATGAAGATGATGCAAAATTTTGCAGTAAATGCGGTGGTTCGTTAACCGGTTCAAAAAAAGACTATGAAAAGGAATGGGAAGATCGTTGTGAGGAAGATTGTGCGGGTGGAAAGCATGGCAAACCTCCTGTCTTTTGGGGAATCATTGTTATTCTTGTTGGTCTATGGATACTCTTTGAGTTCGTCTTAAAGAACATCGAGGGGTTGAACCTACCAACTTGGATTCAAGATTTTAATTTCTGGTGGGTTTTTGCCCTGCTTGTCGCAATAGCAATCATCGTTTCTGGTATACGAATTATTGTTCGAAAATAGTATCAATACACTTTACAAGTTTCACTGCAGCTTTCACAGATTCTTGCGTGTTGCCAGTTTGAGAGTTGAATCCGGGTATCCAGAAATAGAAACGAAATGATTATACTTAGTATGCCATAGATATTGTTTCCTGTAATTTCAAATATGCTAATGGTAACTAGAAAGAAACTTAAAACCAGAAGAATGTTGGATATAACGTGAACAACTGCATGTCTTATTGGAAGCATTATTTCTACATATGCAAGTCCAATTATGATTAAACCAAGAAAGACAACATAATAAAATCCATTTGCCGCATTTTCTCTAATAATGGCCATATAGATAATTGTTAAGGCAATTGATATTATTGAACCTATTGAAAGACCAAGACAGCCTGCACACAAAGTTTTATTTTTTATTCCAATTGTATGACTCTGAAAATTGCCGCAATCTGGATGATGACCTTTGTATTTTCTAGTTATTTTTCTAGATTTTTCGCTATTTAGATGATGAGCTGCATGTTTGGTTAATCTTCTGAACCATCGAGGATATAATGCCAGTGAGATACCAAATATACAGCTTATGATAAACACTCCACTGACGAATAATTTATCATATATCTCAATAGTAGTTGTGTTTAAAGGGCTTAAAAAAATCAATATTAAAAGTAGAACTGCTGCGGCAATTGAAAGAATAATGTAATAAAAAATATTCTTATTTTGTTTCAAATCAGGCCCCTGAATTTCTTCAACACGTGCTGTCCAGCCATATGGCGGTACAGTGTTCTTTTAAGCTTGTTTTTTGAAAATACTCCCGCTATATTCTTCATATAGGATCCATAAAATGTATGATAGCATTTCCATAGCTCCTGTTGAACCTCTTTTCTTGTTAGTGTTTCAGTTGGCATTATTGCATGTGCCATGTCATAGTTTGCATAATTTGTGTCTTCTATCCATCCGTTTTTCTTTGCAGTTTCATAGTATGCCGTGCCTGGAAATGGTGTAAGAGCAGTATATATCACAAAATCTGATTCTATATCTATTGAGAACTGTTTTAGACGTTCTATGGATTCCACCGTGTCTCGTCTGGTACCAATGACAAACATTGCATGTGAGAATATATCGTTGTCATTCAGAAGTTTCATTGCTGTATATGCGTCTTGTGCACTTGATCCCTTTTTAAATTCTTGAAGTGTTGCGGCTGAATCAGTTTCAACACCGCACATAACCCAGTAATTGCCGACTTCACGTAGCTTTGAAACCAACTCAGGATTTCTTGCAACATCATCGGTTCGTGCCTGTAAAAACAGCATGATTTCTTCTTTACATTTACGATGTTTTAATTCTTTATATAATGCCTTTCCCCGCACGCTATATTTGAAATGATCATCGGTGAGCCAGAGAAAAACTCCCCCGTATGTTTCGTTGAGATGTTCAATTTCATCTGCTATACGTTTTACTGATTTTGTTCTCCAAACACCGTCCCAGTGTTTCCATTGTGTACAAAATGTGCACCTATGGTCGCATCCTCTTGCCCCTTCCAATATCATATATCTAGTGTTTCTTCCAGCCATCATAGTAAAATGATAGTGTTTAATGTAATCTTCAATGAGATGATATGCAGGATAAGGTAGGCTGTCAAGGTTTTTAATAAGGGGACGTGGTGGTGTGTGAATGATTTTTTCTTTATGCCTAAATGATATTCCTTTTACTTGCACTATGTTTTTTCCATTGTTTAATGTCTTGATCAATTCTACAAGTGTTAGCTCGCCTTCTCCCCTTACAATGATGTCAATTTCGGGAAAATCAATGAGTGATTCCTCTGGAATAAATGAGAAATGTATGCCACCAACAATTGTAACAATGCCTTCGCTTACCTTTTTTGCTATCTCTGAAGTTCGTGCACATGGATATGCAGTACTTGTAAATCCCGAGCTTAGTACTATTGATGGTGAATATGATTCAATATATTTTTCAAGACTTGCCCAGTCCATCCTTTCTGCTTGGCAGTCGAGTATATCTATCTCTATATCTGGTAATTCTCGTTCTATGTATGCTGCAAGTATAAGTAGTGATGTAGGTGGTGGAAGATATTCCCCCATTACAAACCAGTAATTTTTTGGTGGTTCAACAAACAATATTTTTGATACCCTCATCATTCCCCATTTTGGATATAATTCAGAAACTGTTAAAATAGGTTGTTATCAGAAAAACAACTATTGTGCTTGATACTAATTGGTTTCAATAGTTTTCTATAGATTGTTAATTTTTAAGAGTAAGTGTGCGTTGTTTCAAATTCTTGTGAGAATGTAATGAGGCCAAATAGGACATTTCCATTTATGTTTCCGCTAATATTTAGATCAAAGTTACCTTCCGTTATAACGTTTTTAATCACATCTACGGCTGCAACTGCTAAACCACTTATGGTTATTGATACGTCCTTCTCACTTTGAGCGTGCGCAGGTATAAATACATTGGAAAAACCACCTTCTCCAATATAGTTATCCTCGATATAGATGTCAAACGTGGATGAAAGTCCAGAGATATCTTGGTCAGTTGGATTGTATATATTTGCATCTAGTTTCAATTTAAAAGTAAAAGATGTGAATTTTACATCTGTAATATCTACATCATTTATGGTTACTTCAATACTACTCATGGCTGCAACATCAGCAAAATAAATATAACCTAAAAAACCTGAGACCGACAAGATTATCGCTAGGATGATTGCAGCTATTACATTTTTTTCAGTCATTTTTCCCATTTTAATTTATGTCCACAAGTCGATAATTTCTATGTTTCTATTTCCACAATTAGGACATTTTATTTTTCTTTCTTTTCCGCCAAAGAAAAGAGTCCTGCATTTCTTACATCTGTATCTTATCATTTATCATATTTTCAATTGTTAAATGACGTTCTTTCGTGATTTGTGCGGGTATTTTGCTATTGTTTTATCTTACAATCATAACAGGGCAAGAAGCATGATGTGCGACATTCTCAGTAACACTGCCTAAGAATATCCTTTCAAGAGCAGTCGATCCTTTACTCCCAATTACAATCAGGTCATTCTTTTTTGCTTCTTTTATAATCTCTTCGGCTGGGTGGCCTTCTACGAGCTTTTTTGAGACCTTAACTCCCATCTTTTTCCCCATTTTTTCTATTTCATCGAGATAGAACTGCCCATTCTTCTGGAGAAATTTGTGCATTTCGTCATAGGATATTGCATCTTGATATCCATAGAGGCCTGGCAAGCCAGGAGTGTTTATTACATGTATTGCTACAACTTCCAAACCACTAGTTTTTGCAAGAACGAGAGCTTTTTTCCCTGCTTTTTTCGCTATTTTAGACCCATCGATTGGTAGTATTATCCTTCCAAACTCATTTTTCATTAAATTGTTTAATTCCGTGCTTAAACTTAAAAGTTTCTGAAAATGTTCAATTTTGCAACTTTTTTTTGCATTTAATGGAAAAACCATAGTTTTATCAAATTGACTACTTAAATCAGATTTAACTTCTTCTTCATCGTTTCAAGCCAAGAGGGTAAGCCTTCAAGAGTCCGAATCATTACATTTTTAGCAAACAATTCCCTGTATTTTGTATTACAATTAACCCGTCCTTCAAGATTTCTCTTGATTATCCGGCATAGATAACCCCCTTTTCTATCCCAATCAGTAAGAATAATTATATCTGTATGCTCTTGGGCAATCTTATCACAAAAATCGATTAGGGGTACTCCGGCATTGACACTAATGATTGACCCACTGATATCCAGTTTACGAAGAGCTTCTATATCTTTTTTCCCTTCAACAATAATTGGAATAGATATATTTTCTTCTCCCAACTCAGCAATGATTTTTTCAAGATCTTCAATTGATTTTTTAAAATCCATAACCATAATTATTACATATTTAGTTTTTTATTAGCTGTCTGGGTTATTTGACATCTTACAATGCTTTTAATGCTGCATTGAAAGTTTTGCTTGGGCGCATTGCTTCAGCAGCTAGTTCATCATTTGGTTTGTAGTAACCACCAATGTCAACAGGCTTACCTTGTGCTACAATTAGCTCATCAAGGATATTAGTTTCGTTATCTGCAAGTTCTTGTGCAAGTTTTTCAAAACGGCTTTGAAGATCTACATCTTTTGTTTGCTCTGCCAATGCTTGTGCCCAGTATAATGTTAGATAGAAATGACTTCCCCTGTTATCCAACTCATTAACCTTTCGAGATGGAGATTTGTTGTTTATCAAAAATTTGGCGGTTGCTTGGTCAAGTGTTTCTCCTAGGATTTTTGCTTTTTCATTATTGGTTGTATTACTTAGATGTTCTAATGATACTGCAAGAGCTAGAAACTCTCCAAGTGAATCCCATCTTAGATGACCTTCTTGTCGGAATTGTTGAACATGTTTTGGTGCTGATCCTCCTGCTCCTGTTTCATAAAGTCCTCCACCATTTATGAGAGGCACTATTGATAGCATCTTAGCACTTGTTCCAACTTCAAGAATTGGAAACAGGTCTGTTAGATAATCACGTAGTACGTTTCCAGTTACTGAAATAGTGTCTTTACCTTCGTTCATACGTTTACATGAGAAACGTGTTGCTTCCACTGGTGTCATTATATGGATTTCAAGATCTTTTGTATCATGATCTTTAAGATAGCGGTTAACTTTCTTTATCAATTGTGTATCATGAGCTCGGTTTTTATCAAGCCAGAAAACAGCAGGTGAACCGGTTGCTTTTGCTCTGTTAACAGCCAGTTTAACCCAGTCTTGGATAGGTAGATCTTTTACCTGGCACATACGCCAGATATCGCCTTCTTCAACATCGTTTTCAAGCATTATTTCTCCTGATGTTGAAACTACATGAACTTTTCCATCACCCGGGATTTGAAATGTCTTATCATGAGATCCATATTCTTCTGCTTTTTGTGCCATAAGACCAACATTGGGAACCGTTCCCATTGTTGTTGGGTCAAACGCTCCATTTTTTTTACAAAACTCAATTACTTCCCTGTATACTCCAGCATAACTACTGTCTGGTATCACAAATTTTGTATCATGAAGCTTGCCATCGGCACCCCACATTCGACCAGAGTTTCGAATTGCAGCAGGCATTGATGCATCAATTATTACATCACTTGGGACATGCAGATTTGTTATTCCCTTGTCTGAGTTCACCATCGCAAGTTTAGGTCTATTTTCATAACCTGCTTGAATGTCAGATTCGATTTCTTTTCTTTTATCATCAGGAAGTGTTTTGATTTTCGCATAAAGATCACCTAGTCCATTGTTAGGGTTGACACCTAGTTCTTTAAAAACAGATGCATGTTTTTCAAATACATCTTTGAAGAAAACAGAAACTACATGACCAAAAATAATTGGATCTGATACTTTCATCATTGTAGCTTTCAAATGAACAGAAAACAAAACATCTTTCTTTTTCGCATCTTCAA
>Ga0272442_10005650_pt1 | contig 16651 bp, 15 predicted proteins | sample SSMForm2O_FD_200262 | JGI IMG/M metagenome (GOLD analysis project Ga0272442, IMG submission 200262) | Marine sediment archaeal communities from Little Sippewissett salt marsh, Falmouth, MA, United States - SSM-Form-2O | ecosystem: Environmental > Aquatic > Marine > Wetlands > Sediment ... | reverse complement strand
TTTTCGGTGAAGTTTGCTTTCACGTATGCGTATGGCACGTTAAGGTTGAACCATGATTTGGGCGTTGTTTCAGCTTTTGCTGTTCCAGACATTAAGAATAGCAAAGGTACGACCGAGGAGACACCGATTAGTAGAGCGAGGATACTGAATGCTATCAGCTTTTTTTCAATTTTCACGGTTTATCACCGCCCTCAACATACGCAGATGAGCCTAATAATTCTCCCCGAAGAACAAAACTGTTCTCCGAAAGAACAGACCAGCGCCATGCCACTTCAGTCAAGCGCTCAACTCCAAGGCAGGTTCAACCCGCGTTTTAAGCTATATAAAAGGGAGGGGTAGACACTTCAGAGCAATAGGAAACATAAGGTTTCTAGGAAACAAGGTAGTCTAAAGCCAAAATTCTTAAATGTTCAAGCTACAACAGCTTATAGAAGGGTTACTATTGAGTGTAAAATTACATCCTTATGTAGTTTTTCTTCCAGCCGAACAAAAAGACAAAATACTAAGCGCCATATTCGGCTCCAAAGCAGGAGTTGACGTCCTAAGATTCTCGCTTAAACAGGGAATCGCAAAAAACATCTACCAAAAAGACCTCGTTAAAAGCTTGAATTACTCAAACAAGACAATCATCGGAAACCTGAAAACCCTCACAAAACTCGGCGTCCTCACCGAATGCATGGAAAAAAACGAGAAAGAAAACAGAATAATCTGGGTTAAAACCTACCAGCTCACAGACCTCGGCAAATGGTTCGCCCTGCTGCTCGCCGAAGAAAGAGAACTCACCGAACAGGAGCAAGCCGACATCCTCCAAAGCCTCTTCCGCACCTACGTCAAACAGGTCAAAGACCTAGCAGAAGAACTCAACATCAACAGCAAAACCCTCGAAGAAATCTTCAAACAAGAAATGAAAACCACACAATAGACAAAGCCTTTTTCGTTACAAAAAGTTACTAGATATCACCAATTTGTTTTTCCAATAGACACAAAAAAATAAACACGGGTTGTTGGGTTGTGGGGCTTGGAGATAATTTGAGGGGGAGAAGGGAGAGCGTGCTAAAATAAGATTCCTCCAAACCTTTCCACCCAACCCGTTTTTCAGTTTTTGCGTTTTCCCCTCCTGTCTACAAGGCTTTGAAAGCCTCAAACCACCTGTTGTACAGTGCCAGCATGTCCAGCGAAACGCTTGGTTTCCGCGCTTCAAATATCTGTCTGAAATCACCCATCGTTAAAGACCTAGGCTGAGCTTCCTTATCCATGGCTTTGCCAGACTCAAAGAACTCGCCTATAAGCTTCAACTGGGCTGACTGGCACACGTCTCGTATGTCGCTTCCCGAAAAGCCTTCAGAAAGCCGCGCAAGCTCATGCAAGTCCACATCCGCGTCAATCGCAAGATTAGCCGTGTAAAGCTTAAGCATCATCAACCGCGTGTGATGATCCGGCAACGGAACCAAAATCCTCTTCTGGAACCGTCGAATAAACGCCCAATCCAAATCCCACGGCTTATTCGTAGCGCCGATAACGTAAACATGAAGCTTCTTGCCTTTGTCAACAATGCCGTCCATTTCCTTCAAAAACTGGTTACGCACACGAATTTCACCGCCAACCTCGTTTGAGTGCGCTCCCATAAGCGATTCTACCTCGTCAACGAAAACAATCGCAGGCTTACCCTCATTCGAGGATTTCCTAGCTGAATTGAAAAGCTTAGAAACATTCTGTTCAGCCTCACCCAGCCACTTAGACATAATCGAAGCAGCATCAATCGAGTAGAAGTTAGCATCTATCTCCGTGGCAACCGCAGCCGCAAGCAAAGTTTTCCCGCAGCCAGGCGGACCAAAAAGCAGCATACCTCTAGGCCAACCCAACGGAAACAAGTCAGGCCGCTGCACAGGATAAACAATAGCCTCTTTAACAGCTTTCTTAGCGGTGTCCAAGCCCACAACTTCATCCCAGTTCACCTCAGGCTTTTCAGTGACCACAAGCTCTGTGCCGGGCTTTCCGCTTCCGCCAGTGGCTGCTTCACCATCTCCACCATTATTAGACTCGGTCTGCATTTCAACAGGCGAAACCGCGCCTTGCAATGCTTTAATTCGCTCTTGGTAGGCGATTGCCCTCTGAACATAAACTTTGTTCAAACCGTACTCAGGATAAAGCTGGACAAGCTGCAATAAGCTTTCAATTGCCTTCTGATACAGAGTTATGGCTCTACCTTTTGCACCTTGCTTGTCCAAACGCACCGCATCTAAAGCGTAAGCCGTTGCGGCTTTTTCAAGTTCATGTGAAGCACTCATGGTTGTTTACACCATTTTATTCAGGCGATTTCAATTCGATTTTTATTTTCCCTTGGGTTCCCAAACTTTCAAGGGCTTTCTCAATTTCTTCATTTGAAGTTTTCAAATCACTCGAACAACGGGTTAAATCTATTTCACCGTTGCTCTTTCTCACGTATTCAAGAAGCGTATCCTCAATAGAGGGCTTCTCAATCTTCAACGAAATTTCCTTAATCTCAGATTTTTTATAAGAAAATAGGGCTTTTGATGCATCCATGCCAAAATCTAAGCCAGTTTCTTCAGTAGTTTTGCGTCCGACCACTTGCGAGGAGCTAGCTGATAATGCAACGAGTTCGCGTATCGGGGCTGCTTTTTCTTCGGCTGCAATAGCTTCGGGTGGCTCAGGAAGAGACTCGGAAAGTTTCTGCTCCAGAAAACTGGAAACTTCATTCAATACTTCCTCACCAGCTGCCGTCTTTTTGCCAACAGGAATCAACGATTCATCAGCAGTAATTTTAGTCGCGCACAGCGTTTCACGTATCGTATCGTTAACGTTGTTTAATTCGCTGGAGACATCGGGCAAAACCTGGAATAGATCTGACGAAACGTTTTGGAGAAGCTTCAGAGCAGGCTTCAAGTCAACAACGATGTCGCTAAGTTCCTTCAACGTTTCCAGACGGAGAATCACACGTTCGATTGCTAACTGCACACTGTAAAGAAACTTTAGAAGTTTGCGGACTTCAGCGAGTTCGTTAGCGCACATCGAGGCTCTTTCTTTGTTGTTCTTCTTCAAAGCACCCGTGCAAGATTCAAAAAGTACGCGATCTCTTTCTTTTAATCTGTAGCTTGCTTGTTCTAGTTTTTTTTGCTGAATTCTAAGCGTGTACATCGACTTTGAAGCAACTTCGCGTACCGGTGGAGGGTTTGAACGTGTCAGACCTCTGATGTCCTTTTCCCTCCGCCCGCTACCTCACTTGTTAGGCTATATTCCAGCCTTTCCGACTTCTTTCACGTAGACGACTACTGGAGGCTCTGGAAGTTCAGGTGCCTCTTCAGGAGTCTCATCAGGGATTTCTTTAGGGGTTTCGTTTATTGTTTCTTCAGCTACTTCACTAGGGGTTTCGTCAGTTACTTCAGCTACTTCATCAGCTGTTTCACTAGTTACTTCGGTAACTGTCTCGTTAGCTACTTCGGTAGTGGTTTCTTCTTTAGTCGGTTCAGCAGAGATTATGCTGGTTTTTTGCTCAAGTTGGTTAGAATCGCCTAGCATTATATTTGAGAGCTTGCTTTTGGTAAGTTCGATGTCACTCTTCTCTGTGTTGGCGCGTTTGAGGTTTTCTTGAAGCATTGCGAAAGCAGATTGGTAGGCTTCTTCATCAACTTGACCTATTTCGTGTTCCAGTTCAAGGTTGACAACTGCGTAGCCTAATGTTTTGATCTCTTGGTTGCAACGTTCGATTTCTTTGTTGGTTTCGTCTGAGAGTTCCTGCGCGTCTTCCTTCAGTTGGTTTAGAACGGCTTCAAAGTTGTTGCGGAGTTCTTGGTAAAGGTCTGGAGAAATCTTTCTTTTTTCAGCCAAGTCTTTAAGAGCTTGGTTCTTGCGCCATATGAGGGGTATCTGATCGCAGAGAACGCTTGCTTGTGACTTGAGCGTTGATGTAAATGTAACTTCGGCACCGTTGAACTTTAAGTGTTCCATAGACTGTTTTAAGAATTTTCCATCATTAGACTCGACATATACACCGTCGAATTTTCCATTCGGGGTCAGTGCGAAAGAGGCAACTTTTCCGACTGTGCGACCGTACTCATCTTTAATTGGTTTACCGATAGAAAGAAAAAGATTGGAGTTGTTGGACATTTTCTATTTCCTCCAGTTTAGTAGCTCTCTGTTGTTTTCTCTGTTTGCGCAACGGCGGATGGCATACCTGCGGGTAGATCTGGGAACTTGTCTTTGACTTTCTGCTCAGCAACTGTTGCTGCTTCTGTAAGGATTTTTGATGCATCCTCGTTTACAGTATCAAAGTTCAGCGTCATTCCTGATCCTTGTCCTGCTTCGATCATTATTCCGCTCAGCATGTTTCCGATTTCACCTAGTTCGGTTTCTGCTTCTGGGAACACGCTTGTTAGTCCTGTTCTGACGTTTCGTAGAACTCCAACGGCTGGTCCTAAGGTTGATACTACATCTCCAAGTTCGGATACGGTTCGTAACCTTAACACGATCTGTTCAAGGGCGAGTCTGGCGTTTATGATTAGCTTCTCCATCTTGCGAACTTCTGCGAGCTCGTTAGCGAAGACGTTTGCGCGTGCAGTGTCGTGTTTGGTGTAGGCGTCAACTATTCTCGCGAAAATTGCTTTGTCTCTTTGGCTGAACCGGTCTGTGGCTTGGTCAAGTTTCTGCACTTGAAGCTCTATTCGTCTAACAGCGAAGTCAAGTCGTGGCTTTAGTGGTCCTGGTGGATTCACAACGTCTTTGATGCGTTCCGTGAAGGGTGCTTCACCCCGTTTAGTTTCCCATTTTTTTGCAAATCTTTCTGACAAATTAATACCTCCAGCACAAAAGATGCATTTGAAATATCTTATACATTGTTAATATGTTGGAAATATGCACGTATATACGTAGAGATATATAGGGTAGAAAAACTTGTTTTTGGCTTTAATTAGAAAATTAAAAGACAGGGTAGTCACTATTCGGATATTAGACAAAAACGTGTAAGTTAGACTAAAAAGAGGCTTAATCCAATGCTAAAACAAAAAGGTGAATTGAATGGGTGATAGAGTAAAAATATTCGGAATTGTTGCACTTTTGGGTTTCATGGCAGGAGTAATAGCGCAACTAACAGCAGTGTTCGTTATCCCGTGGATCATATCAATCCTACCAGCACTTGGCGGTCTCACAAGCTACATGGTCGCAGGATTTGCTGGTGCCATACTAACTGTTGGACTCGTAAGCGCATGGGCATACTTAACAGGCAACCGAAATCGACCATAAGTACAACAAAATCTCCACTTTCTTTACTTTGCCAACAAATTCCTACTTCATAGAATCTCTTGTTCTCTAATTTTTTAGAAAGCCTTCACAGCATAAGAAGACCACAGATCAATCTATCCTCATGCTTTTGGGTGGACTCAGTAGCGGAAAAAGCACTCACTAGCCTCCAACTTAAATTCCCCGCTTTCAGCTTCGGCGTACCTCGATTTCCTCATCGTCCAAAACTATAGGACATCAAACATGCTTATTTGCGTTTTCTGAATAGTTTGAAGCCAACGATTTCCACACGGTACTCAAAATCCTGCTTTAGTCAGGTAAATTGGAGTTCAAATCCCGTCCCCTGTGTCACTTTTCAAACTTATGGACTTGTTTTTTACATAAATTATAAGAACTTATAGAATGAATGTGATGTGGGGAGTGAGTATGAAAGCGCGAAAGGGTCTTTGCCTTGCTTTCGTAGCGCTCATATTTTTGCTCATAATTAGCACGAGTGAATTTCAACCAGTTGAAGCTTGTTATGGTCCGCATATAACCTCGACCATAGACAAAACCGAAGTTAGCCTAAACGAGTCGGTCACTATAACAGGTAAAATATGCCCACCGGAACCTAACGTGACAGTTAGAGTGACGTTCACCCGACCGGACTATACTTGGATAGATCGGTACGCCCTAACCGACCCCGAAACAGGGGAATTCAATGTTACTCAAAACCTCGACTTGGTTGGATACTGGAACATATGGCCAATCTATGGTCACATGGGTGACAGACTACATGCAAACGTAACAGACCCAGCCGACCCGTTAGCTCCGTTGCCGACGCCTGAGTTACCACCGTATAATCCTAACTTTCCCCTCATAACGATAGCTGCTATCTCAGTAAGTGTTGGAGTAGTAGCAGTAACAACTGGCAGAAAAAACAAAACTAGAAACATCAGCTCCTTGAGATTGTTTGTTCAAATAGGCTTAGTCTTCCTCATTTTCTTTGGCATGTTCATCGACCACCGAATTCTACCCGTACCAGCTGAACAAATTACACCACACGAAGTCTTGATTGCAACAGAGGTGCCTGGCGTATCTATGCCAGATGGGATTCCAGTTCCATTCTTCGGATGTTACTATCCCTGCGGAAAAACCGTGACTTGCGCACTCTGGGAGCTTCAAACATACATATACCCGTTCTGGGACACTGGACGCGGATGGGGAGTAGACTACGTATCTTCGGGCATAATGAGATTAACGGTTGTCTTCGGCTCCGTAATTCTGCTCTCAGTTCTTCTCGGCAAATTCTTCTGCGGCTGGATTTGCCCTTTCGGCTTGTATCAGGATTTAATTAGTCGACTCAGAAAAGCGTTAAAGATAGAACATAAAAGTTTTTCAGACCGCTTTAACGAGAAGTTTCATCAACTTGGCTACATAATCCTAGCCCTCATCATAATCCTAAGCGTCATCTTCGGCTCGCAAGCCATAGCTGGCACCCAACTGGTTCCTGGAACAGAAGAAGGCGGCTTCATCTACACTTACTTTTCAGCACCTTTCTGCCAAGTCTGTCCCATGAAGCCGTTATGCGTGATGCTGCAGGCTTCAGTAGGGCTTATGAGGCCGGAATGGCTCGTCGAATCAACAACCGGCGACTTCTACCAGCTAGGTTTCTACTTAACATCGCTGAACCTGTTTGTGCTTGGTTTAGTAACCGTAGCTGCCTTTTTCTATCGCAGGGTATGGTGTAGAATCTGTCCTCTAGGTGCTTTAATCGCTTTGTTCAACCGCTTTTCGCCATTCAAACGGTTTTCTGGTATTCGCTTAGAGAAGGTGGAGGAGAAGTGTACTAAATGTGGGGTTTGCAAGAGAGTCTGTCCCACTCAGGTAACTGAAGTGTATGAGAAGAAGGGCGGTGACGTTACCACTTCCAACTGTTTATTATGTATGCGATGTGTTGAAATGTGCCCATACGAAGATGCTTTAAGAGTGAAATTAGCGGGAAAAACCGTGTTAAAATCACGCAACTGGCTAGAATAAAACTAATTAAACGAGAAATATAGTGGAATGGCTGATTAAGCATGAAAAAGATAGTAACAATTGCTTTCGTTTTGATTCTTCTTTCAACAGCACTGATGACAGGAATAGTGAGCCCAGAATCAACAGTGCCTGCAATTCGCATCCTATTCGACGGCAGCATGTTTCCTGCTAATGTGCCAATTCAACGTAACGGCGACTTGTACACGTTCACTGACAACGTTTACGCGCAGATTATTGTGGATAAGGATAACATTGTAATTGATGGCGCAGGCTACATTCTTCAAGGAACCTACAATGGAACACGAACAGACTCGTGGGTGATAGGTCAAGGGCCAGACCAAGAATTTAACGAAAAGGCATACCCTTGGCCGATAGGTATAGACTTGGCAAACAAAGACAGGTATAATTTAACAGTTAAGAACCTGAACATCAAGAATTTTTACATAGGCATGTACCTTTGGACGTCAAATAACGTCATAGCTGAATGCGCCGTCTCAGATAACATCGTTGGCATAATGCTTTCAGGAAACTCTAATACCCTAACCAAAAATTACATAGCCCGTAATGAAGAAGGCATATTTTTCGGCGTAAACCAGCCTGGAGATGAGCCACTGAACATAGTTCTCACGCAAAACAGCTTCGTCGATAACGATGCGCATTTCAGCGGTTGTATATGCGAGGGCTATAACACTACTGACTGTCGGCACACGTGGGATAACGGCGAAGAAGGCAATTACTGGAGTGACTATAAAGGCACAGACGCTGATGACGACGGAATAGGCGACACACCATACGTAATCGACAGTCAGAACCAAGACCGCTACCCGCTAATGCAAAGTATAGCTACTCCGCCAACTGCAACTCCGAAGATACCTTTTGAGACATTAGTCACGGCTATTGGGGTGCCGATAATCATAGGCGCTGCGGTGGTTGCATATAGAAGAAGAAAGAAAAAAGGTTCAGAATCAAAAATGCAAGCTTGAGATTTGCTCGTTAAACATAAAAAGTAGAAAACAAACGCCAAGCGGTTTTTTACAAAACAGGTGAAAAACGCAAAATAGCCTTTTTGTCGCTAATATGTACAAGATTTAAATGCTCTCAGTTTAAATCTGCTTTATCTAAAGAACATTGAGAACTTGGAAATGTCGTTGTTACCTGAAATTTCCAATCCGTATGTTGGCGCGTTTGCTGTTGGACTGTTATATGGAACAGTGTTTTGCACTTCAACATGTCTTCCATACATTGCAAGCTACATTGCGGGTATTGGGGCAGACTTCCGCAAAGGAGTAATTGCCACCCTTATCTACAATCTAGGTCGCGTAACCGCCTATGCTTTGATTGGAGGCGCGGTAGGCATATTTAGCGGCGTCTTCAGGTCTGTGGTGAGTGAATCCTCATTTTCCGTTTTTCAACAATACTCTTCCTATGGCTTGGGCATAGTAACTATAATCATCGGCGTAAGTATACTTTTGAAGAGCAGAGCAACCCCTCACTGTCGCAATCCAGAGTGCAACAAAAACTTGGATCCAAAGAAAATCTCCACAAGATTTGACATACGCGCTTTCTCACTGGGCTTTAGCAGAGGATTAATCGTGTGCCCATACCTAGTGGCAATACTTCTCTTGTACGCTATACCGTTCGCGTCTCCGATTGACAGCTTTGCCGTGGCAGTTTTGTTCGGTTTAGGAACTGCTCTGTCTCCAATGCTACTGTTAGGCGGAGTCACGGGGTGGCTTCTCAACAAAGCACCCTTATTTAGGAAATGGATCTCCATAGCAGGCGGAGGGATGCTCGTAGTGCTCGGCGCTGTCACCTTAGTAAACGCAATTATTTTCCCAATTAGGTGAAAGCGAACAACTGATTACCAGCTTATATCCAAACCTAAAAAGAGAAGTTTTTCCAAAAACCTCTAAGAAACTGGTTCTTCTAACTCCCCCTCGGGTACCGTATTGGAAAATTTCCCGTCCTTCATGTAGAGCAAGCGATCTGTGTATTCTCTGACGTAGCCAGCGTGTGTGACTGCAACTACTGTTTGCCCCCGCTCCTTACTGGCTTTGTGACACAACCTCATAATCTCTTTTCCAGTCACCGTGTCTAAGTTGCCAGTAGGCTCATCCAAGAGCAGAACCTTGGGCTCATTAGCAAAAGCCCTCGCGATTGCCACTCTCTGCTGCTCGCCCGCGCTCAACGCAACAGGCAACCGATCAACCTGTCCTTTTAACCCCACTAACTCTAAAAGACTCATGGATCGCTCAAACCGCTCAGCCTTAGGCATTCCCGTTGGGGCCAAAGCAGCCTCCACGTTTTCAACGGCCGTTAACGTAGGTATCAGATTGAAAGCTTGAAAGACGAAACCCACTTTCTTCCGCCTAAATCTAACAAGCGCTGCTTCGCCCAAATCGGAAAGATCCACTCCTTCTACAACAATTCGCCCCGCCGTAGGCTTATCTAGACCACCCAGCAAGTTAAGAAGTGTCGTCTTGCCGCTTCCAGAGGCACCGATTATAGTGAGGAACTGGCCTTCAGGAACAAGCAAGTTAACATTGTCAACTGCCTTTACTTCACCACCGTTCTTCAAACGGTAAATCCGCGAAAGATTCTGTGCTTCAATCTCATTAATTTTTACGCATTCTCCTAAACAGCTCTCAAAGCTTCAGCGGGAGTAAGCCTCGCTGCCCTCCATGACGGATAAATGCTAGCTACTACACCGCTTATTAATGCAATCCCGAACCCCACGGCCAGAACAACAGGGTCAACAGCAAGGAAGCCGCCCATAGTTGAAAGAAAATACCAGGCGAAGCCGTAGCCAAAAGCACCGCCCACGAGGCCGCCTATGGCGCCTTGCAGCGTTGACTCAATGAATATTTGGCTTACTACGTCAGACCTGCTCCACCCAATAGCTTTCAAAATACCAATTTCCCGGGTACGCTCGGACACAGCAGCAAGCTGCGACCTGACCGTAAACAACACAGCAACGACCGCAAGAGCAATTGAAATGTTCCACGCCGTTTCTTCTCCGATTGTAAGCACCCCAGAAGTTGTTGCCGCCAGATCAGAAGCCGTTATCGGCGTTGCACGTGGCCATCGGCTCACCAACTCTTCAGATATCTCATCCACCTTTCTAGGGTCGCTAACGCTGATAAGCGCGATATTAGCCAAACCCGTGTTGTCCTCTGGAAGAGCTTTCTGGCATACTGGAAGGGTTACGTAAATGTGAGACTCCAAAATATTCGCTGCGTCAACATTTACTAAGCCAACAACCTCGTACTCGCTTTTCATGTATACTGCGTTGGATCCAATGGTTAAGTTGTTTAGTCGAGCGTACTCGCGGTCGACAAGCGCCACCTCGCCGTCTTCAGGAGTCAGATAACGCCCTTCAACAACATTTCTAGGTAAGATGGCGTTCGTCTCAGTCTCACATGGGTCTATGCCTGTAAATACTATGGCGCCCATTCGATGCATCAACACGGGAACCGCGCGGTCAACCCCGTCAATTTTAACCATTTCCACGAGATTAGTTTGGTTAAAAGGATACGAGAAAAGATGATTAGCTATATAGCAACCATAGCCTGAAGGCACGACAGGAGCTGAATAAATCAGAATTAAGTCAGTGCCGACTTCCTTAAGAGGTGCTGCGGTGACGGCTTCCCAGCCTCTAGTAGTCGTTACAAGCGCGACTAAGGTGGCGACGACGATTATGAAGCCCACAATGTTTGTAGCTGTCCGGTACTTTCTTCTTCGCAGCTCTTTCAAAGCATAAACATGCGTTATCAACGGGGCAACCTCCCTTTCTAGGTAAATCACATATAGCATATTTAATTTTTGGGAAAACCCTAAAACGCCTTATTTAAACAACCAGAGCAGATACAATGTTGATCGCATGCTTTCATTGGAAAATTAAGCATAACTCTTTTCCTCAGCGCCACTTTAGTGCGTGCGCACAGTTTTTGCAGACCCTCTTGACCAAAACTGGGTTCTTTGGTTCACTATGAAAGCAAAGCTATGTTGAAGCTTTTGCATTGCAACATGAAGAGTAGTGAATTTGAATTCAAGTTGTTGGGGAGGTGGGTCCTGCTTCAATAAAGGAGAAAGAGAGAAAGGGGAGGGATTCAAACGGAACCGAATTCTTTGAAGCAGGATTTTCCGACGCTCACAATACCCCATTTTAACAGATAATAAATAAAAAACATATGAATCCAGAATCCACATTTTCCAACCTAAACAGCAAAAAAGCCTTCGTTTTAGACAAAATTAGTGGTGGGGCTGGCCGGATTTGAACCGACGACCTTTACCCGGAAACAGCGCGTGTCTGTCCCTACGGGTTTCTCTAAGACCGCTCCAGAATTTCGTCATTCCTCTGAGCGAGGTCAGCAAACCCGTTGCTTGCTTTCTGGAGCCCGTCGTCATACCTGTCTAGACTACAGCCCCACCTTAGGCATGAGGCATTAAGTTAACTGTCAACAATAAAAATATATGCGTTATCATTGTCCTCCACAATAAGACTTGGAAAAACGCTGAAAACGTCCCATTTCAACCCGTACGCATATGGAAAAAGCGAAAGGTTAATGAAGGAATGTTTATGTGTATTGCTGGGTTTGCCGGCCAGAGGGCGCGGGTTCCACCTGATCCCATTCCGAACTCAGAAGTTAAACCGCGTTCCGTTCCCAACTGTAGTGTGGTCTTCGGCCACGTGAAATTGGGAAAGCTGGCAGCCTACTTTACCTCTTAAATTTTTGGGGAGACTTAGCTAAGGTTTATAACTAAGTGCTAATAGTTTTTTGAAGAGTGGTGAACCCGTGGTCATGTTTGCAATGGAAGTACTGCCGAACATGTTTGGAGGCGGCGGCGACAGTATCTCAAACATCCTAAGTATCTTATTCTACGTAGTTTTCATAGTGTTCCTGTTTTACGGTCAAAGAATCCAAATGTACGTGATGATCCGAGAAGTTGAAGGGTCACTTTACAAGCTGAAGTACATAAAAGAAGAAGGACGCAAAACCACCATAGAAACCATAAAAGAAATCGGCAAACCACAAACGGACCCCTCCGATAGGGTTGACCGCTTCCTAGAGTATTTCACCATCTCGCCGCAGAGCATGGACCCTGCAGGCATAGTTTACAAGCTTGACCACATCCTTGACGTAAGAGACACTCGCCTTAAAGACGAAGTGAAACTTATGGCACCTGCAAGTGACGAAGTTCAAATTAACAATTTAGAGAACACTCTGGAAGCGGCGATGGCGCTTAATTTCATCTACAAAGTTGTACGGCACTATTACATTCAAGGCAAGAAAACACTAAGCCTCTACATCATAATGCAGTTACAGATGATACTGCCCCTAGTTATGAAAGAAGCCGAAGCATACGCCAGCGCACTGAAAGCTTTCGCTGACGGTCAACCAATAGGCGACGGCGCTGGCCCGTTGGTAGCTGCAAAACTAATGCACGGCTATGAAACACGCAAAGTGCCGAAAGACTGCGTTGTAGCAAGTGTACCCATAGAAGGCCGCACCGCCTTAATCATAAAGGCTGAAGGCCCTGGTGGAAACGTGGGTAAACCTGGTGAAGCTGTGCAAGCCGTCATCGATGAGAATAAGGGAAAAGTCTCTTCGGTGATAATGATTGATGCTGGTTTGAAGCTTGAAGGCGAAACAGTCGGCGAAGTCGCTGAGGGCATAGGCGCAGCAATTGGCGGACCAGGCGTTGACCAGTACAAGATTGAAGAAGCCGTTGTGAAGTACAAGATTCCACTTAACGCCGTGATAGTTAAGGAAGACATCGGTGACGCGGTTTCTCCGATGCGCAAGGAAATCGCGGATTCAGCTGACAAAGTCATTGAACGCGTGAAAAACGTGATCTTGGAAAGAACCAAAGAAGGTGACAAAATAATAATCGTTGGTGTGGGCAACACCATCGGCATTGGACAATAGGAGGAAAAGAGAAAATGAGTCAAAATTCATCGTCTGCAACAACCAAAATCTCAACTTACCTCATGATGATTGTGCTAATAGTTTTAGCTTTATCAATAGTGGCTCTACTATTGTCTGTTAACGCCTTTATTGTAGGAAACGAAATTGTGGCTGGTTACTTACTGGTCATAGGTTTTATCGCTATGGGCCTGTCGGTTTACGTGCTGTTCCAATCACGGAAACGCGCAGCGAGCATGAAAATTGAAGCTCCAAAAGTCATGACTACAATCGAGTGTAAAAAGTGCAACTTCAAGAGTGTCAGGGAATTCCAGCGCGGCGACTTCGTATTCAAAGACCTTGATCCCTGCCAAAAATGCAACGACAAAATGATTATAACAGCCATCTACAAGGAAGTTAAGGAAAAAGAGAAAACCTACGGCGTCTAAGTTAACACTTCACAGCCGTTTTCTTTTATCAGCAACGTATGTTCAGCCTGAGTAACGGGGTTTCTGCTTATTTCAGTGAATACAGGATAGCCCATAACTGCTTTGCACTTGAGTAATTCTTTGAAGGCTTCACGGTGCTTGTCCTCGGGCACCGCATCTTTCAACCAGCGTTCAGCGAAAGGCAAGGTTCTAAAATTTTCTTCAATGTAGTTCAGAAGCTGTTTTGTATATGGGTTCTTCACCGATTTGGCTTTGACCAAACGAAAAATCGTGACTGCTGGGCTGTTTTCAACGCGACCAACAGCGTCTGGAAGAGTGACGAAAGGCTCTATCGCGTATACTTCGCCAGCTTTGACTTTTCCGAAAGATAGCTGCATAACGTTGGGGATTGAGGTCCCCGCGTGAATTAAGTATCTTCCCACGGAATGGCCTGTTAGGTTCGAGATGGGTTTGAAACCGCGGTTTTTTATGGTTCTCTCTATTATCACCCCAATCTTTGAAGTAGCCATATCTCCATGAATGTTTTCGATAGCCGCGGCTAACGCGTGTTCCGCAGCACTTTTCATTCTAGTGTACTCAGAGTTGAAACACGCCGTGAAGGCAGTATCCGTCACGTAACCGTCCACGTGGACCCCCATGTCCACTTTCACCACGGCTTTTTCCGGAATTTTCAGTTGGTCATTTGGCGGTGAAGTGTAGTGAGCGGCTACCTCGTTTATGGAAACGTTGCAGGGAAAAGCTGGTTTTCCACCTTTCTCTCGTATGAGGCTTTCCGCTTTCTCGCAAACCTCAATTGCAAGCATGCCTTCACGCACGAACTGCTTCATTTCTTCCCGGCTTTCACGGAGAATCTTCCCTGACAACCGGAACTTCTCCAAAGCTTCCTTATCATAGCGGCTCATTGACGTTTCACTTCACTCTGGATGACGCGGCAACTTTTGATGAGAACGATAGTCAGTTGCACCACTTAAGGGTTAGTATAAACTCGGCTAGAAAAGGGAACTGTTACAGTTGCTTTGAGGATAAAGGGTTTATGGTTAAGGTTTGTAGAGTTTTGGGTCGAGTGTTGCGAAGACGTTTCCGCCTAAGTGATAAAGCATCCGCGCCTCGTCTATGTTGTACGTGTCTGTGAACACGCCTTTGTTTGCATAGGCTGCGACGACTTCACCGACGAAAACTGTGTGATCGCCGGTTTTGAATTTACTGTGCAATTTGCATTCTAAATGAGCAACACACTCTTTTATGACGGGGGCTTTCACTTTTCTGGCTGGCAACGGCGTCAACCCTGTTTCAGCGAACTTGTCGGTGCTTTTGCCGCTGGTTCTGCCGCAAGCCAATGTTTCTTTGATTATGTCTACGGTTGGAAGGTTCACTACAAATTCGCCTGTTTCCTCGATAAGCCCGTGAGAGTATCTGGGTGGCGCCACGCTTATTGCAACCAATGCTGGGTCACGGGAAGTAGGCATCGCCCAAGCTAAAGGCAAAACATTAGGCTTCCCAGCTTTCCCAACACAGGAAACGAGAACCGTGTGCATTGGATGCAGAAGCCTGTAAGCCGAAGAAAACTCAACGTTGATTTTTTCTGACATAAACTTCACCTTAACGTTTTATGTGGTATATCGTTTAGTGGTGATGTCACCCGCGCTATTATCCCTTTTTCTTTTTTTCGCTTACACTGAAGTGGCCGAGGTGAGGTAGCCTAGTCGCAAGTGGCTATATATCCACTCTCAACAAAACTCTCATTTTATCAAGTTTTCTAGACGCTGCAAAACTGCCAAAGCTGTAGAAGAAATTTTGGTATAATAACAAAAGGGTTTGCTGGGGCTCTGGAACAGTTCAAGGAGAAAGAGAAAGTGAACTTTGCTATGTTACATTTAATCCAGAGCCCATTCAGCCCCGTTCTCCTCAGATTTTTTGCCTATGTAACTAAAAAAGGGGAAATAGTTGCTGGTTTTAGTGTTGGCTTAGCGTTTTCTAAGCATCAGGAACAGTAGCAAACCGACTACTACGATTGCGATTATTACGCCAGCTGAGACAGGCAGGAAGTACATGTCAGCAACGCTTGCCGGCGGCGGTGTAGGCATCGGAGTAGCAGCAGGAGCCTCCTCCACGTTAATAGCAGTCACAGCCTGCGAACCATAGTAAGACTTTGTACCCTCGAACACAGCGAAAACAGTGTACTTGCCAGGTACTAGTGGCTCAAACGTCAATGAGTAAAAGCCTTCAGCGTCACTAGTCGTTCTGCCAATTTCATAGTAGTTGCTGTTCGGGTCCATTACGCTGATGACTACTTCAACGCCTTCAGCGTCAGTTGGGAACCCTTGCCCCATGAACTTGTATTCCATCCACTTCTGCATGTCTTCATCAGAAATCGCTGGAGTACCCTCAAGCGTGAATTGCATCTGATTATTGACGTTGCGCCTGCCAGTAGCCGTCTGATCGGTGACGGTGCCTTTTATGAGTACGCTGGATCCATGCATCGAAACATCCGGCGAAGCCGTGACTGTAGTAGCGCTTGGACCTTTACCGAAAGCGTAAACCTGACCGTCATAGTAGTTCCATCCTGTCAAGATTCCGTCAGCGATTGCCAGGTCGCGTCCCCAGAACAGTATCTTCCAGATTTCCTCTCCAGTAGTTATGTTGAAACATTTCAAGCCTGGCGAGCGCCAAAGGGGTGATGACTCTGAGTGTTCACTGATACTCGTGTAGAGTTTTCCGTCAGCAACCATGAAGCCTCGTACTAAATCGTTGCCATAGGGTGAGTCTGTGCCTTCGCCTGGCGCAGTGTACTGCCAACGAACCTCTCCTGTTTTTGCCTCGTAAGCTGTTATTATTCCAGAGTGCGAGCCACCAGTTATGATCATGTCTTCATAGACTGTAGTTTGGAAGCCGTAGTAGCCCAGTTGCGGCTCAGTGGTGGGGTCACCTTCCCAAAGGAGCTGCCCTGTTTGCATGTCGTAAACAATAGGATTTTTCAGCTCTGTTTCACTGTTGAAAACGAAGACTCCTTGATCTGGAAAAACA
>Ga0272442_10005647_pt1 | contig 16655 bp, 10 predicted proteins | sample SSMForm2O_FD_200262 | JGI IMG/M metagenome (GOLD analysis project Ga0272442, IMG submission 200262) | Marine sediment archaeal communities from Little Sippewissett salt marsh, Falmouth, MA, United States - SSM-Form-2O | ecosystem: Environmental > Aquatic > Marine > Wetlands > Sediment ... | reverse complement strand
TATCTGCATTCCGGAGGCCATGCCGTTCCATCCGGCGATAGAGTTATAGTACGTATGGCCCCATCTTGCGGTTGCAATCGTTCCAAGAACGGCGGGAATGAAAATAAAAACGCCAAGCACAGCCGCAACGGTGACTTTTATCCTCGAGTTCGCGATCAGCTCGACGATTTTTCCGATGACGCGTGTCATGGCCAGGCCGAATGCGACACTGAGATACGGCATGCTGAGCATCCAGTGTTTTGTGCCGCCGTAAATATGAACACTGGGATGAGCGATCAGAAGAATCGGGATAAAGGCCATCAATACAATCATGAAGCGCTCATTGCCCAGTCCGTCACCGCGTTTTTTCAGCAGATCCCATACAAGAATGCATATGCCGGCCGATGAAAGAACAAGAAAAGGCACCGGTACGGTCATTGCCGTATATACGAAAGGATATGATACGGGAAACGGGGGCTGACCCAGTGTGTATCCCAGGTACATCCACGGATGATGGGGCGTATCCAGGTACATGCTCATGTAAAGAAGGATGCTGTTGAACGGATCCGCCACGAACGGGGGCCAGGAAACAAGGAAAAAAAGCCCGGCGATTATTATTATCCAGATGTAGGTGTAGACTGTCCTGGGACTGATTCCCCTGTAAACAAAACTGCCCTTTTCTTTGCCGATGGAACGGACAATGGCCGCGATAAGGAATATTCCCAGGGGTGCTGCAATGAATACGAGAGAATTCTTTGCTGCCAGCGCAAACGATATGCCGATTACGGCAAGCGGAATCCAGTAGTGCTCTTTGCGGGAAATCGCACGCGAGAAAGCAAACAGGCCAAGCACGCTGAATGCCGTGACCGGAACATCCAGGCATGCCAGATGCGCGTGAAAGAAGATCCTGGGCAGCAGTATGAAAGAGAATGCGGCGGCAATTCCCGTGAAGATGCCGCCGAGGTCCGATGCCATCAGGAATATCAGATATACCAGCAGGGCACTGAGAATCATGGCCGGCAGACGGTATGCCAGCATTTCGTTGTTGCTTCCCACGATCGGGCCGAACACGAAATGTCCCAGTCCCATGACGGGCTGCATCACGGTCGGTCTTACGTTCCCTCGCTCATTCCAGTACTTTTCTGCATAGGGTTTTGACCATGCGGCGAAAGGTTCTCCGACTGAAAACAGGTGTGGAATCTCACTGAACCATTTTTCGGAATGCTTTGCCTTCTGGATCCTGAATGTTTCATCTCTTGCAATGCCCACGAAGTCGCTCGTGGCAATCAGCACCACGAGATACGCCAGCGCAATTCCGAGACCGGTGAGATGCTTTATCAGACGAACGCTCATCATTCACCCAGTACGTATCCCCTCCAGCAGAAGTGTCTGCCGCCTATCTTGTCGGCGCTTATCTCGATGGTCAGAGGCTTTGAAGCATCTTCTATATCGACGATCTGATGTTCCCATCTGCTTACGTGCTGGAAGTTCATCTCGGCTATCTTCTGAGTTCCGTTGACGGCGGCCATCGTGAGCAGTCCGGGGTCCTTGTGCCATGCTGCATTCAGCAGAAGACCTCCGTCGAGGTGAAGCTTTTCTGCCCACGGAGGCATGCTGAACTGCAGCTTGATGGTCTTGTTCTGCTGTGGGTGGGTGAAAATGCACCTGTGTATCTCGCCCCCGATGTTTTCGACGGATATTTTTATTCTCGACCATCCCGGGGCTCCGGGGAAAACCATTGAATTGTTCTGAAGCTGGGCGTTCGTAACCGAGCCGTTTCTGTCCTGAGTCCACACCCGGGCCTTCGGTATGTTTTTCATCAGGTTTAATACCTGCCTGGGCTTTTCACGCTTCAGGCCGATCACTTCCAGCCTTTCCAGTTCTTCGCGGTGAAAGGGAGTAAAACCGACTGACTCGAGTTGTGAAGGTATGCCTTCTCCAAACAGCGATACCAGCCACAGCCTCTCGATGTCGGTATCGAGGGCGCAGTCCCAGTTTCCGTCGTCGATTCCGTCGATCCAGTTAAAGCGTCCGCCCTTGTCATAGCGTACTCCCGCGAGCACGAAGTAATATGCCCATCGAGGGTTTGTGGCCAGACGGTCGTCGGGTTGAGCCTTGCTCCGAATGATGTTTTCGGCCTGGTTCATGACAGCGGGCTCGGGAAGCGCCCTGTAGCGGGTGATGAAATAAATCCCCGCGTAAAGCGTGAGTATTACCAGGACTATAAGCAGGATCAGTGCAGCGAGCCTGAAAGGTTCTCTCATTTTCTGGATTGTTTTTTCGTATTTATTCACTTCTTTTCTCCGGGAGCATGCCGGTGTCAAAATATCGCAGAGCCTGAACCAGTGCGCTCAGAGTATGGTAGGTATAATCTATCCTGAGTTTTGTCCGGTTTATTGCGTATCTTGCACCGCCTGCGGCTCTTTCTGGATGCGAAAGGAAATGCATGTTGAATCCGGGCACGAAGATCTGCTGTATCGCGAAACGGCAGCCCAGAAGCGTTGATCTTCCCATTGCCTTTGCACGGTCTTCGTAGCCCGCGGATCTTGCCAGGTTGTATGCGGCAGCCGTTCCTTCGGTGTAGACACAGCCGTGCATTGCAGGCATTTCCGTGTCAATCTTGTAATACCCGCCCAGATATGCCGGATAGAATGTTCTTCCATCGTTAAACTGGAAATGGTCCACCATCCATTCAGATATAAAAACCCCGAAATCGGAGTAATCCGGATCCCTGACCATGCTGTACATTTCATTCTCGGCCATGGAAATCCAGGGGACAGCCTGTACCAGCTCTATCCTGCGGGCTTCTTCGTATGTTCCGTCCGGACGGTGTTTCTTTATCTCTTCAAGGAACCAGTTCTTATAAAAATAATGGGCCTTTCTGAAGGTTTCCGCATAGACCTGATCGCCCAGGAGATTATAAAGGCGGGCCAGGGCGAACATTATCTCTCCGGGATAAATAGTAGTAGTAGTGTTGTAGAAGTGATGCCCGGGCGCCACAAAGTAGTGGTAGAAAGAGCCGTCGGGCTTCTGCATGAATACGAGAAAGCGCCCGAGTGCTTCGAGTACGCTGCGGTAGTATTCCATCAGTCTTTTCTTTTCGGCGCCTTCATGAACAAGGATCAGCTCACTCAATGCAAGTACCACGCCCGAGTTCCCACCCATTTTCACGTTATTGTCGTATCTCAGATAACCCATGTCGCCGGGGATAGTGAGATCTCTTCCGTCTGGTCCCCGCCAGATATCCGCGGATCCTGTTCCGCCGCCGGCCGCCGGAGGCCCGAAAGCGTGTGATTTGAGTTCTTTCGGCAGTCTGCGTGCATTTGCCGGTTTGTGCCAGTCAGGGCCCATTACGATTCTGTCCGTTATGAACTTCAGGGCCTGCATGGCCCCGTCCAGGACCCACTTTTCCCTCAGTTCGCTGTAGACCATGAACATGCCGTACACGGCGAGCGCGTGCCTTACCGAATTGTATTTATCCATGGTTTCGTTTTTCTCAGACAGATAAATATCCTGCGAGGGATAATACTTATACCTGAATTCGTTTGTACGCGGGTTCAGATTATCGGTAAGCCATTTAACGGCCCACGAGATCCTGTCCGTAAGGATGTCGCGGGTAACATAATCCATGTCCACGGGCGGGACGGATCGCCTGAGCCGGACGATTTTTCCGCCCGGAGCAAGTTCGAGGAAATGGAATGTCCTGAATCGCTGAAGTACCAGAGAAGGATCGGTCTTGAATTTATAGCGGTTCTCGCCTTCCTTTCCGTAGAGAATTCTTCCCAGCCTGCTGAGAAAATAGGAGACAGTAGGCCTTGACCAGTAAATGGCCGAGCTGGGAAGAAGATATCGATCCTTTTCTCCCGTTCTGCCGCGGACGCCGTGAATTCCCATTTCGATCGCGCGCCAGAGGTACTGATCGTATTCCCGGTCGGACAGTGCGCCCTGAAGGCTGGCGACACGCGTCGGCTTCCTGAATATCTCAATTTCCACCTGAAGCCGCTGCATGGCGGTTTCGAGCCTGCCTTCCCTGGCTTCATGGCCCTTGATAAACCGCTCCCTTATGACTCTTGCGGCCCCCAGTGCCGCATCGTAGAGACTTTCGCCGTCATGTTTATAGTACAGATCACGCCTGAACTGCTTCCAGTTCGTGCTTGTCGTATTCTCGTTCACTATGGGCGAAAGACCCTGTATCGAAACGGCAACCGTGCTCTTTTTCTTCGAAAGCGCTTCGGCCGGGACCGATGACGAAGAAGGATTCTGACCGAGCAGTATCTGCCTTGCCAGGGTCACGAGAGCCCGGCCCGTCTCATCTGATACGGTTTCGGGCTTCGAACGGGTATATATTGCATAATCCGGGCAGAGGTAAACCGGATGCATCTGCTCCATGGGTTTGAAAAGCGACATCCTGGTCTTCAGCGTTACTTCGGGCAGGGTGGCGGGATTGACGATTGATGTATCCACTGCCACGGAATTTATGCCCTCCCTGTCAAGAGCCTGCACAAAAGCCTTCTCGTCGTTCTTATCCAGCAGCTTCGCGATTTCCGAAGACGGGTCCACCTTTACGGGGTCGGTGCCCTCTGTATCGAATGATTCCTGATCGAGGTTTCCGAGCATGAGGATCTTGCCCCTGTTTTTTACCGTATCCTCGATTTTCCTGGCGGGTTCCCCGGGTTCTTCTTTCTTTCCTTCCAGTCGCTGGAAAAAGATGACGGCTGCTACTGCCGCGAGAAGGCCCCACGCCCATATCGGAACTCCGCGACCCGACTGTTTTACTGTCTGTTTTTTATCGTTGGATGACATCCTGCCTTACACTCATCTTTAAGTAATTGTTGTGAAAACGAGCAAACGATATCTGTATACTCAATACAGTGTCAAGCCGGTCCTGACTGCTTCCGGCTGTAAATGAGCCTCGCCATTGCATCACCGGCTGCTTCCACGGCTGCAATGGTCTGGCTGAGGGGAGGTTTAAGTTCTTCAAACAGGCTGTCGAGATAAAAGACCCCGGCAGTCCGCTTTCCCACCTTCAGGGGAATAATCATGACTTTCCCGGTCTCGCCGCCCAGTGTTTCATATATCATGCAGTCTGCTGTTTCCGTGCTGGCCGGGCCGTAGTATGGAGCCCCGGCATCGCAGGTTCTTCGTATCAATGAAGGAGCTTCGCGGTCTATGACAATGGTCCTGACCGTATTCTTGTCCATTTTTGTGTATTTTCCGCTTCTACCGCGGATTTCGCCGCGTTTGACAAGGAAAAACAGGCTTCGGCTGCAGTACAGGGCGAAAACATCAAATACTTTTTCTACCAGTTCATCGATGTCCCGGCCGGTTTTAATGGCCTCCATGAGCTCTTCACGTTTCTTTTCGCGCTCCTGTGCCGTCATTGCAGGCTCTTCTGGTTCCGGGGTGCTTTGTACGGGAACGATTTCATTCCGGCTGACCTGGGAAGGAGCAGATTGAATGGCCTCAGTCACGGTTCCGGCAGGTTCCTCCAGGGTTTGTTTTTCCTTCTTCAGCCCGGGAATCCGATCCGCCAGGGCTTCCTTGATGGTGGACTTTTCAGAAGGAGCCAGCGTTTTGTGATACGTGCTTGACTGAGCATGCTGCTCCCTGGATTCGGGAGGTTTGTTTATATTACCGGCTGGTTTTTCGTCGCCCACAACAACTGTTCTGGCGGGCAGGACGGGGGATGTTTCCGTTGTCTGCTTTTGTGTGGTTTCCGGCACGGGTTTCTTTTTCTGAACAAGCGGTATGGCAGCGGGCTCTTTCTTTGATTTGAGCTCGATGGGAGATCGTGGTTCTTCTTTTACCGGTGTTTCGGGCTCAGCCCCGGAGCATTCTTCAGGCGATGTCTGTGCGGGAACCAGGTTGGAGACTTCCTCTACTACTCTGGCGACCTGTACCTTCTTCAGTTTCAGCCGTATGCCCGTATCAACGCTCTGACCCTCCGGTTTCACTTTCAATTCAACAGGTTTCCGGGGTTTGGATACGGGTTCCTGTTCATGCTCTGCAGGGGGTTCTTCATCACTTATGCCGTAATATTTCTCAAGTGCCCAGGTCATGTCTGTTTCAGAGACTATGGCCGGATTCACGAAGCTCCCGGTATAAAAGGCTACTTCCTCTATAGCGTGGGAGTCGGAAGGGTCGGCCATGGCAAGAGTGAGATTGTTCTCGTACAGCTCAAGAGGGAGAATCCTGAATTCCGCTGCCATGTCGCTGGGAATTGTCTCGATAACCTCGGGAGCGATATTTTCGAGCGAACTGCGCGGCACATAGCTGCCCGGGAAGCGCCGCACCAGGAAGCTGACAAGATCCTGATCCGAGATAACGCCGGATTCCACAAGAAAACGACCGATTGTTCCCCCTGCAATTGCCTGCCTTGACGCGGCATTCCTGATCTGATCCTGCGAAACCAGTCCTGATTCAACAAGGAGTCGGGCTGCGTATGACATGTCAGGCTTCTATTCCTTGAATAATGCCTGTTTTAACCGGCTGTTTCATAAGTTGTTTTTTCATCCTAATACACTAACAGGGATATGCAAATAAATAGGATTTCCCATTTTTTTTCAATACGGTTAGGATGACATCTGGGAAGAATTTAACACGTGGAGGAATTAAATGAATAAATGCGCCCTGCTTTTACTGATTCTGATGCTCTATTCATTGCCAGCGGATGCAGCAGGAAAAGCTCATGAGGACTGGGATATTCATGAGGGCATTCTGCTTGACAGAGTTCTTTATGAAGTAGTGTCCCAGTACTTTGACCCCGGTCGCATTGATCCGGACAGGATGCTGGTATCGGCGCTCAAGGAGCTTGAGAGAAGATTTGCCCGGATACAGGTAAAGTTCGGCGATGATGGAGAAATCACGGTCAGGGTAGGTGACAGGGAAAAACGTTTCAGTAAGAGCAAGCCCGAAGGCCCCTGGGATGTCTCTTCCACACTGAGAGAGGTTTTTGCTTTTCTGGCCGCAACAATGGAGGAAAAGGACCTGGATCTGAAAAAAGTCGAACGCGACGCGGTAAACGGAATTCTGAAGACCCTGGACCCGCACAGTCGCGTTCTTGAACCTGAGCTTTTTGATGAGCTGAATATCGGGACAAGGGGAGAATTCGGTGGCCTGGGAATCAAGATAACTACGGATCGACGTCCGCCCTGCAATGGCCATCTGACAATCGTGGAAGTTTTCGACGGTACGCCTGCGGCGAAAAGCGGTCTGAAAGTGGGGGACAGGATAGTCCGCATAGGGGATGAATCCACCGTAAATATTACCACTTCGGGGGCCGCGGACAGGCTCAGGGGGATACCGGGCAGCAGAATCAGCCTGTGGATAGAGAGGCGCGGCGAACGAAAGAGCGTAAAGTATGACATTGTCAGGGAACAGATACACGTGAACAGCGTAAGCTCCAGGATGCTGAAGGGGAAAGTCGGATATATCAGCATCGAGGCTTTTCAGAGAAACTCATACACTGATTTCCGCGAGCAGCTTGTTGAACTTCACGATGAGGGTATGAGCGGCCTGATAGTCGATCTCAGGGGCAATCCCGGCGGCCTTCTGGAGATTGCGGTGAGGATAGCGGATCTTTTCCTTTTTGCGGGGACCATAGTAACTACGGCCGGAAGAAAAGAGGAACAGGATGTCCGTAATGCAACAAACGGCGGCACCGAACCGGATTATCCTGTAGCGATCCTGGTGAATCAGGGAAGCGCCAGTGCCGCCGAGATACTTGCCGCTGCACTTCAGAGCCACGGGAGAGCAATCGTAATCGGGGAGTCTACTTTTGGAAAAGGCTCTGTGCAGGTGGTTGAGCCCCTGCCCGATAACGAGGCGCTCAAGCTTACGGTTGCGGAATATCTGACACCGGGCGACTTTTCGATCCAGGCTCTGGGAGTAAAACCTGACGTGAGCTTCAGATTTCTGCACCTGGATGCAAAGGATCTTCGTTTTCACCCGCCGCGCCTGAAAATTCACGAGAAGGATCTTCAGGAGCACCTGGCAGGGAACGAAGGTAAGAAGCACTACCATGAAACACTGCTTCTCGATGTAGTGAAACCGGCGGACAGCAGGCGCAGGGACGAAGAGGACATCAGGCGGTGCATGCCGCTTGACCCGGATCGGGAGTCGTTTTCAGATCAGTACACCATTGAGTTCGCGCAGGAACTGATAGCCCGGACTGCAGGTACGGACAGGCAGGGAATGCTGAATGACGCCGAAAAGATGATCGCAGAGAAAACCGTTACAGAAGAGGAGAAGCTCATCAGGGCTGCGAAGAAGCTGCGTATAGACTGGAGCGCCGGTCCCGGTCCGGAAGAACTTTCCATCCTTCCTTCAATTCGAATAGGAAGAAAGGGTGTTGTAAAGGCAGGAAAAACAGCATCAGTCAGAATTGAGGTGAGGAACAGGGGCGAACGGGCCATTCACCGCCTGCGGGGTATTACGAAAAGCGACAACCCCGTTTTTGACGGGCATGAATTTCTGCTTGGACGCATCAGGCCCGGGGCCGGCAAGTCCTGGAAAATCCCTGTTGATATTCCCCTTCTTTCCGAGACCAGGGAGGATATCGTGAGTGTACAATTCATGCTCGAGTCCGGAAAAATCAAACAGTCTGCAGATACGACGGTAATGGTTCAGGGCCTTCCCCAGCCCCGTTTTGCCACGCATTTTCAGATGTTTGACCACGGAGGCAATGGCGACGGCCGTCTCCAGCCCGGAGAGGAAGCTTCATTGTTTGTTACCGTAAAAAATACCGGGAAGGGGCGCACATTTAATACGGAGCTGGACATAGCAGCAGGTTCTCCAATGGTCGATGTTGCCACAGGCAGGGCGGCCATAGGATTTCTCGGGCCCGGAGAAACGCGGACAGTAAGATTTACTTTCAAGATAGACAGGGCCTTCAACAGGGAAGAGGCAAAGATCAAATTCAGTCTCAGCGACTGGATTCCTTCGAAATACCTTGCTGTAAAGGATTACATCGACCGGGATTTCGTATTTCCTGTTCTGGACGAAAAGCTCGATATATCCGATGCCGATGGAAGTGTAACCGTTACGTCTGATACTGTGCTGCATTCATTCCCCTCCGGGGAAGCTCCCTGGGCCGCCGTTGTGGACAAAGACGCTGCATTCGAGGTTGATGCCATAAGTGGTGACTTTTTCAGGGTAATTCTTGCTAAAAACAGGAAAGCCTGGCTGCACAGGAAATTCACGAAACCGGGCGGCAGACCCGGATCCGGCTTCAGTCCTGCACTGGACAGTCCGCCCGAGATCATCCTGGACAGCACTCCGGGTATGAGCACTTCCATGAAAAAAATCCCGATAAAGGGACTGGTAAAGGACGATGGGGGAATAATGGACGTGATTGCCATGGTAGGAGACAGCAAGGAGTATTACTGTGCCTGCAAGAAAGACAGTGATCCGAGAAAGTTCAGATTTGAATTCGAGGCACCTCTTGAAGTCGGGCCGAACAGGATAGTCATAATATCGAGACAGGATTCCGACGTCTCAGGATACAAGGTCATTAATGTCCGCCGGACAGATTCCGAAGCTGAATAACAGGTGATTCTGACGGTAACGGCCCTGACCACATCCGCCTGCCGTGATTTTTTTCATTTTTCTGAAAAAATCATGCAACCGTAAGCTAATTTCCTCCGATAAATATACAGGTGAGTCGCTCTTTGTAGCGGCGTGATCTCTATCAAGGGGAAGAAATTATGCACTTGAGCATGCGACAGAAAGTGTTTCTTTTACTTCTGGTCTGCACACTGTGCGCCGGGAGCAGTAAGGGAGATCAGGCCCTGGATCCGCTTTCGGTTAATGAAATGGACATGGTGGTGGGAGGTCACAGGGTTCTTGATGCCCGTCAGATAGAGTCCTTTTCCGAGGGCAGAACGGGTATTGTTGACGTAAAGGTTCCCAGGGACGGCACAAGGCTCGTAATTTCAGCTTTGAATCCGGGAACTACTTCAATTCTTCTGATAATGCGCGGGGGCCGGCAGGCATCCGTAACAGTAAACGTTTTTGCACGTCCGCCGGACACTGTATCCGGAGAAATTCGTGAACTCATAGGAAGCAGCAGATCACTGGAGGTCAGAAGGGTGGGTTCCCGTTTTTATATCAGGGGCATGGTTAATTCTGAAAGAGAGCTTGAAAAGGTGGATCGTATATCGGCCCTTTACGGAGACCAGGTCACAAGTCTGGTCGTTATCGATCCCGACATTGTAGAGAAACGTGTAAATGTACGTATTGACTTGCATTTTGTCGAGCTCAGCCGGAGGAATTCATACACGGCAGGCATGCACTGGCCCGGGCAGATTGGTCAGACGCAGCAGATGAATGTCGATTACGACATCAGTGGAGGTTCTGTTGGAGCTACCTATCAGGTGGTGGGGCAGGCCCTGCCGTATCTGGATATGATGGCATCGAGCGGGTGGGCCAAGGTCAGGAGGCATTCCACCCTGATTACGACGAGCGGCGTCAAAGCCATGTACAGTACGGGTGGAGAAGTCAATGTGGCGGTTGAAGGTTCGCTTGCAGCTGAGATTAGATCCATAGCGTACGGGGCCGTGCTTTCCGTACTTCCAAGGGTGGATGTTGAACAGGGCATGGCTGACCTTGAAGTGGAAGCCGAGGTTTCGGATCTGACGGATGCCGTCAACGGCGTGCCCGGGAGGACGGTTTCCAGGCTTTCCACAATAGTCTGCTTTGAGCTCGGCCAGTCCATTCTTCTTGGAGGCCTCGATCATGAGTCAAGAAGCCACAGTACAGGCAAGGTGCCCTTCTTCGGTGATATTCCCCTGATCGGTTATCTTTTCCGGTCCGAGTCAGGGCGTGATCAGGAGACGGAGGGACAGATTCTGATAACGACGTCCGTTTTCGAGTCCATTGAGACAAACGCGAGGCGTCTCATAGAAAAAGCCGTTAAAAGGTACCGTGATTTCGAGGGTTTTTTTGAAAAGGACACAGATTGAAAGTGAAAGGCTCAGGCCGTGCATGGATAGTCGTGTGCAGAGGCAGTACAACTGTCCTTGAAAAGGAGGTTGATGTGCCTTCACGACATCTCGTGGGAAGATCCCCGGGATGCGGGATCATCCTGGACGATCGTGAAGTTTCCAGACTGCATGCAGTGCTGAACCTGACGCATGAAGGCGTCGTTGTCCGGGACCTGTCTTCCAACGGAGTCTGGATCAGGGGCGGCAGAGTACAGCAGGAGAGTTCTGCGGCCATTGACGACATTATCTCAATCGGCCCATTCGTGCTTAAGATGACTTTCGACCCCCCCGGGGTGGAAGATGTCGACGGCGAAACAACAGCTGCCGAAACAAGACACTACCTTCACGAGAAACTAATTGAACACCTGGATTTGAGACGTACGGATTATTCTCAGACAGACAGAAGCCGCATCAGGGCAAATGTAATAAACGCGATTGACCGGCTTCTGGAAGCCGAAAAGTCCCGGCTGCCTGAAGGAATCGGAATGGACACCGTCAGGCGGCAGCTTATGGATGATGCGCTGGGGCTCGGTCCTCTGGAACCTCTTCTCAGAGACGACGATACAAGCGAGATAATGGTCGTTGATCCTGAAACCGTGTATGTCGAGAAGAACGGCAGGATTGAGCGCTGCGATACGAGTTTTACGGATCAGAATTCCCTGAGGTCGGTAATCGAAAGAATCGTAGCTCCCATTGGAAGGCGCATTGATGATTCATCCCCTCTCGTGGATGCAAGGCTGCCCGACGGCTCGCGCGTGAACGCTGTTATTCCTCCCCTTGCCAGCAGGGGGCCATGCCTGACCATAAGGCGCTTCTGTAAAAAAGGTATGGATCTGGACGACCTGGCGGCACTGGGTTCGCTGGAGGAGAGGCAGGCGGTGTTTCTTGAACGCTCTGTAAAGGCAAAGAGAAATATCGTTATTTCAGGAGGAACGGGCTCGGGCAAGACCACCCTGCTGGGCGCTCTCTCCGCGGCGATTCCGGAAGATGAAAGAATTATAACTATTGAGGATTCAGTCGAGCTGAGGCTTCTGCAGCCGCATGTTGTTTCGCTCGAAGCAAGACCGGCGAACATGGAGGGCAAGGGCGCAACCACGATTCGCGACCTGCTTAAGAACGCACTGCGAATGCGGCCGGACAGGATTATAGTCGGCGAATGCAGGGGAGGGGAGGCGCTCGACATGCTGCAGGCGATGAATACGGGGCATGACGGTTCGCTGACGACGCTTCACGCGAATTCGCCTGTCGAAGCTGCAGCAAGGCTGGAGACAATGGCTCTTATGTCGGGGCTTGATCTGCCGGCGGATGCCATCCGGGTTCAGATTGCATCGAGTATTCACCTGATTGTCCAGATTGCGAGATACTCCGACGGGTCCAGGAGGGTGAGCGCGATAAGCGAAGTTGCCGGGCTCGATGAGGATTCAAGGGTCGAAATACGGGATATATTCACATTCAGAAACGAAGGCATGACGAACGAGGGTTCCGTACGGGGTAAATACCTGGCCACGGGATATCTGCCGAGCTTCCTCGACCTGTTTTTCAGCATGGGTCTTGTATCTGAGGAAGATGATGCGGATTTTTTCTGACTCATGTCATATCCGGACATATCCGGGGTAAAAGCATGTTAAAAGAATTAATTTTCATTGCAGCACATCTACTGGTTTTTGCCTGTACGGCCCTGGCGGTAATGCTCTTCTACGACAGGGGCCGGGCCCGCCTGCTGAAGATCATGGCATGGATTGATTCCAGTTGTGCACTTCTGTCTCTGGACATTTCAGCCGCGCAGCTCATGCTTTTTGAATTTCTGATATGCATGTTTTTTCTGCTGCTTTTCGCTGCCGGAGGGGGAATTCTCTGTCTCATCCCTGTTTTTGTCGTAATTTTTCTTCCCCTTGTTGTGCTGAGACAGCTTAAAGCTCTGAGGTCCCGGAGACTCGACTCCCAGATAGAATCCACTGTATCGCGGCTGGCGGATGCCCTGAAATCAGTCGGGTCACTTCACGAGGCACTTGGACGTGTATGCGAACATTCAGTCCCTCCTGTAAGGGATGAGCTGGAGTTTACGCTCAAGGAAATCGATCTCGGAATTCCTGTCGATGATGCGCTCGAGAAGTTCGCAGCAAGATCCGGCAGCAGGAATGCCTCGGTTGCCGTTACAGCGCTCCTTATAGGCAGGCGGACGGGAGGGGAGCTTGCTGTAATTCTCGAGGATATTGCATCCACATTCAGGGAGCAGAAGAGGCTGGAAGGTATCCTGAAGACAAGAACAGCAGAGGGCAGGGGACAGGCATGGGTTCTGGGATCCGTGCCGCCCTTCCTGCTGCTTTTCTTATACTTTTCCAACCCTCACTGGATCAGCCCGCTTCTGCATACTCAAACAGGCTGGATGATTCTTGCAGCAGCGGGAATTCTCGAAACAGCTGCCATTCTGGTCATAAGAAAGCTGGTTTCCATAGATGTTTCATGATGCATCGACAGAGATTTTGAAAACTGCTGTGCTTCTGCTGTCCGGAGCTGCCGCGGCATTTGCAGTGAGCCTGCTGACGGATATTCCGCTTCCCGTGTTTCCCGATCGGGGAATGCGGGGAAGGCAGAGGCACGACAGCGTGAACAGGTCGCCCGCTTACAGGATGCTTGAGCCCGCACTCAGGTTTACCGGTCAGCTGATGCGTCATTTTCTCCCACTGAGTGTATCGCAAAGCATTAGACGCCTTCTTGCAAGGGCGGGAGAGCCCCTCGGCCTGGATACTGAAGAATTTGCCGGTTTGTCGATAATCCTGGCAATCGTTCTTATGATTCCGGCTGCACTTCTTGCCGAAGGGCCGTTCCGGCCGCTGGTCATTGCAGTAGCCGGTGCTGCAGGGATGCTCATACCTTTTTTCAGGCTGAGTGAAGCTGCTGCTATTCGCAGGAAGAATGCATCGAGGGAGCTTCCATTCGCCATAGACCTGTTGAGTCTTGCGATGAGCGCGGGTGCGGATTTTCTCAGTGCTCTGCGCCTGCTTGTGCAGCAGCTTGATTTTCAGAAAGGTACTCTTGGTTCTGAGTTTGAACTTGTGCTGAAGAAAATTGAATTCGGCAGCACGAAAAAAGATGCCCTTAAGCTGATGGGCGAAAGACTGCACTGTGATGACATAAAAAGTTTTGTCTCAACCGTGATACAGGCGGATGAACGCGGCACTCCACTCGCGCGCGTGCTTCGTATACAGGCCGGGATGCTCCGGATGCATCAGACCGAGAGAGCCGAACAGGCTGCTGCCCGGGCGGGTCTTCTGATCCTGGGTCCGCTCACGCTCATATTCATCAGTGTTTTTCTCATACTTATCGGGCCCTTTGTGGTGAAGGCTGTGAGAGGGGAGATATTCTATTAATATCGGATAGTTGAAAGATCGAACCTGCAATATCGAAAAATCGTTCATCAAAGAATCAAAAACTGATATCCATCGTCTATATAACCGGTACAGGCTGCTAATCAATGAGTTGAGCACTGACCTGTGGTCTGCTATATTGCTGCAGGTTCAGTTAAACTTAAAATCGGAGGATACAATGAAGACCAAATCCATATTCATCGTGGCTCTCACGCTCGTGTTTTTTGTAAGTCTTTCTGCCGATGCAGGGCGCAAGAGGAGGAAGAAGAAAAAGAATGAAGAGATTCCCCATTCCGCTGCCATTGCCGAACAGATGGAGGGGCTTTCCTGGGGGATGTCCAACGATGATGTTTTCAGTGCCAAGAAGAAAACAATCCAGGAGGAATACAAGGATAAGTTCAAGCAGGTCAGAGGCGCCATAGAAGAGGACAACATCAGGACAAAGATGCTGTCCGAGATCCGAAAGGTCAAGAGCAGCTACGTGGAGTTCGAGGGGCAGAACACGGGCTGGGAAGTTTCCATGATCGGCAGTGAGTTTGAGCACGACAACGGCGAGGCCCTGATGATGAGCAAGGGTGACAGGTATGACGATTACCTGTTCTTTTATCGTTCCAAACTCTGGAAGCGTTTCAGGGCGTTCAAGAGGGATGCGTTCAAGGGTCTTACTTTCAAAGAGTTCATCGATGTACTCGAAAAGCGTTTCGGAGAAGGGAAGCATATCAAAAAGACCAACGAATATGGCGAGGAAGTGCTGGTCAAAGTTGAATGGCAGGATGACACCACGCTTTTGCGTGCCATAGACAACTCGCCGTTTTACGGTGTGTTCTGCATGGTGTTTTACGACAAGGCCGTTTATTCCAAGCTTGGTGACCGTGTAAAGAAGAAGGTCAGGACAAAGGGCGACGATTACGAGGATCCCGACCTTATAGAGGCCATCACTTCGGGCACTGCCGAGGATGACGCTTCCAACATCGTGGAGCAGCTGACCGGGAAAAAACGCGGAAAGAAAGCGGGAATAGATATAGGCCATTCGGTTACAAAGAGAAATGTGGACGAGAAAAAGAAGAAGGAAGAAGAAGAGGAGGATGAAGACGACGACCTGGATGATATTCTCTAGCTTTTATAAACATCCATAAAATCAAACCCCCTTCACCGTTAATGGTGAAGGGGGGTTTTGCTTGAGATTTAATCCCCGGCTTCTAGAAAAGGGCTTTCAGCAGGCTGAGAATGCTGCTGAGACCACCGGAGGGGTTCTCGCCCACGGCAGTGCAGCCGCAGCTGCCCGAGTCGCCGTCCTCTTCTGCGTTGTCGTCTCCCGCGTCTCCTGTGGCGCCTGCATCACCATCACCGGCATCGGCATCTGTGTCAGTGTCAGTATCTGAATCACTGTCTGTGTCAGTGTCAGTATCTCCGTCGGTATCCGTGTCAGTGTCTCCATCGGTATCCGTGTCAGTGTCAGCATCGCTGCCGTCGGCTTCCGCATCGGCCGCGGCGTCTTCCACATCGGCATCTGTTGCTGCGTCAGGAGCCGCATCTGCTCCACCGTCGGCCTGGGCTATGACATTGCCTGCTGCCAGCAGCATTGCAAGCAGCATGAATATCAGAATTCTGGTACGTTTCATTTTTTCCTCCTGGATCAGTATGTTTTTTTCTCGTTAAATCTGCGATCCATTTCTGTTTGTTCATTGTTTTAATAATTATGGTTCATGGTTACTAAGTAACTATTCTGCTTCAGACCTCCTTCCTCGCCCGGAAATGATGAAAAGATAACCACAGAAAAATATTACCACCGCGAATGAGTGCCCGGAAAAAAGAGCTCAAGTTTTATTTTTCACAGGGTAGATAAAGCGGCGTGCTCCTGGAATGGCAGCGCAGGCTAACTATTGGTAAACAGATACAAAATCGTAATGTCTGGACGGGTATTTTCAGGGCACAGAACCATTGCTTTACGCGGTTTTATTCGTCATTCGCTGTGTTTTTACGGGTGACGGTGAGGATGACAGAAGCAAAAAAAGACCCCCGACCTTTCGGCCGGGGGTCTCCGGTTTAGTTCAGCAGTCTGTTAAATCAGACGCTTCCGTCGCCGGCATCTGCTGCCGCATCAGGTGCTGCATCGGGTGCCGCATCGGGTGCTCCATCAGGACCGGCATCGTCGTCGGTATCGGTGTCGGTGTCGGTGTCAGTGTCGGTGTCGGTGTCGGTGTCGGTGTCGGTGTCGGTGTCAGTGTCGGTGTCGGTGTCGGTGTCGCTTGCAGCGTCGATTCCTGAATCGACTTCTGTAGCTGCGTCCGTACCGGCATCTTCACCTTCCTCATCATCATCGTCA
>Ga0272442_10005646_pt1 | contig 16657 bp, 14 predicted proteins | sample SSMForm2O_FD_200262 | JGI IMG/M metagenome (GOLD analysis project Ga0272442, IMG submission 200262) | Marine sediment archaeal communities from Little Sippewissett salt marsh, Falmouth, MA, United States - SSM-Form-2O | ecosystem: Environmental > Aquatic > Marine > Wetlands > Sediment ... | reverse complement strand
AAACCAGAATTGAAGGCAGCAAATCGCGCTCCAGCCCTGCACTGGCAATACCGTTCTGAATACGTGTCGGTGAAACCCCAGCGGTCGGATCGATCCGCACCCAACCCTGACCTTCGAGCCAGACCTCGGCCCAAGCGTGAGCATCGGACTGCCGCACGATCATATAATCGTCGAACGGATGCATCGCTCCGCCCTGATAACCGACAACAACACGTGCCGGTATCGAAACTGCGCGCATCAAATAGACAAATGCGCTCGCATAATGCTCGCAGAAACCGCGCCGCGTTCCGAACAAAAAATCGTCCATTGCGTTGATGCCCAGCAATGGCGGCGTCAAGGTGTAGAAGAACGCTTGTTCACCGAAATGCTGCAGTACTTTTTTGACGTAAGTGCTGCTATCGTGATTGGAATCACCGAAAAGCGCTCTGGCAAATTCCACAGTCCGTCGATTGCGCGCGGCAGGCAGATCGAGGTTCTTACGTCTTTCGGATTCGAACAAACCGAGGCTCCGCACAGTAGTATCCGAGCGCAGACTGTAGCGGGTCACATCCGTGATTGGGTCTGTTGAAAGCAGCTGCAGTTCTCGGGTCAGATTCTGCTCGTCGCCATATTCGACGATCGATTCAAGTGCAAACAGCCAGCGTCGGTGATGTGGCTCCAGCATTACCGTATAGTCATAGCTGGTGTCCGCGCTTTCTGAGCGTGACAAGCGCGGATAGGTATCGGACGGCGCATTGTCGGAGCGCCAGGTTTTGCCATCATATTTCGACAGTACCAGGCCGCGCCAGTAGCGCTCGGATCGAGGCGGCGGCTTGCCGACGAATTTCACCCGAAAAGCCACTTCACCCGAGCTCACCAGCCGGCTGATGCTGCCCGGCGACATCGCCTCGGAGAGACCAGTCGCTGCTGTCTGCGTGTCCTTGGGCAGGCCCCATAGTGGCCCAGGCACGCGCGGAAACAGAACGAATAAGATCAGCATCAGCGGTACTGCCAGCAGGATCATCTGCAATGAATGCTGCACGCGCACGATGAAGCGGGTCGTGCCCAGACGATCGCTGAACACGATCAACACCGATGTCAGATAGACCACGACGACAAACACGTAGATGGCTATCATTAGGCTCTGGGAGTAAAAGAAGTTGCTCGCGATTAAGAAGAACCCCATAAAAATCACGATCGCGATATCACGCGTAGATTTCATTTCAAACAGTTTCAGAAACGAAAGCAAGAGCAACATGGCCGAACCGGGTTGCTGACCGAATACGGTACCGAATGACAGCACCAGCACAGCGACCACGATGCACGCCAGCAAGACCATGGTCAGCCGGCCAGGCTGGACCACGCGACCGAGGATAATCAAAAGCGTCCATATACTGAACAAGGCAACAGTCAGCAGGACCGGCAGCGGCATATGCGGATAAAGCGGCAACGCGACAAGATGGATGCCCAACAAGACCGGCCCCAGTTTCGCTGTCAATCGGTCCTGACTAAAGGAATGCCGGCTAGCCCGCATTTCTCACCAGGATCACGGGAGCAGGCGCAGGATTCGTGTTCGTAAGCGCCGCTCTGGAGCGAAAACCATAGCGATAGCTATGGCTTGAGTGAAGAGCAAGCTTACGGACACGAAAACCAGCCTGAACCGTGATAGGCACTGTTGAAAAACACACTGTATTTATGATCATTCGAGTTCTCTCAAAAGAGCCAATGCCTTACCAGTTCTCGACGCCGCCTGGTGAGAAATGCGGGCTAGTACCCATAAAGGGCCAATGCCTTCAGACATTGCTGGCAATGCAGGGTGCCATGCTCTGGCGGGATTTCATAATCCGGCAATCTAAGCCCATAATGGCGACGCGCTGCTTCAGCATCCAGCACCAGGCGAGTCATGATCGCGAGACGCTGCTCGGCCGAACTGGCGGCGATGATATTCCAGTCAATCCATTGTAATTCTGGCGCACCACCGGCAAATTCCTTGGTGTAAAGCTCATCGCTGCGCGCTGTCGCTTTCCACGAGACACGCCGCCACGAGTCACCTTCAAGAAATTTGCGCAAGCCAGAGTACTCCTCAAGCCCCCCACTGAGCCGATTCTGATCACCATCGATCACCGAACTCCCAACCGGCAACCGCGCACGTGTGGCCGGTTTTGGATAGACCACACACTGCATCCTCAGCTCGATCCAGGTCCATGCCACAAACAAGCCGGTCGGAAATTCAGTGCTCAGCCGAAAGCGGCCCGCGTCAAGCAAACCGCGCTGAGCCGACGTTTTGCTGAAATGGATTTGTGCAACGCTATCCGGTCCAACATCAACGACTTCGAATTCGGTGCCGTTTTGACTTATCGCGATCGAGTAGCGCCTCATCGCATCCACATTCTGCAACTGCACCGCAAACCGAACTGGCTCGCCACAAAATGCCGGCGCACACCCCCCAGCGCGCAATCTCAGACCGGCGAGGTTCCTCCAGGTCGCCAGCATCGCCACATTGCCGACACCCGCCAGCAGAAAAACCAGTACATAGCCCAGACTTTTGCCGTAATTGACGGAACCCAATAACAGGATGATCAGCAGCAAACTGAACAAAACACCAATTTTGGTCGGCAGGATGTAGACACGATGCTTGTCAAGCGTGACTTCGCCATCAAAAGGTCCGCTACGACGACTGATGAAAGCCAGTGCGGGCCTGCGCGAAAAATCGGGAAACCTGAGCAGCGAAGCCAGAGACAAAGCGCGGCTCTTTAAGGCACTGGCACAGATGCAGCGATGAAATCTGCAGCGGATTGTTGGTCCGCCTGCAACTGATCAGAGGTCTGCACCAGCCGATGATTGATCACTGCGGGTAATACCTGCTTGATATGCTCCGGCAACACAAAATCTTTGCCGTCAATCAAGGCCAGCGCACGGGCAGAGCTGAGCAATGCCAGGCCTCCGCGGGGCGAGAGTCCAAATTCGAACAACGGCGAAGCACGGGTGAAATTCAGTATCGCTTGTACATAGTCCAGTAGCGCTTCGGCAACATGTAGACCAGCTGCCTGTTTCTGTAGCGCGATCAACTTGTTCGCATCGAGCACAGGTTTGACCTGTTCGATCATGTCGCGCCGGTCTTCGCCTTTGAGCAGCTGGCGTTCAGCCTGCTGATCAGGGAAACCAAGATGGAGGCGCATCAGGAAACGATCGAGCTGAGACTCGGGCAACGGATAGGTACCGATCTGGTGCAGCGGGTTTTGCGTCGCGATGACAAAGAACGGCTGCGGCAATGCTCGAGTCTCACCTTCGACGGTGACCTGGTTCTCTTCCATGGCCTCCAACAGTGCGCTCTGTGTCTTGGGCGTGGCCCGATTGACCTCGTCAGCGAGGATGAAATTGGCGAAAATCGGGCCCTGATGAAACTCGAAAGCACTGCGCTGACGGTCATAAACGGCAACACCGAGCACATCGGCAGGCAAAAGGTCAGAAGTAAACTGAATGCGCTGGAAATCGAGCCCCATGACCCGGGCGATCGCATGGGCCAGCGTGGTTTTGCCAACGCCCGGCAAGTCCTCGAGCAACAGATGCCCGCGAGCAATCAGGCAAGTCAGCGCTAGGCGGATATGATCATCCTTGCCCAGAATGATACTGCTGATACTATCAGCAGCACGCTGCAGAATTGCGGTCGCAGCGGTGCGTATTGTGCGGTCGGGAGCTTGCATGTCTGTGTGGGTTGTGGTCGCGCGTTATAGGCTGTCGATTTTCTTATATGTAGACCAAAATGGAGGGACTTGTATCCGATCGAGCTCGGAATTCAACATGCGGGCTAGCCCGCATTTCTCACCAGGCGGCGCACCCCCTGGGCACTTCACTCAAACCTTAGCGATGGCTTGATCAGCAACTGGCTGCCTTGCAGGCGATGAACCCGAACAAACCCTTGCTCGCTTTATGCGTGTTGATCGCCTCAACGATTTGCGTCTGATCGGCCTGCTTTGCCAGATCGATCGCTTTTTCACGCTTGTTGTTTCTGGCATCAGCATCGGCACCAGCTGCCAGCAAGACATTTACTGTGTCTACACTACCCGCCATTACCGCCAGAGTCAGCGGCGCGTTCCCAACATCGTTTTTGGCATTGAGCTCGGCATCGTTGGCCAACAATAACTCCACGGTTGCTGTATTGCCCCGACTGGCAGCGATCATCAATGGCGTGTTACCATCATCGGCGGCGACGTTGACGTCCATACCTTTTTCAATCAACAGAGCGGCGACATCGGGCTTGTCCAATTCTGCCGCCTTGTGCAGCAGGCTCAGTCCCTGCTTGTCTTTTGTGTCTAGATAGCGATAGTGCTGGTGCAAAAGACTCAGCAAAGAGACATTACCCGCGTCCGCCGCATACCACAACGCATCATGACCATTTAGGTCACGCAAACCCGGATCGCCGCCAGCACGCAGCATACGCCCAACTGTCGCCAACGACATGTTGCCGGCCGCTACCAATAGTTCGCCTTTGCCATTAATCAGAATGTTTTGCGGTTTCGCACCCGCATCCAGCAAGCGGGTTGCAACTTCTTCATGGCCACCCAAAATCGCGAGAAACAGTGCTGAGCGTTTCTGCTCGTCGAGGTCGGTTACCTTCGCGCCCGCCTGCAACAACAAGCTTGCCACTGCCGGGTTGCCGTGTTCAGCCGCATACATCAACGGGGTCTTACCTCTCGTACCCCGCCTGTTGACATTGGCGCCCGCTGCAATTAGACGACGGGTGATAGCTTCGTGGCCCTGGATCGAGGCCCGAGTCAATGGCGTATGGCCTTCTTTGTCAACCTGATTGGGATCGGCCCCTTTTTTCAACAGCAGAGTCAACACATCATCCTGCCCGCGCCACACCGCGACCATCAGCGGGCTCCAATCCTTGTAGACTTCCTTGGTGCCCAGGTTGATGGCTGCCAGTTTCTGTGATGCAGTCAAGTTTTGCTTGCGTCGGCTGGGCAACCGCGCACCGTATTTCTGCAGCAACTTGACCGTTGACTGATGTTTTGCTTTCGCTGCCAGCACGATCGCATTCTCGCCGTTGCGATTTTTCGTTCTATGCGAAGCTTTGGCTTGCAGCAGGCGGGCAACGATCGCTTTTTCGCCTTTCAACGCCGCCAGCATCAACGCGGTGTTACCGTTGGCATCCTTGTTTTCGAGCGCGGCACCGTTCAAGATCAATGCCTCGACAATGTGCTTGTCGCCATTCGCAGCGGCCAGTAACAATGGCCTGTCTTTGTAAACATCGACCGCATTCGCATCGGCATTGCGGTCAAGCAGCATCATGACCATCTCCGCATTGCCACGTGTTACCGCTTCCATCAGTACGGTCTGCCTGTATTCATTGGTATGATCAACATTTGCACCGGCTTTCAGTGACCTCTTCGCGGCGTCCAGATCATCATTGCTTACCGCTAGCACAAGCGCCTCATCGGGAGCCATGTCGCTGGCTATCAACGCTTCACTGCCACCGTCAGATTTCAGTCTCGCCAAACGCTTGCTGGCATTTCGATTACCTTGATCAGCCGCCGCCTGGTACCAAACCGCGGCTTGAGTCAGATTTGCGCTGACGCCGATGCCCTCCTCGTAGAGCACCCCGAGAGAATACTGCGCGCGCTCGTAGCGCTGACCCGCTGATTCTTTCATCCAGTAGACTGCTTTCTCCAGGTTCTTGGGGGTTCCCTGACCGTTACGATGCAACACTGCGAGTTGGTACTGTGCTTCCATGTCACCGGCCCGCGCTATCGGGTAAAGAATCTGCACCGCTTTGGAAAAATTCTGGCTACGAATCGCCAACTTGGCATCGGATAATGTCGCAGCTGTTGCGTTGGCCACGAAGACAAACAATATCAGGGAAAGGTAAGCGGGTCGTTTCATCATGCTGTTCCAAACTTGGTTTCGACTTCGATGCCGGTGGACTTCAGAAAAGGTGTCGGAAGGATACCGCCGGCGCATACGATCACCGCATCATTGTCGATGCTGAGTTCTTCGTCTGGCGTTGAGATCACCACCTTGTCGTCGGTGATTTCTTTGACATTGGAGCACATCAGTACCCGCAAACGACCTTCCCTCTCGGCTTTGTCTACCTTGATGCGATTCTTCTCCTTGGCGCGGGAGAAGGCCTCACTGCGATAGGACAAGGTCACCGTGGTACCGGCTTCGTTGGCGATACTGACTGCAGCCTCCAGCGCGCTGTCGCCACCACCGACGACCAGAACGTGCTGATTAACGTATTGGTGCGGATCGATCAGCCGATAAACCACCTTGGTCGTATTTTCACCAGGGACACCGAGTGTGCGTGGCGTGCCGCGACGACCTATTGCGAGCAAAACGGCTCGGGTTTGGTAACTGCCTTGCGTGGTTTTGACATGGAAACCATTGCCGTCGGGCGCGATCGTCTCGACGCGCTCATTGACATTGATCTTGAGTCCGGTGTTCTTGACGACCCCTTCCCAGAAGTCCATCAGCACTTCTTTGGTCGTTTCTCTGAAATGCATTCGGCCTGCCAAAGGAAGCTTGACCGGTGCCGTCATGACGATCTTTCCTCTGGGATAATGTGACACCGTACCTCCCAGCGATTCCTGCTCTAGTGTGACAAAGTTGAGCTTCGCAGACATTGCGGCCAATGACGCCCCGATACCAGCCGGACCGGCGCCGACGATTACGAGATCGAGCGCTTTGCTGCCGATACCGTCGAGCTTGCTGATCGAATCGACAGCTTGTACACCCTGTGTGATCGCATTTCTTATCAGACCCATACCACCGAGTTCACCAGCGATGAAGATTCCCGGGACATTGGTTTGGAAGTCCTCATGGACCTGCGGTATATCGACACCTCGTTTCTCGGTGCCAAAAACCAGTTCGATCGCATCGAACGGGCATGCTGTCTTGCAGGCACCGTGGCCTATGCAATGCGTCGGATTGATCAGATGGACCTTGCCATGGATCAGGCCCAACACCTCCTTTTCCGGGCAGGCACTGATGCAGCCGGCGCAGCCGAGGCAACGCAGGTGATCAACAATCGGATGCAGCGAGGCTGGCTCGGTAAGACCTGATGCCACCGCATCATCGAGTATCTGGCGGCTGTTGCGGTGCCTGATCGAATGTCTCCACCAGTAGAAGCCGAAGATGGTCATAAACGGCAGCGAATAGAGCCATAGTGCAGTTGTCATAGGGCGAACCTCGGGCTATGCGTTCGGCCGAAAAGGCCAATGATTTCAATGGCGTAAAAACAAACAACCCAGAAAGATCGTAACTTACTGATAGTGTTTATATATAGTAGACCAAGTGCCGATTTTGTCGACAATTACTGCCAATTTATCCGACAAATTTCTTTATTTTTTTGGACATGGACTAGACTCATCGCTGTAGTCAATAAATGAGATTATCGGAAAACCTTTAACAATTTAGTAGCGCACTGGCTTGTGCGTTCGATGAGTAGCGTAGATAGTATGAGCACCACCACGACATCCCGACCATTGCAACTTGAAGAGGTCGCTTCGCGCAGCAGAAACCGGGGCAGCTTCTTTGCAGCGCTGTATCATTTCATCCGTCAATACTATTTTCCGATCGCAGTCGTCGCCTTGCTGCTGTTCGGCTGGAGCCGACGAGGTGACAATTACCTTTCAGCCGAGGAAGGTGCTGGTTACGCACTGGGCATCATCGGTGGCAGTCTAATGCTTTTGGTAATGCTCTACCCATTGAGCAAGCGATCCGCGCTCCTGGCCCGCTGGATACCGGTTCGTTTCTGGTTCAACTTTCATGTGCTGTTTGGCATTTTCGGACCGGTCATGGTTCTGTTTCATTCAAACTTCCAGCTTGGATCGCTGAACAGCACCATTGCTTTGATCAGCATGCTCTTGGTTGTTGCCAGCGGTCTAGTAGCACGCTTTGTTTACACGCGCATTCATCATGGCCTGTATGGCAAGCGCATCACACTCGAGTGCCTGAAGCGCGAACTTGAAAACGAGCATACCGACCTGCTTCGGGTCTATGAGATGGATCCGAGGTTGAGAAAAAGGATTGAATCAATGGAAAACCGGGCAATGGGCAATTACACGAGTGTGGCGACCAGCCTTATACACGTGTTGTTCATGGCTCACGATGCACGCCGCCTGCAGTTCAGCACCAAGCGCCTGCTAAGAAAGAGCATTGACGTCAACACCGATGCAAGGCCAGTTGACCGCAAGGTAATCACAACATTTATTCGCCGTTACACCAGCACGCTGCGGCGCATCGCTGTATTCCGACTCTGCGAACGACTGTTTGCCCTATGGCGTGTCCTTCATATGCCCTTGTACATTATGATGGTTATCACCGCAGTCGTTCATATTTTTGCCGTGCATATCTATCGATAAAAACGGCCTAAGCTCAACGATCATGCGTTATTTCCTCCCGTCGTTACCGCGACTGATCAGCTTCCTTTTACTGATCGTGATGCTGCCTGCAAGTCACGCAGATTCGCTCGAGCTGCTTCTGATGCCAGGCCCAGTAATCGAGGCCCACCAGAAGTACGAACAAGACTGCGAGCTGTGTCACGACACTTCAGATAAACGCAATCAGGGTCAGCTTTGTCTGGATTGTCACGATCACAACAACATCTTGAAAGACGTGCGCACCAAAAAGGGGTTTCATGGCCGGCTACCAGCATCGATCCGGACAAACTGCAAGCATTGCCATACTGAACATGAAGGACGGAATGCCGAAGTTGTACTGCTTAATCCGTCGACATTCAATCATGATAACACCGATTTTCACTTAGAGGGCAAGCACCGCAAAACCAACTGCAATGCCTGCCATAAGCCCAACAAGAAATACGCGGACGCTCCCGTTAACTGTTACGGATGCCATGAGAACTCTGACATGCACGATGGCAAACATGGAAAGAAGTGTGGCGACTGCCACTCGCCTGCAACCTGGAAACAGTCCGCTTTCGATCATGACAACAAGACCGATTTTCCGCTCAAAGGCGCGCACAAGGAAACCACCTGCGCGTCATGCCACACTAGCCAGCGATATAAAAAGACACCAAAGACATGTGTAGGCTGTCACAAGATACATGACATCCACCAAGGTGGTTATGGCGACAAATGCGATACTTGCCACGTTTCCGAGCGTTGGGATGAGATCTCATTCGATCACAATAAAAAGACCGATTTCCCGTTGCATGGTCGTCACAAAAAAGCTGCCTGCATTAGCTGCCATACCCCGGACAAGCTGAGAAAGAACAGGCACAAAAAGCTGAAGCTACCCACCGACTGCTACAGCTGCCACAAACACGACGACAACCACAAGGGCAAGCACGGCAGGGAATGTAAAACATGCCATAGCCCTAGATCCTGGCAAAAACACAAGTTCGATCATGGCAAGACTGACTTTCCGCTACGCGGTAAACACAAAAAGCTGGCATGCGCCTATTGCCACAAGGGCAAAGTTGAAAAAGATCAAATGAAAACCGACTGCGTCGCTTGCCACAAGAAAGACGACGTTCACCAGGGCAAGCAAGGTCAGCGATGCATTGACTGTCACAACGAAACCGGCTGGCGCAATAAAGTCTTCTTCGACCATGACCTCAGCCACTTCCCGCTGATCGGCATGCACGCCGCCGTTCAGTGTGAGGAATGCCATCTGAACTCGGTTTACGGTTCGACCGAGAAGGAATGCAACGCCTGCCACGCGCCCGACGATGTTCACAAGACTCGACTCGGGACCGACTGCGAGACCTGCCATAATCCAAATGCCTGGGAGAATTGGCTGTTTGATCATGACAAAGACACAGATTTCAAAATAGATGGCGCACACAAAAAAGCAGGCTGTTATGACTGCCATCGCAGCAGGTCCAAAGGGAAATTAAAAGCCTCAAGCGACTGCATATACTGCCACCGCAGCCAGGATGTCCATAATCGGCAGTTCGGTAGGCAATGCGGCCAGTGCCACAGCACTGAAAGCTTCAAAGATGTCAACATCAATCAGTAACCGATCCAGTGCCCATGAACCAGACTAGCAACCCACCGGCCAGCATCTTGATAGCGATAATGCGCATTGCACTATCGATCATGCTGCTTGCATTGCTCAACCCATCGACGCAGGCAGCCAACCAGGTTGATGGCTTTGATCATTTCACGACCGGATTTCCGCTAACAGGCAAGCACGAATTCATCGATTGCTCCAGCTGTCACATTGGCGGGCAATTCAAAGGCACGCCAATGGAATGCGTGCTGTGCCATAACAACAGTCGCGCTCCGGGCAAACACGCAGAACATGTCGCCAGTAGCAACATCTGCGATGACTGCCACACCACCAAAACCTGGCGTGGTGCCCGATTCGACCACATTGGCATCTTCTCGCCCTGCGATACCTGCCATAACAACTCGACCGCTCCAGGGCTGCCTGCGACGCATATCGCTGTGACCTCGACCTGTGAGGATTGTCATAACACCATCACGTTCCGCCGCGTTGGCAGGGTCGACCACTCCGCTGTTCTGGGCACTTGCAGTAGCTGCCACAATGGCGTTACCGCGACCGGGAAACACCCCGCGCACCCGGCAACGACCGCGGAGTGTGACGTTTGCCACACCACCAATAGCTGGCTGGGTGCCGGCTTTGACCACACTGGCGTGACCAGCGCATGCAGCACCTGCCACAACGGCGTCAATGCAACCGGCAAGCATGCCGCGCATTTGCCGACATCAGCGGAATGTGGCAACTGCCACAACACCAACACCTGGGCCGGCGCTGTCTTTGACCACAGCGGCGCAATCGGTGCCTGCAGCAGCTGTCACAATGGCGTTACCGCGACCGGCAAGCGCAATTCGCATCTGCGGACCAACGCAGAATGTGGCAGCTGCCATAACACAAGCACGTGGCAGGGCGCGAGCTTTGACCATTCCAACGTGACCGGTCTTTGCCAAAGTTGCCATGATGGAACGACCGCAACCGGCAAGTCGACAACGCACTTTGTTACCTCGCTGGACTGTGAACGCTGTCATGCAACGGCACAGTGGATACCTCTGATTCGTTTCAGACACGATTCGCCGTATTATCCCGGCGACCACAGGACAACCGTGACCTGCGTTGCCTGCCACAGAACCAATAATCAGGTTATAGCGTGGCCGTTCCCGGCTTACCAGCCCGATTGCGCCGGCTGCCATGCCAATATATACAATCCAGGCGACCACGAAAACAAATCTATTTTAGAGCTTCAGGATTGCGCGGGCAGCTGCCACATAGGCGGTGTGATCCGCAGCAACGAGCACCGTCCCAGTGCCAATAACTGGTAGAGAGCTTCAAGCACTGGGCAAGTAGCCAGATAAATGCACCTCAACTAAATCCCGAAAAAACCTGGCCTAACAACAAAAACGAATTCAGGACGCCACCTATAATGTTGCGCCAATGCTTACTTTCGGGCTTGATATGGACGCTAGTGTTCATCCTTCAGTCGATCACGCTGAACGGTGTCCAGGCTGCCAGTCAATCGTCAGGCCTTTATGCTATCGTGCTCGCCTCTGCGCCGGGCACGAATCTCCAATGGCGCAGCAAACGCAATGGCTTGTTCGATGACCGAACCGTTTATGTCACCAAAGCGACTGTCAAAGGCAAGCCGTGGGAAAGACTGAACCTGGGTTTTTTTGATAGCCGCCAGACTGCCTTGCGAATGTTGAACGATGTACAGGAGTTCTATCCCGGAGCGTGGCTCAGACAGGTCAGTGCAAGCGAGATGAAAGCCGCAGCAAGCAAAGCTATAACCATGCCTGTTTCGACTGACGTAGCGCGCGCTACCGCGGGGCTACCCGCCGCAAAAACCAGCGCCGCGAACCGATCGTCATTGACGGATCAACAGCTCGAAAGCTTGATGCAACGCGCCAAGACAGAGTTCAAAAAGAAAAACTATTCGCAAGCGATTCGCTATTTCACCGCCATCGTCGAGGCCGGCGAGCACCAGTACGCGATGGAAGCGTTGGAGTTGCTCGGCTTGTCACGACAACGCAAGGGGCAAAAAGCCCATGCCGCGGCGATCTACCGGCAATATCTTGAAACCTACCCAGACAGCGACGGCGTCACCCGCGTCAATCAACGCCTCACCGGTTTGATGACAGCCACTCAGGCACCAAGAAAGAAGATCACGATGGCGGCAGAGGAAGGAGAAAGCGCGACAAAAATCACAACTTACGGCAGTTTCTCGCAGTTCTATCGCAAGGATATCGCAGAGGCTGATCAGTTTGACGGCTCGATCACGACCTTGTCGCAGCTCATCACCTTCGTTGATCTGACCACGACCTTGCAGACCTCTCGCCTGGATCAGAATTTTCGCTTCACTGCAGACGATACCTATGATTTTCTCGATGACGATGACGGCAATTCGTTCCGATTTATCGAAGTATTCTATGACCTGAGCTCCAATAGAACGGGCACTTCCGCGCGATTTGGCCGGCAGGCATTGCGCATTGGCGGCATCCTGAAACGTTTTGACGGCATATCAGCAGGCTATCAGTTTAACCCGAATATACGTTTGAACGTGCTTGGAGGATTTCCCGTAGATATCGACAACAAGACCTCGATCAATCAGCACAAGACTTTTTATGGTTTCATCTTTGAGACAGGGTCATTTCTGCGCTTCTGGGACATGAATCTGTTTTACTTCGACCAGCGGATCGATGGTCTGGTTGACCGCACCAGCGTAGGCACCGAAATTCGTTACAACGACAACAGGCGGTCGCTGTTTGGAATGATCGATTATGATCTGGAATTCGAGGACGTCAATATCCTGCAATTCAACGCGAACCTGACCCTGAACAGAGGGCGCACCGCTTACCTGAACGCATTCATGCGCAAGACACCGGTGCTGGCGCTCAGCAATGCCCTGATAGGCCGCCAGGAAGGCTCAATCGAGCGCTTGAAAGAGAACCTTAACGTAGAACAGATCTATCAACTGGCGCGCGACCGTACCGCTGATAGCCAGACGCTGACCGTTGGTGCTTCACAACCGATCAGCGCGAAGTTTCGAACCAGCGCCGATATCACTTTCTCCAGCGTAGATGGCACAGTCGCGTCCGGCGGCGTACCTGAAACGCCCGCCACCGGCACCAATTATTTCCTGAGCGCGCAAATAGTCGGTAACGACCTGATTCTGAAAAGAGATACCGGGGTTCTTGGCGCTCGTTATCTGAATACCAACTTATCCGACACGTACTCATTGATCGCCAACACGCGCATTCCAATGACCCGAAATTGGCGCATCAATCCACGTTTGCAGTTCGACCTCAGAAAAGGCTCGGATGGTCGCTCCCAGACCAAGCTCAGAGGCTTGATCCGGACCGACTATCGTTACTTGAACAGAGCTCGTTTTGATCTCGAGATCGGCTACGATGACATCAGTGACGATATGAACGGGACATCGCTGGGCAGCAACAACCTATTCTTCACGATCGGGTACCGCCTGGATTTTTGACACCAGCGCGCGCATCCCGTCAACCAGCACGTGCTCACATGCCGGCGGATGCTCATCCTGGTAATAGCGAATATAGTTGTCCCAGTCTGCCAGCTTGGCCTGGTCACGTGCATCACCACGGCCAGCTAGCCGCTGTCGGCGAATTTTGGCCGGGCACTGCACATAATGCACGACTACCGGGCTGTTCAACCTGCTGGACAGCTCGACCGGCCAATGGGGATCCTGAATCTCTCTGGTAAAAGGGCCGACAATGATCACATCGTGAAAGTGAAGGTTTTCCCGCGCAATATCGAAGAGCGCCTGATAAATAGGCGCACGATAGGTACGCTTGAAGTAGTCAGAATCTCGATCATCGGGGCTGCGGCCGGACTCGACCAGGCCAATTTTGACCAGCCGCTCGCTGACGGTATCGATATCCAGCAGGGTCGCAGCGCCTGTTTCAGCCAATTCTCTCGCATGCGTCGTTTTACCCGAACCCGGTGCACCGCAGACGATGAATGCTTTTGCCATGATTTCGGGTTGGTATCAGGGTTTGACAGCCAGTACCTGCACCACCGCACCTCTGCCGGTGTGCAAGCTGCCCTCGATCACCTCGCGCTCCTGCTCCACGGCATGAATGAAGTGCAGTCCGTGGAGCTCCTGGCGCAGCTCGGCCAGGGTCATCGTCAATTCCGGTACCGGTGGCCCACCGGTTCCAAGTCCGACCTGAGCTGGCGTGTAGGCCTCGAGTACGAGCATACCCCCGGAACGCAGCCCGCCGACGATCTTCTTGTGCAGCGGTTTCCGGATAGCGGGGGGAACATGGGCAAAAATTGATATCACGGTATCCCAGCTGTCCGCCTCGACATCAAAATGGGCCAGGTCTGTGACTTCTGTGGCAATCCGGACCCCGCGCTCAGCGGCGAGTCTGGCGGCCTTTTCCAGGCCGATTGCCGAGGAGTCGACCGCTAGGACCTGGTGGCCGTGCTCGGCCAGAAATACCGCGTTGCGGCCTTCTCCTTCAGCGATGCAGAGTGCTTGTCCTATGGGCAATTCTTCGATCGCACTCGCCAGAAAGTCGTTCGGCTCGGTACCGTAAACGTAAACGGATGTGTTGTACCGCTGGTCCCACATATCTCCAAACCCTCGTCAAAGTGTGGTTATTTTTTTGACCATTGTTGAAACAACGGCAAAAAACACGCCGGGACCACAGATTGTTCATAAATCTGTAACATATCCGACACACCCACGGGTTATAAATACGCATGATAACTTGAAACAAATGCAGGAGTTTATCATGCTGACAGAAGTCGATATTGAACGCATCATGGCGGTAAAACGCCAGCTCACCGAGTCCGTTGTCGACGAAAACGAATACGAATTGATCGATGACATCGAAGCCCTTGAACTTCTGGACGACGAAGACACGCCGGTCTCGGAAACCAACGGTCTGATCTAGCTCAAAACGAACCGCCTGACGCGCCGGACAGAGCCGTCAGAAATCAATCATTCCAAAGAGGCTCCGCCTCTTTTTTTTTTACCCGAAAAAACTCCGCAACACTAAATTTCGCTGCATCAACACGAACTTGGGGGTCTGCATCAAGGCGCCGCGGCTCTACGCAGACGAAAAATGTACAGATTCAGCGAGCGTCATGACCTGGCACCAAAGTCATTTCCAGAACCGGGCAATGAAATAGACGATCAGCGAAAGCACCACAGAGATCACTACCATCGTGACAATCGGGAAATAGAAACGCACATTCTCGCCTTCGATGCGGATGTCCCCCGGCAACCGGCCAAACCACGACAGCAGCCCACTGTTGGCCAGCACACCAATGATCAGCAGGACGATGCCAGCGATGATCAGCCATGTTCCGAGCGAATTTGGCATCACGAACAGCACGCCTCCTCAACAAAGCTCAGAATTCACCATCCAGAAACTGTGACCGTGTAAAACCTTGGGAAATCATAAACATACTCATCAAGCTCATGCCAGGTCTCAACGCCATCACCGTCAACCATAACTTCTTCGAGCTTCATGCTCAAGCCCAGCCTGTCGACGGTGTCCTGCAACAACTGATACCCCGCGGTCGATGCGACATCCTCGGCGCGCAACTCCTGGAACTGCGACAGCTCATACCGGGAAAGATTTTTGTCGAGCAGGGTGTAGGTTATACGGCCCTTCGACTCAAATGATTGCTTGCCAGCATGGGGATAGTGCCCCAGCTTTTCCTCCGCGATGTCTTCCTCCAGGTTTTCGCTTATTGTTGTCAGCTGTTTACTGAACCATTGTCTGAGTTCAGCCGCGCTCTCCTGTTTCGGCCGGTGAAACACAGCCAACAACGCGACGCCGACAATCAAGCCGATGATCAAAATCGTGTTCATATGTTCTTTCATGCTGATCGTCTGACTGAATGTGCCTAGCCCGCATGAAACATGCGGGCTAGATTCTCTCATTTATCGAGGCTGCTTCGTGGCTGAAATCAACATATATTTTCTCGTTTGATTGTATATAGTATGGCGCCAGCGAAAGTTCCGGCAACTCCGAGGCGAGCATGGGCGCAGCATTGACGAATTTTTTGAAAAACCTGTTATCCCCTGAAGGCCGTCTGAACAGAATCGGATTCTTCCACTCCTTCATTCTGATCCTGTGCCTGTTCATCCTGCTATCGATTCTCAACAGAGAATACATCAGTAACGCAGACGGTGCGCTAATCGCTTATTTATACGTCAAGAGTCTACAGTCCATGCTGCTACTCGCACTTTGGACCCCCTCAATAATCAAACGCTTGCATGATCTTGACATCAGGGGTAACTGGGTCTGGCTTGCCTGGGCTGCACTGCTGCTGGACGCGCACAATCTGATGCTTTTGAACATCCGTATCGGCATGTTCCTGCAAACGATTCAGCCGGCCCTGTTCCTTTTTTATGCGGTCGTCCTGGTATTTTACCTGGTGCTGTTCCTGATGCCGGGCAGTAGTGGGGTTAATAACTGGGGTCGTGTTCCCGAATAATCAACATCAAGACCGCTGTCAAGGTGAATGGCACTGACTTAACAGCTATCGTCGGGCAATCGGCCCGCCGACACGGGTTACTTCTTCCGGAAAACGCCGTGAATACATCCGTATAGGCTCGACGGCGGCTTCCCTGCCGCCGACATTTCCTACAAGAGCAACCCGTATCGGCTTAAGTCAGCGCCATTACTGTTAAGGTCCTTGCGGGGTTTCATGTTATGGTCTTTAA
>Ga0272442_10005643_pt1 | contig 16660 bp, 12 predicted proteins | sample SSMForm2O_FD_200262 | JGI IMG/M metagenome (GOLD analysis project Ga0272442, IMG submission 200262) | Marine sediment archaeal communities from Little Sippewissett salt marsh, Falmouth, MA, United States - SSM-Form-2O | ecosystem: Environmental > Aquatic > Marine > Wetlands > Sediment ... | reverse complement strand
AAGTTACAAGTATACTTTTTTCGGGTAGATACCTGCCATGTTTAATTCCCTCAGAGGATAGATGTTCTTTTGATTTTCTAACATAATAACCTGCATTCAAGTCTTCCGGCTTAAAAAAAGGATATTCTTTTCCATAATAATCTTCATTTTTTTTGCTAGGCGTAGTACCTGTGACAATTAAGCCTATGTTTCCTAATTTTGTCCAGCACCACCCCGCAGGGAGTCCCGGTTGCTTTTCAGTATCAGTCATCTGGTTTCTCCGTGCGTTTTTTAATGAACTTCCTTTATATAATCATTCTCTTTTCTTTGCTTGCTACCCTTGTAAAAATATCAAAATCTTAAAATGTTTTGGTGATATATAAAAAATATCTCTAGAACAAAGTGGTAATCGAAGTTAAAATGGTGATATTATGAAACAACCGAGACCCTGGCTTGATGAAGTTATTGATGCATTCCGGGAATTGGGTGGGGATGCAGAAGACTACGACCTTTACTGCAAGATTCAGGAAAGAAATGTGATGAATCTCACAAAGACCTGGAAAGGTTCGGTTAAGAAAACGATAGGCATTCATTCAAGTGATTCCGATGACCTTGCATATGCCGGGAAAGACGTATTTTATCGGGTTAAGCGTGGGCATTGGGGATTGAGGAAAGAGTATCTATAAATGCTGGTTGGAATCAATGAATCGCATTTTTTGAGTACTTTAGGAAAGGTCCGAGCTGATGCTCGGGATATTTCTGATCGAATCAACTAGTTAAATATTGTACTGCAAGTTCTTTTTTCAACTCATTAACCCTTTTCCCAAGATTTTCAGACATAAACGTTGTTTTTTCGATGATCTGATTGTAATTTACCGTATTATATGTTATTTCCTTAATTTCTTGAGGTGTCATATTTTTTGTTATCTCTACATCATGAACTTGCTTATTTAAAGCTTCATATAATAAATTTTAAATGCATTCATAGTTTTCATTCAAGAGTTGAAATAACTCTGGATCAAAAGGTTCTATTAGAAATTCAACACGTACTAAATTAGACAGATCATTTTCTAGTTTGACTAAGTTTGTAAATAGATTTCCTAAACCTAATGACTTTATGCATATGAAGTTTGGTTGTGTAGTAAAATCTATAGATGATTCTATGTTTGAACCAATATATTGAAAGTATCGATTACGTTTTCCTTCTCGACTAAATGAAAACAATATATTTCTAATTTTATTTGTAAATTCTGTTGGATCTTTTAGTGAATTTGTGAAGATCACATCATCATTAAGTTTTAAACTTTCATATCTTATGGACAACTTAATCTTATCTTTTCCACATACTTCTTGAATAATACCTACTATCATCTGATCAATATTTGTAAAGTTGAATGGATGTGAAAGATCTTTTAATGTGTAGTTGATATTTCTAAGTATTTCAATAGCTTCCTCAACAACTTTTTTCTTATTCTCTTTGCGCATCAATATGTCCATTTTTTTTCTATTATCAGCATAGCCTAATATAGAAATCATTAAAGCGCATACACTAATGATGATTGGGATAGTAGGTTCAGATTCCAACGCCACAATTCAAACTCCTATCTTGTTTAAATGACTAAAACTATGACGATATATCTCATGCCCAAAATCATTTCCAAGTCTTCCAGTTTTCAGATTTTGTTCCATGAATTTGACCTCTTTTAATATCATTTTTGGATTATCCAGTCAATACCTCACTCAACTCCTCCATAATCCCCACCAGTTCCTCCCCGAACAGCTCATAAGCCTTAAACGCCCCTCCTTTCCTGTTAAACGGCACATTCTCAAGGTCCTCAACCTCGATATCCAGCGAAGAGGCTATATGGTCCTTAATCATCCTGAGCCACTCTTTCTGCTCTTGTGAAAAAGCCCTGCCTGAGGCTTCCTGTTCTGAGATCCACTTCTCAAACTTTGCTTCCACGGTTTCCGGGAAGGGTTCGAGGATGTTGGCTTCTCCGAGTTCGAAGCGGAGGATGGAGACTATGTTGGTCAGGAGTTTGCCGGGGGTGGGGCGTTTGACTTTTGCCTGGTCGAGTTTTTCGTAGGCTTGCCAGAGTTTTTCGGGGGTGAGGTAGTAGGGGGGCTTTTCGATGGATTCGGCAAGCTGCTTGATTGCGCGGTAGGTGAGGTGCCGGTTTCCGTAGGGTTTGCTGTAGATGAGCTGGAGGGCTGTGAGTTCATTTTTGTTTTCCTCGATGAATTTGTGGAAGCTCTCGATGGTCTGGCGGGCTTTTTCTTTTGCGTCGGCGTCAAAGCCTGCGTAGAGGACCCTGTCTTCGCTGACCGTGTCTATGACCTGTTCGCTTTTGCTCTGCAGGTCGATCAGGAGCTTCCTGAGGGCCGGGGAGTCGAAGGGGGTGCAGGCTTCGGAGGCGAGGGTTTCCCTGGCTTTTTCGAGCTGGGTTTTTGAGGGGGTGTCGGTCTCAAAGAGGGTTTTTGCTCTAGCTTCCTTGAGGTCGGGGTCAAGGGAGTCGAGGAGGGTGTTTGTTAGGTCAGGGAGGGTCTTTCCTTCGGACTTTTCCCGGATTTCGGCTTTGTCCCTGTCGCTTATTTTGCGGTCCAGGCGGGCGAGGCGGCCTGCAAGGGTGGAAAGGGTGTCTTCGTCCCGGGCTCCAAGGGCGACCTGGGTGAGGAGTTTGTCGAAGGGGACGCTTTTCTTGCGTTCCAGGGGGCGGGAATCGGTCTTGTCGCTTTCGCAGACACCGACAGCGTCCACGATCATGAAATGGGTCTTTCCTGTAGTGCAGTCCGGGCTTATCTCCTTGATGTCTTCCGGGTTAATCGTGCGGGTGCCCCTGCCTTTCATCTGCTCGAAATAGACTTTTGAGCGGACGTCGCGCATGAAAAGGACGCATTCCAGGGGCTTGATGTCCGTCCCGGTGGAGATCATGTCCACGGTTACGGCAATCCTGGGATTGTAGGAGTTCCGGAACTCCTTGATCAGGGTTTTCGGGTCTTCGCCTGTGACCCGGTAGGTGATTTTCTTGCAGAAATCGTTGCCTTTCCCGAACTCTTCGCGGATCACATTCATGATGTCTTCGGCATGGGAGTCGTCCTTGGCAAAAACGAGGGTCTTTGGGACTTCTGTCCTGCCGGGGAAAATTTCGGTAAAGAGCCTGTCCCGGAAGGTCCTGATCACGGTCCTTATCTGGTCTTTTGCAACAACCGAGCGGTCGAGCTGCCTTGCGTCATAGGAAAAGTCTTCGTCAAGCTGCTCCCACCTGAGTTTTCGGGTGAGCTTGTCCCGCCTGTCCAGGTAAAAGCCGGCTTCTACCCTGCTGCCTTTTTCCGTGATCTCGGTTTTTATCCGGTAGACCTCGTAGCTTACGTTTACCCCGTCTGCAACCGCCCGCTCATGGGGGTATTCCATGACAAGGTTCTGGTTAAAGAAGCCGAGGGTCTGTTTGGAAGGGGTTGCCGTAAGCCCGATTATGAAGGCGTCAAAATATTCAAGCACCTGCCTCCAGAGGTGATAGATTGACCTGTGGCACTCGTCCGTAACAATGAAATCAAAGTACTCGATCGGGATCTCGGGGGAATAGGCAATCGTCTTTTCTTTCTCTTCCTTTGGGAGGCTGCCCCACACATCAAATGCCGATTCTTCTTCCAGGGACGAATCGAACTCCTCCTCTCCCCTCAGCATGGAATAGAGCCTCTGGATCGTGGTTATGCACACCTTGCAGACAGGGTCGAGGGTGTTTGAGGAAAGCTGCTGGACGTTGTATATATTAGTAAACAGGCGGCCGTCCCCAGGCACCGCGAAATTCTGGAATTCCCGGAGGGTCTGCTCTCCCAGGTTGTTCCTGTCCACAAGGAAGAGCACTCTTCTCGCTTTTGAAAACTTGATCAGCCTGTAAATGAAATTCACCGAAGTGTAGGTCTTTCCACTCCCGGTTGCCATCTGGATGAGAGCCCTAGGCCTGGCTTCAGAGAGGGATTTTTCAAGGCTTTGGATTGCCTCGTACTGGCAGTCCCAGAGACTTTCCCTCTCGAAAGGCACGAGGTTTCGGGTATCTGCTAGCCTTGCCCTCAGGGTATCGGCTTCTTCGAGCCATTTTCTTAGTGTCTCCGGCCTGTGGAATGTAAACAGCCGGCGGGAACGGGGAAACGGGTCTCTCTTATCCCTGAAATTCGTTTCCTCTCCCGTGCTCTCATAGCGGAAAGGCAGAGGTCCGTTTACGTTTGGCAGCTTCTTGCAGAAATCCCCGTATTTATCGGACTGCTCCGCAACTCCGCCAAGGGTAAAGCCCTCGGGCTTCGCTTCAAGCACCCCGACTGCCTGCCGGTCAACAAAAAGCACATAATCCGCAAACCCGGAATTCAGGTTGACTTCCCTGACTGCAACTCCCAATCCCGCCCCCAGGTTCAGCTCCTCAAGGCTCTGGACCTTCCAGCCCGCTTCATCGAGCATTTCGTCTATGTTTTCACGGGCTTCTTCTTCTGGCTTCTTTCCCCTTTCCTGAACCATAGTTTGCCTTCCGGATTTTCAGCATAGCAGACAATATATATTCATATTGTAAACCTCTGATCCTTAAAATCTTTACTGATTTTGCGTGTTCAGGAGTTAAGTCCCGGTAAGTTTTCGTTCTGCAAAAATACTTATATTCATAATCATTATATTCATAATTATTATGCGCTTCTACAACCGGGAAAAAGAACTCGAACTAATGAAGCTCCTTTACGGCTCCCGCCCTTCCTTCCTGGTCATAACCGGCAAGCGCAGGGTGGGGAAAACCGAACTCATACGGCAGTTCATGAAGCAGGTGGAGCAGGCCGGGGAAAAAAGCGAAAGCGACGCCCTATACTTTTTCGTGGACAGCAACAAGAGCATCGGGCTTCTCATGGAGGAGTTCGGAGAGCTCCTGAAGTCCGGGCTGGACCTGCCTGATTACGTGAAGGTGGACACGCCGGAGGCTTTCCTGGACTTTGTTACTTCCGGGGAGAGGGACCTGGTGCTTGCCATTGACGAGTTCCAGCGCTTCTCGAAAATCCATCCTGCTTTTATCTCGCAGCTCCAGAAGTACTGGGACATGAAATCCGAAAAGTCCCGGCTCTTCCTGATCGTTTCGGGCTCGTCGGTTGGCATGATGAAGAAGATCTTTATTGAGGACAAGGCTCCCCTTTTTAAGCGGGCTGACAACATCCTGAGCCTGAAGCCTTTTGGGGTCCGGGAAGTTTTCACCATGCTCGAAGAGCTCGGGGTCCGGGAAACCGGGGAAAAGCTAAAGCTTTACTTCCTCTTCGGGGGCACGGTCTATTATTACGGGCTATTCGAAAAATACGGGTGCAGGAGCTTCAAAGATGCCCTTGAAATGCTCGTCTTCAACGAGTTTGCCCCCCTGAAAAACGAAATCCGGGACGTCCTGATCGAGGAGTTTGGAAAAGAGCATGCCACCTATTACGAGATCGTCTCTGCGCTTGCCAGGGGAAAGGCTTCCCAGGGTGAGATTTCCGACCTGACCCACGTTTCCCAGAATTCCCTTGCAAATTACTTCTATGACCTGATCGAACTCCTTGACCTTGTGGAGCACAAAATTCCGGTCACCGAAAGGGCAGGAAAGAGCAAGAAGGGCAGGTATTTCCTGAAAGACAACTTCTTTCGCTTCTACGGCTACTTCATCTACCCGCGGCTCAGCCAGTACATGGCAGGGGATTATGAGCCCCTTCTCGAAAAGGTCGAAGCCGAGTGGGACAGGTACTCCGGCTTCCTCTTTGAAAATATGGTCCGTGACCTGCTCACCCCTGCTCTCAGGTCCGGGTATCCCCGGATCGGCCCCTGGTGGGACAGGAAAGGAAACGAAATCGACCTTTTGGGGGTCAATCCCGAAACCGGAAAACTCCTGCTGCTTGAAGTCAAGGACAAAGAGCTTGCCGAAAAAGAGGCTCGAAAGGTTCTCAACTCAACCCTTGAAAAAGCAAAATACATCAAAGGTAGTGCGGATCTGAAAGTCGAAACAGGACTGGTCGCAAGAAAAATAAGGGGCAGAAATACTCTTGAAACCGAAGGTTTTCGTATGTGGGAACTGGATGATTTACTGAAAAATTAAAAATAAGTTCGGATAAAACCTTCGTGAAACAATCTAATAATAAAAAACTTCGGCAAAAAAAGGTAGCAATAACCGCAGCTGCGATTACTTTACATTAAGGCCCGGGATACAGAACCCTGCATCTTTAAAGAAATCAATTACCCAGGAGCTTTTCAGTAGCCTTATACCTATTTTTTCATAAATGCCTGCATCTTCCGTCTCTATACTCCCGTCTTTCAGCGCCTTTGCCAGGGCTTTAAATGGCTTCGGGGAATGATATATGTCACGCAGGGTCCCCCTATCGGTTTTGCACGTAACGGTTGGATCCCTTTTTTCGGGGTTTTCGATTTTTTCAAACACGACTACTTTGCAGTCTTCTTCGACAGCCCAGATATACACGTCGGGGCCGTCTTCACGGGTCATGACCAGCAGGATTTTTTCGTCTTTGACCAGCATTTTAAAAATTGCAATGTGCGGGGGGAGATTATCGACGTTCCGGTTGTAAACTTCAACATTATACTTCAGAACGGCAAACTTGTCCGTGCTGAACAGTTCTTCGTTTATGTCCTCTGCTTCCAGACCATCCGTTTCGAGTATGCCGTTATCTGCGGCATTGGCGGCATTGGTGGCATCGCTGGCAGCAGCTAAAACCGGACTGCAAAGAACTGAAATGAGAATTAAAACATACAAAAAAATATACTTCATTTCTTATATCCCTTAATAAAAAAATGAAATGCTTCTATTTATAGATTCGGAATTAATTTTTCTGAATTTATCGGAGTCCGAATCTCGAATTTTTGTTTATGTGATCGGATGATGCGGGTATTTGATGAAAATGCCAGACTCATGTAGTAAAGAAAGGAAGTTTCACATCTACAAATAAACCTTAAATTTCAGATAAAAAATATTTATTTATTAATTATAGTTCCGGACGTAAATACTATAGTTAGGTGGATATGGAGTGACTATGGTGTGGCTACATTTTTCAGCCTTCCCTCTCCTTCTCAACCTCGATAATCCCCTGTGCCGCCATAATCCCGGTTGCGGCAGCATTAACGATGTCCCGGGAAAGCCCTGCGCCGTCTCCGGCTGCAAAGAGGTTTTTGATGTTTGTTTCCATTTTGCGGTCTACCTGGAGCTGCATGGCGTAGAACTTGACTTCGGGGGCGTAGAGAAGGGTGTAGTCCGAGGCAACGCCGGGGATGATCCGGTCCAGGGTCTCCAGGCCTTCGATTATGTCCATGACGATCCTGTGGGGAAGCGCCATTGAAATGTCGCCGGGGGTGACGTCTTTTAAGGTGTTGGTCACGAGGTTCCGGGCAAGGCGTTCGTCCGTGGAACGGCGGCCGCGGCGAAGGTCGCCCATGCGCTGGAGGACTGGTTTTCCGCCGCCGATAGTGCTTGCAAGTTTGGCAATGGAGCGGGCGTATTTCGTTGTGTTTTCCATAGGGTGGGTGAGTTCTATTCGGACCAGGAAAGCGAAGTTCGTGTTTTCGGATTCCGTGTTTGCCATGGAGTGGCCGTTGGTTGCGATGAAGCCCTCGTATTCTTCCTTTACCACGAAACCGTGCTCGTTGGTGCAGAAGGTCCGGACGAAGTCGTCATAGCGCCGGGTGTGGATGTGGAACTTGGGGTCCCGGTTGATCTTTGTGATCGGGTCCATGATGATCGCAGGGACTTCAACCCTTACCCCGATGTCGATTCCTCCGTATCGGGCATCGATTCCGTGTCCGGTCACAAGCTGGGAAACCCAGTCGCAGCCCCTTCTTCCCGGAGCCAGGACCACGTAGCGGGCGCGGATTTCCTTCCTGTTTCCCTCTCCGTTTCCTTCTCTGTTTCCCTCTCCGATTCTCTCTCCGATTCTCTCTCCGATTCTCTCTCTGATCCCCTCTCCGTTTTCCTTGCCGTTTTCAAGGAGGATTCCGGTGCAGGTCCCGTTTTCGACCAGGAGGTCGGCAACTTCGGTTTCAAGCAAAAAGTTCACGCCTTTTTTCACAAGCTCCTTTTTGAAATTCCCTATTACCTTTGGGGCGTTGTCCGAGCCTATGTGCCGCTGCTTGATCTCGATAAAGCGGGCTCCCACCGAGGCTGCCCTTCGCTTAAGCTCTTCGATTTTCGGGCCTACCGTGAGCAGGGCTCCTTCGGGGGCGCCGAAGCGCAGGAAAATCCTGTCCACACAATTTACGAGTTCCCAGGCCCTTTCAGGGTCTCCGGTAAGGGCTGCCAGGTCTCCCCCTATGTCCGGGCGAAGGTTCAGGGTACCGTCCGAAAAGGTCCCGCAGCCTCCCACCCCGCACATGATGTCGCAGGGTTTGCAGTGTATGCAGTAACCTAATTCTTTCATGGGGCAGTGCCTCTTTTCAATATCCCTGCCCATGTCCACAACCAGGACTTTCAGCGGCTGCTTTACCAGTTCGTAAGCCGCAAACATCCCTGCAGGCCCTGACCCTATGACCAGTACGTCGTATTCGGGCCTGTCTCCTTCCTTTTCGGAAGTCTGCTTTTCCCTGCCCATGGTGTATCCCCTTCAGAATCAGTCAGAAGTTTCGGTGTATCTCTGGAAAATTCAGTTCATCTCTTCGTTTATCCCCGATTTCATCGCCGGAAACTCATCGTATCTTCGAAAAATTAAGTTTGCCAGATTTTACAATAAGTGATGTGCTGGCTTTTATACCCTTCTTTTCCTTCCTGAGTATAAAAGCTCCCCCAACATAAAAAAAGTATCTTTTTTCCGGGTGCTCTCCGCTCTCCTGCTGTCCCGAAACTCCGTTTCATCCGGCAAAATCCGATCTGTGGAAACATTCGGGGAAGACTTTCAGGTTTACAAGGTTACGGTAAATACAAACATGAAAGCCATAAACACCATTACAAACATCATGAATGGAAATAACCTGTTCATGCCACTAACCCCTCCCGGTTTTTTTTCATTAGTAGGCTTTGCAATCAATTGAAGGAAGTGGACCGGCAGGATGCTGAGTAATCAATCCGGTCCTGCTTTTGATTGAATAAAGTTATTCGATTGAATAAAGTTATTCGATTGAATAAAGTTATTCGATTGAATAAAGTTATTCGATTAATATAACACTACAGTAACTATATACTACTCTTGTACTATATGAATCTTTCATTTTTTTTGAAAACTAGGAATGTAAAATAGACTTATGTATAATATATATGCAGATTTCATGTGTAAGAGGTGGCTTAATGATTTTTATTGCGGAGTTGATTTTTTGTCGTCCTGTATTGTTCGGTTGACATTTTTGGGTAAAAATGAGCATTTTGCTCTGAATCCCTGGTTATGAACAATTCAAACGGAACTGGCTTTACCGTGTCGTTCTTGTCCCCGAGCGCCGAAGGCGGCCGGCTTTTACAGAATAAAGAATAGGCAGAATAAAAAAGAGAAAAAAGGCAAAAGAAGTTAGAAGAAGAGAGAATGCAAAAATTTGGAGCAAATAAAAAACTTTCAAGATTGTTATAAACGAAATAAATACAATCTGTAAATACTGCTTTTTCATATCTCTTTATCATTTCTTTTTTATGAGGGCCGCCAGACAAGCTGGCGGAGGCATTTTTTAACATCAAATTGAAAAACGGTTTTAGAGTTTAGTGAAATTTTTATCTCTTTATCGGGGTCCTGAGCCCGATATTTTTTTCAACGTATTCTTTTAATAACGAGTTTCTTCACAACTTTTTTCCCGCCGGTTCCTTCACAGTTCCCGGTTTCTTTAACTGCCTTGTCTTTAGTTGCCTTGTTTTTATCATTCTTATCTTTAGCCGCTCCATCTTCAGCTGCTTTACCTTCAACTGCTTTACCTTCAACTGCTTTACCTTCAGCTGCTTTACCTTCAACTGCTTTATCTTCGGCTGTCCTCTTCTCCACAACTTCCGTCCAGGCTTGGAAGTGATAATCGCTGCCTGCTCCAAGGTCCCGTATTCGGATCTCAAAGGGGTTTTCTTTTGTTGCCTTTATTTTCCCGTCAAGCTTTTCCCTAAATACCTTCGCTGCGGCTTTTTCGGGAGCAGGGGCTGAGATTACTCCGAGCATTCCCCCTTTTGCGTCGGTGGTGACAAAGGTCTTTTCCTTTTCCTTATTCGAGTTTCCGGGGACGCTTTCATTTTTGAGGGCTTCCCTCCTTAGCTGGCGCCTGACCCTGTCAAGGGCGGCTCCTGAGTCCTTTTTTTCAGTACTGCGGCTTGCGGTGCTTTCGGAGAGGTGTTTTTCTTTTCTTTCCGGGGGGATGTAAGGGGCTTTTCCCAGAAGCTCGTGGAGGAGCATGATAGCTGCGTGCTTGTCCAGGGGCTCGTTGTTGTTCCCGCATTTCGGGGACTGGATGCAGCTCGGACAGCCGCTTTCGCAGGGGCAGCTTTCGATTGCTTTCAGGGTGCCGTCCAGGACCTGCCCTATCAGGTCGTAGCCTTTTTCGGCGTACCCTACACCTCCCCTGTGCCCGTCGTAGATGAAGATCGCGCTTTTTCCGTCCAGGTCGGGGTGGGAGGGGGTTGAAAGCCCTCCAACGTCGCTTCTGTCCACCAGGAGGTGGAGGGGGTACATGGCTATCATGGCGTGTTCCACGGCATGGATCCCACCTGCAAAGTCCAGCCTGTGCTCTTCTACCCTTTCCCGCAGCCTGTCCGGGAGCTTGAGCCAGAGGGCAACGGTTTCCAGGGTGACCGGAGGCATTTCGAGCTCGTGGGCGCTCATTATCTCGTTGCTGTGGGACTGGATTTTCCTGTACCCTATAACCCTGTCCGTAACCTCCACTTCCCCTAGCCCGACTTCAACGTCCGGGGCCTTTTCCAGGGCTTTTGCAGCGTAAGCTTCCTGCAGGACAACCGAAGAGTCGATCATGGGCTTAGTATAATAACTGTCGTGAGTCTTTACCGCGTGGATCTCCTTTTTCTCGTGCTCGATCCTGTTCACGTAGTAGGGCTCTCCCCTGTGCATGTAGACTGCGCCGGGGTAGCATTCCCGGAAAGCCAGGGCTTCTTCCATGTCTTTTTCGATCGGGAAGCGTTTCTTGCCCTCGAAAGCCAGGAGGGAATACGTATTATTATCTATCCCGCGGAGAGAGACATGCTTGTAGGGGAAGGGGTCTGTTGCATACTTCCAATCATCGCCTGCAAGCAGCCCTTCGGCTTCCAGGAGTTCCGTAACCCTGGAAAAGCCTTCCCCAAAATGCTTTGAATCGGAAGCTTTCAGGGGGATTTCTTTTGCCGCGCAGAGCAGGTGCCCTGCCAGGATGTAGGGGTTTTTGGGGTTCAGGACGGCGTTTTCACTGTTCCTCCCGAAAAAGTCCCCCGGGTTTCGCATGTAGTACTGGTCAAGGGCGTTTGTCCCCGCCACCAGGACAACGAGGCTTTCGTTTCCGCTCCTGCCCGCCCTGCCTGCCTGCTGCCGCGCACTCATGACAGTTCCCGGGTAGCCGTCCAGGATGCAGGCGTCAAGGCTTCCTATGTCGATCCCGAGTTCAAGGGCATTGGTGGAAATAACACCCCTCAGTTCCCCCGACGCCATCTTTTTCTCGATTTCCTCGCGTTCTTTGTCGAAGTAGCCGCTCCGGTAAGAACAGATCGCAGAGGAAAGTGCCCTTTCCCTCAAAAGTTCCCTGCAGCTTTTGTACATCCTTTCTACGCCCTGCCTTGCCCTGGTGAAAGCCAGGGTCTGCAGCCCTGCCTGTACAAAGCGCGTGAACAGGGTTGAAGCTTCGGAAAAGCTGCTCCGCCTGAGGGTGGCTCCCCTCTTATTGATGTAGAGGGGCGGGTTCCAGAACACGAACTGCTGGGGGCCTGCCCCTGAACCGTTTCTGTCGACCATTTCGGCTTTTCGCCCTATCAGGGTTTCGGTGTGCTCTTTCGGGTTTCCTATGGTTGCCGAGCAGCAGACGAACTGCGGTGAGGCTCCGTAGTATTCGGCAACCCGGACCAGCCTGCGCAGGAGGTTTGCCATGTTGCTCCCGATAACTCCCCTGTAATAGTGGCTCTCGTCCACCACAATGAACTTCAGGTGTGAGAATAAGCGCTTCCAGAGATGGTGCCAGGCAAGGAAGCTCATGTGGATCATCTCGGGGTTGGTGAAGACCACGTTTGTCCTCCCTTCCCTTACCTTTCGTTTTTCGGAATCCGAAAGGGCGCCCGTGTACCTGGCAATCCTGGTGCCTGAGCCCAGTTCCATCTCAAATTCAAGAAAAGTCTTCATCTGGTCGTTTACCAGGGCGTTCAGGGGAGAAATATAAAGGGCTGTGGCTTCCGGGTCTTCCAGCACGGCTTCGAAAATCGGGAGCATGTACGTCAGGGACTTTCCGCTTGCTGTGGTCGTGCAGAGCACGATGTCTTTTCCTTCCCGGATTTTTTCTATTGCATCCGCCTGGTGGGTGTAGAGTTCCTTTATCCCCGTTTTTGCAAGGGCTGCCCTTACCGGCCCTTTCAGTTCCAGCGAGCTGTACTGCGCCTCCTTTGCCGGGATTTCTTCTACATGCACGATCTGGTTTTCGTAGCGCCTTGATCCTTTTATCTCGTTAAGCAGGCGGGATATGTCCACTGTCCTTTGCTCCGTTTTGTTTTATCCGGCTCATTATATTTTTCAGGTCTTTTGTGCTTTTCGGTAACCTGCGTTTTTCCCGCTTTTTCCCGCTTTTTCCCACTTATTCCCACTTTTTTCCGACCCGTTTCCCTGCCTGTTTCCGGGGCCGGGGCTGTCCTGATGGAGTTTTTTTGCGGGCAAAGCTTTAAATCAAATGATTTAGTTCTAACGCATGTTTCATTTTCGGGATTAGCTCCCGTAGGAATGTGGCTCGAAACCCGGGTTGAACCGTGAAACAAAAAGTGAAACTTTGGTGTTATAATTGGCAAAATCTTTTTACAAATATGTGGCTGACGCATGGAAGAAGCCTGGTGAGACTTACGTAAACGACCTTCGCTGGGAACGCATGCAGGTCTGGAGAAAGCAGGGATCCGTTACCAGGGTCGAAAGGCCTACCAGGATCGACAGGGCACGCTCCCTCGGATACAAAGCCAAGCAGGGCATTGTAATCGCAAGGGTAAAAGTGCGTCGTGGAGGGCTCAGAAAGTCCAGGTACATACGCGGGAGAAGGACCCAGAAGATGGGTAAGAACAAGATCACCGGAGGCATGAGCATCCAGAGGATCGCCGAAGCCCGTGCGGACCGCAAGTTCCCGAACCTGGAAGTCCTGAACTCTTACTGGGTAGGAGAGGACGGAAAGCAAAAGTGGTACGAAGTCATTCTTGTAGACCCCTACCACCCTGTAATCAAGAGCGACAAGAACCTTAACTGGATATGTGAAGCTTCAAGCGGCAGGGCCACAAGGGGCAAGACCAGTGCCGGGCGGAAGGGCAGAGGCCTTGGCAAGCGCGGCAAGGGTACCGAAAAGACCAGGCCGAGCATCCGTTCGCACCAGAGTCGAGGAAAGTGATTCACCACATAACGCTGCGTGTGCTCGCCCACGCAACCGAAGACGCATCCAGAGTCCGCGAGGCTCTGGACTTTTTTTTATCCGGGGCCGGGGTCCGGGACAGAAGCGAGCTGATTGAAGAGCTCCTGGCCGAAGGGCATCACGGAAATCCTATTACTATCCTTAGCGTACAGCTTAAAAGAAAGGCCGAATGCCTTGGCTTTGCTCGTTTTGTACGGGAAAACCTATCCGGAACAGACGTGGAGCAGCTCAAGGAGGAGATGCCTGAAAGGCTGGACGAATCCCAGTTATTCCATCTCCGTTTTGACAAGCAGGCAGCCTATCTTCAGCAGGTCCGGCTGACGGATTCCTCGGATGCGGTCACCGCAAAAGTTAAGATTGCGACCTATCCGAAGAGCCGGGAGAAAGCCGGGGCTATTGTGGAGGAGTTGTTTGGGTAAGCGGAAATTTTACGATCTCTGCGTACACGCCGTTCCTGACGGGGATAACAGTGTCGAGGAACTCGCATCCCTTGCCCGGCATTTCGGGTATTCCGGCTTTGCGCTTACAAACCATTCCGATAAACTTCCTCAAAAAAAACCTGTACTGCCTTCCCCGGAAGGTTTTGAAATTATCCGGGGTATCGAGCTCGTAGAAGAAAACCCCTCGAAACTGCACGGGCTGGTAGGCAAATTCAGGAAGAATGCGGACGTCCTTATAGTACACGGAGGGTCCGAAAAGGTAAACCGGGCCGCGGTTGAAAACTCCGGCGTGGATATCCTGAACCACCCTTCTTTTGAAAAGAGTAGCGGGATTAACCAGGTCCTTGCAAAAGCCGCAGCCGATAACGAAGTGGCTATAGGGCTGAACCTGAGGCCTCTTCTTCATTCCAGGGGTTCAAGGCGCATCCGCCTGCTTACGGACCTCAGGGCTAACCTTGACCTTGCCCGGAAATACGATGTCCGGCTCGTCCTTTCAAGCGATGCCATGTCCTGTTATGACCTGCGTCCTCCCCGGGAGATGCTGGCCCTGGCAGAACTTTTCGGGCTGGAGGAAAGCGAGGCAATTGATGCCCTGAGCACGGTTCCTGAAAGGATCCTTGCGAGAAACCGTCCCTCTCCGGGGAAAGTCCGGGAGGGTGTTGAAGTTGTGGAGGAGGCTGATTTCCTTTGAAACGCCTGATGCCCTCTCTCCGCTCGAAGAAGCGCTACCTTGCCTTCGAACTGCTCTCCGAAGAAGAAGCAAACAGGGGCGAACTGGTCAGGGAGGTCGTTTCATCGGCCTCGGCCCTGCTGGGAGATGTCCTTGCAAGTGAATGTGATATCCGTGTGCTCGGCTTTGAAGCCGGGATAGGAATCATACAGTGCTCCCACAGCAGGGTAACGGAAACAAGAGCTGCCCTCGCTGCCGTTACCCGGGTAAACGGGGCAAGGGCAACGTTGCATGTGCTGGGGGTTTCCGGCACGGTTAAAAGGGCAACGGAAAAGTACCTGCACGATCACGCAGTTTTCGAGCCCAAGAGAGGGGCTTTTGAAGACTAAACGAAAGTTTGTTAAAAAGTACGTTCATTGTCCCGACATGTGTAAAAATTCGGACTTTGAGAGCAGGAAAAGCCCCGATCTTTCACAAGCATTATAACTGAGTAAATACACTTTATTAACGGATTAGTTAACATTGTATTCGGCCCTTCAGTCATGCTGAAAGGTCTTTCAAAGATGCGAATCCAGATTTCGCTTGGAAAACATACCTTGCAAGGCACAAATGCCTTTGAATTCCCTTTAGTGGGGGTAATTTCCTCTGGTTTCGTTTAATAAGCCTGTAAGGGCAGGATGTCCCGGAAAAAGGCTTGAAAAAAGACTGTATATGAATAAAACCGTATAATATATAAAAAATCGGCATCCTTTCCAGGATGCCCGAACTGAAGCTTACAGCTTTAAAAACTCTTGAAATTTCGTACAGGTTTTCCGCCGGCTGGAAATGCTTTCTCAGCCCCGGGCGGGTTTCCTGACGATCTGCGGATCTGAGATCCCTTGAAGAGAAATATATCCCGGCATGGGGTCGGGAAAGCTTGAAGCGATATGCGTTTATAGGAAATTTAACAAGGAGATACGGAATATGCAGATGGCACCACAGATGGGTTATGACAGGGCAATCACTGTTTTCAGCCCTGACGGACGACTTTTCCAGGTAGAATATGCCCGTGAGGCAGTTAAAAGGGGAACTACGGCCGTGGGAATCAAAGCAGCCAATGGGGTAGTGCTGCTGGTTGACAAGCGAATAACAAGCAGGCTTGTAGAAGCCGAATCAATTGAAAAGATTTTTCAGATAGATGACCATATTGGGGCTGCTACGTCAGGCCTTGTGGCAGATGCCCGCTCCCTGGTTGACAGGGCAAGGGTAGAAGCCCAGGTAAACAGGGTTTCTTATGATGAACTCATAGGTGTGGAGGTTATCTCCAAGAAGATCTGCGACCACAAGCAGACCTACACCCAGTACGGAGGGGTACGCCCCTACGGGACTGCTCTCCTTATCGCAGGAGTAGATGACAGCAAGCCGAGGCTCTTTGAAACAGACCCCAGCGGGGCTCTCCTGGAGTACAAGGCAACAGCCATCGGTGCAGGTAGAAATGCGGTTGTTGAAGTATTCGAGGCGGATTACAAGGAAGATATGGATGTCGATGCTGCGATCCTCCTGGGTATGGATGCCCTCTATAAAGCCGCTGAGGGCAAGTTCGATGCCAGCACCCTTGAAGTTGGCGTGGTGACCCTGGAAGATAAGCATTTCAGGAAGCTTGTGCCTGAAGAAGTGGAAAAATATGTCCAGCAGATTCTCGAGAAGCACGCTGGATCTGAGAGTGAAGAATAAAACCTAAATAATATTTCGAGAATGAGTAATCAGAGAAAATCTGATTCTCTATTTTAAATTTTTGGGAAGGTATTCAAAATGGTGTCCCTGGATGAGGCAGTTACTGCACGGCTCAAGCGAGGCAGCAAGCATTTTGAGGTTCTGGTTGAACCTGAAGGAGCCCTGGCCTTCAAGCGGGGTGAGGAAGTAAACCTGGAAGATGTACTTGCAGTTGAAACCATCTTTGAAGATGCGAACAGGGGAGATCGGGCAGCTGAATCCGATATTCTTAATGCTTTTGAAACAAGCGACCCCTATGAGATTGCGTCCCAGATCCTTAAGAGCGGGGAGCTTCAGCTT
>Ga0272442_10005641_pt1 | contig 16663 bp, 18 predicted proteins | sample SSMForm2O_FD_200262 | JGI IMG/M metagenome (GOLD analysis project Ga0272442, IMG submission 200262) | Marine sediment archaeal communities from Little Sippewissett salt marsh, Falmouth, MA, United States - SSM-Form-2O | ecosystem: Environmental > Aquatic > Marine > Wetlands > Sediment ... | reverse complement strand
GTGAGCGTGCTGGGCGACAAAGCCGGTATCTGCACCGAGCCGCTGGGCGTCTACGGCTACGAGGAGGGCGCCCTCACGAGCACCTCCTTCGATTGGCTGCCGGACCAGGAGGGCCACCGCATGGAGATCCGGCACTTTGTCGAGTGCATCGAGTCGGGGACAGCGGTACGCGTCCAACCGGCCGAGTCGCTGCGAGTCCAGAAGATCATCGACGCGATCTACGAGTCGTCCAAGCGGAACAAGGAAGTGGCGATCAGATGATCGACAATTCAGAACGGGGATGGCAGGTGCCTGGATAGGAGTTCCCGCAACTCGTAGGCCTGGTGATGCTTCGCGAGTCGGTCCGTGGGGCCGGCCTTTGCCATGGCGCGTTCGTTGAGATCGGTGCTCGTGAAGATGATGATCGGCAGCCCGGGTGGCACGTCCGGGTCGTCGCGCAGCAAACGGCAGGTTTCGTAGCCGTTGAACACGGGCATGTTGAGTTCCAGGAACACCGCCTCAGGCGCGGCCGCGCGTGTGCGGTCATAGGCGTCCTGGCCGTTTGCGGCCGTGATCACGTCGTGCCCTTCGGCGCTCAGCTCGGATTCGAGGATCGCCAAACGTCCGGTGTCTTCGCCCGCTATCAAAATCGTGGCCATAATGGCTTGCGTGGTGCCTTCGGGCCTTCGAAAACGACGCCATCATAGCAGGCGCCGCACGTCTCCGCAAACGCTTGACTTGTGCCCGAGCCGGGCCTAGAATGGAGTTCAAGCTAGAGGAGTGCGCCATGAGAACGTCACTGGTTCTGCTAGCCGTACTGTTGATGGTGGGGCCGTGGGCCGCGGCGCAGGAAGCGGCGCCTGACAGCCCGGCCCCGCAGGCTGGCGCCCCTGAGGCCCTGCCACCGCCCGCCCCGCCTGCTTCTCCGGCCTTCGAGGAGCCCCAGGGAGACGTGATCACATTGACGACGGGGGCAATCTTGAAAAACGTCCAAGTGTATCGGCGAAGCGCCAAGGCCTTCGAGATCCAGGTCACGGAGGAAGTGGTCCTCAAGATCCCCCGAAAGCTCATCGCCGATGTGCAGTATGACGACTACGAGCCGTCGCGCGGCCGGGCCGAGCGCCCGCAACCCAAGAAGACCGATAGGCTCGTGGGAATGAAGCTCAAACCCGAAGTCCACAAAAAGCTCACGACACCCATACCACCACCTCCGTTGAAGTACAAAGACACCGACCTCGTGACGATCCTTGCGGACTTGAGCAAACGGGTAGGCGTCCGCATCGTAGTGGATAAATCGGTGAAGCTCGTGCCCCGTGAGGAACTGATTTGGGACATCGAGTCCAAGCCGCAAGCAACGTTGATGACGCTGCTTCAGGAAGAAATGCGCAAGCGCTTCAAGCAACTCGTAGTCGTGTATCAGTACGACAAGATCCTGATCACGACCCAGCCAAAGGCCGCCGAACCCGCCTCCTGAACGCGCCTTTCGGGCGGAAAGCCGCAGCCCCTACTTCTTCTTCGTGTTCGCGTTCCCGTCGTCGGGCTCCAGGGGGGGCGTCTTCGTGTCCGGAGGCGCGTCCTCATCGATCTCCAGGACGCCCGCGCCCGTGGACACCAACCCATCCGCCCCTTCCACCTGTTCGGTCGCGACCTCGTTATCCGCATTCTTCGCCTTACGCGTCTTCTTCACGCGGGCCTTGCGCGCCGTACGCTTAAGCGACGGCTTCTTCGGCGTGGCCGCGCCCGACCCGCCCACGCGAACCAGCTCTTCCCCGTCGCACTGGGGACAGAGGAAACCGAGCTTGTCGGCACCCCACTCGACGTACTTCTTCCCGCATTTCCGGCAGTAATACTTCTGGGCCATCACCAATGTTCCTTATCGAGCAACGCAACGGCGGCTTGTCTCTACCCTTCAAGACACGCCGGATTATAGCAGAAGCCGCGCACGAAATAGAAACCAGCCGTGACCTATCCAGCAACAGAGTGTCCTTTCCGGCTCCGAACCCTCGCGGAACTGGCCGGCACAAGATGCTTGCCTTAGCCACGACTGGCACCGGCATAGGTGAGATCGGCAGCACGAAACGATACACCTTGGATGCCGTGTTCGTTCTTGGCCTATCCGCCTCACTGAAAGGCTGGCGACAGCCAGAACGAGGCTCCGTCCGAGCGGCGCCCTGCCGGAACATCCACAGGCATCTGGAACGGATTTCGAACTCATGGTACCAGCGCACTTGACAAGAAAACGCCTTTGGTGTACAATTTAATCAAGTTGATTAATTTGGACAGAAAGAAGCGGCGGACAGTTGAACGAAGACCATGACGAAAACGCGCATGGCGGATCTGCCCGATGACTGCGGATCAGGGCCGGGTGGCGGCTCAAATCGGCCCAACCCACCCGGTCCCAGGGGCCGAGCGCGGCCTCAAGGCCCCAGTAAGGGCCGCTCCTCTGCCAACATGCTGGCGGAAAACGGCGTCAGCGGCGACGTACTCCGGTGAGGTCCCGAAGGGAGGAAGCAGACGATGGCACGGCTCGAGATCAGCGCCTTGACGAAAGACGTGGTGATCTCGCAGGAGGAAATGCGCCGGCTCAAGGGCGGCCCCAACCGGCGCGCGTACGACACCAACGGCGTCCCCTACATCAAGGTTGAAGGCTCGCCGCCGCTCGGTGACGTCGCCCTTTCCGAGCCGGCACTCGTCGATCCGTTCATCAAATGGGAGTAGACATCGAGGCATTGGAGTGACCCGAGGACCGGTGCGGCGGCCACCCTATCGCCGCGCCGGTCCTATCAAAACAATCTCGGGGGATACCTCATGGCCACACAACGTATCTGCGCGTCCTTCCCCGACCTGTACCGAGACATACTGCCCAAGTTCTTCGAGACCCAGATTCCTCGCGAGACCTCGGCCACCTGCGCCGACTGCGCCATGCTTGCAGGACCGGACCGCACGCGGGAGGCAGGCTCCTGCTTCTCGCCAGAGTCCAAGTGCTGCACCTACTACCCCAGTCTGCCCAACTACAGCGTGGGCGCGCTGTTGTGCGAGCGCAGCCGGGCACGCGCCGATGGCCGGCGACGTCTGCGCGAGGTAATCCGCCAACGCGTCGGCATAACGCCGCACGGCGTCGAGCGCCCGCGCAAGTACGACGTAGTGGTCAAGAACATCACGCGGCAGGCCTTCGGCCGGTGCACGTCTCTCATCTGCCCGCTCTATGACCGCGACCGCGGCGCGTGCACGATCCACCCGGCGGGCTGCGCCGTGTGCGACACGTGGTTCTGCAAATACGTCGGCGGCGAGGACGGGCGCCTGTTCTGGAAGCTGGTCCAGGACTACATGGAGCATACCGAGAGGACCCTGGTGCAATACGCCCTGCTCGAGATGGGCTGGGCGCCAAGCCAGATCATGCGTCGCGACGGGCCCGCCGGCCTCACGCCCGAGGACGTCGATGATGCGCCCCTCGGGCCGCGGGACTACGCCGGCCTTTGGGGCGCATGGGCCGGTCGCGAAGAGGCCTTCTACAAGCAGACCTACCGGGTCGTTGCCGGGCTGAGCCGCAGGGACTTCGCGCGTATCGCGGGCATATCGCAAAAGGTGATCGAGCAAGAAGTCAAACGGGCGTGCCGCGCGATGCTGGCCACGGCGCCGCCGAAGAGGCTGAAACGCAATCCGCGGCTCCAGGTCGACCGGCTACGCGACGGCGGCTACATGCTGGTGGGCTATTCGCCGCTGGACCCATGGGCCGTTTCGGACCGAGTCTATCAGATTCTTGAGTTCTTCGACGGACGCGACGGCAACGACGTGGTGTGCCGGCGGATCCGGAAGCAACTGGGCGCAAGGCCAACAAGCGAACTGCTGCTGGCCTTGTACCGTTTCCGGATCCTCGTGAACGCGGACTGAGAATCCGCGCGGGAAGGCCCATGACGCCGATGCCCGGGAACAGGGGCAATGTGTCCAAGGCGCGCGAACCAGGCAGGAACAGCGCGTCAACAGTCCCAAGGCGGGAATGCCGGCGCGCAACAGATGAAGAGACGTTTCCAGAGAGCCCAGAGCCGACCCGCTCCAACACGGTGGGGACAGCCTTCGGCGCTGCTGTGCGAAGCGAGAGCTGCTAGATCGTCGTATCAGTCGTCGTGTCGGTCGTGTCGTCCGTGTCGTCCGTAAGCGGAAACGGGGTCTTCCATCCCGCCTGCCGCTGGGCCAGCAGAAGCCGGTCCATGATCTCCACGGCTGCATCGAGCTTGAGACCCAACGATGTCTGGGCTAACAGTACGCGCGGCTTCGAGAGCAAGTGCACGTGGTTCATGGTCATCTCCTATCGTTGCAGCCAACGGTGTCTACCGAGCCGTCGGCCGACACTTACAGCACACTCTCCTTCTGAAGCACGTAGCTGACCCCTCGGTCGACCAAGTCGACCTTGAAGTCCACCTTCTCCTCCAGGGCGGTCTGGGCCGTTTCAGGTTTGCGTGTAACCAGACTGAGGTGCTTCATCGTGGTCTCCTTGCACGTTCAAAATACGGCTCGCCCGGACACGCTCAGGCGCTCCCGCCAATCCAATACATACTATACACCCTTTCACCGGTGCGTTTTCAAGTAACTTCTTGACGAGCCACGCCCGTCACATCACAGTGCTTGTCAAAGTGCTTGTCAAAAAACGGACTGCGCGGGCGCAAGACCGCCTCAGCCGCCCACCTCCTCAACCAGCCCATCCCACGCCTCGTACAGGGCCTGGAGGTCGCGCTTGAGGCCGTCCTGCTCCTGTTTCAGTACGCGGGCGGACTCGTGATCCGCCGGGTCGAGATCCAGGAACCTCTCATCGAATCCGTCCAGCAACTGTTCGAGGGACTCGATGCGGCCCTCGAGCTCTTCAAGCCGTTTCCGGCGGCGGCGATCTTCGCGCTGGCGGGCCTTGGCCCGCGCGTCCGTCTGTCTGCGAATCTTGAGGGCGTCGCCCGAGGGCCGGGCCTGGGCCGGCGGACAGTCGTTCCTCGAACGGTAGTGCGAGTAGTTTCCGAGATGGACACGGGCCTCGCCGCCTTCGACGACGACCAGCTTGTCCACCAGCCGGTCGAGGAGTTCGCGGTCATGCGACACCATCACGATCGTGCCCGGAAACGCTTTCAGGGCCGCCTCGACCGCCTCCCGCGAGGCAATGTCAAGGTGATTGGTCGGCTCGTCGAGCAACAGCAGGTTGGCGTCGCTCAGGATGAGCTTCGCCACCGCCACCCGGCTGAGTTCGCCGCCGCTGAGCGCGGCCAGAGGCTTGAACACGTCGTCACCGGTAAACAGGAGACCGCCCATGAAGGTGCGGACCTGCTCCGGACTCATGTCCGGGCGCAGACGCCGGATCTCGCTGAGGACGTCGCCGGCGTGGTCCGCGCTCTCTTGGTGCTGTTCGTAGAAGCCGAGCCGGACTTTGTGCCCGAGCGTGAGGCTGCCTCGCCCTTCTCTCAGCCGGCCGGCCACGTGGCGCAACAAGGTCGTTTTGCCGGAGCCGTTGGGGCCGATGACGCCGACGCGTTCGCCGCGCGTGACCTGGAATGACAGCTCGCGGTAGAGCGCCAGATCGCCGTAGGCCATGCCCAGACCCTTCGCATCGAGCACCAGTTGCCCGCTACGCACCACCTCCCCGAACCGGAACTGCGCGGTGTCGCCATCCGATGGCGGGGCCTCGACGCGCTCGAGCTTCTCCAGTTGCTTGATCCGGCTCTGGACTTGACGGGCTTTGGTGTTCTTGTAGCGGAATCGGTCGATCCACCTCTGTTCCTTCTCGATGAAACGTTGCTGCAGGTCGAAGGCCTTCTGTTGTTGGGCACGCCCCAGGGCCTTCTGTTTGGCGTAGTTCTCGTAGTTCCCGGTGTAGGAAATCAGACGCCCGCGTTCCACCTCCACGATCCGGTCCACCACCCCCTTCAGCAGACGCCGGTCGTGCGAGATGACCACCACGGCCTTCGCCGATTCCTTGAGGAAACACTCGAGCCACTCGTGCGCCTCGAGATCCAGGTGGTTCTCCGGCTCGTCCAACAGCAGCAGGTCGGCGTCTTCGAGCAGCACCAGCGCCAGCATCAGGCGCGTGCGCTGGCCGCCGCTGAGGGCCTGGACGTGAAGGTCGAAGTCATCGGCGCCGAAGCCCAGCCCATGCAGCACCCGTTTGACGCTCGTGCGAAACTCATAGCCCCCGCGCGCCCGGAAGTCCTCCTGCAAACGACCGTAGCGCTCGAGCAGCGAGCGGTCGGCGTCGCCGAGGCGCTGCTCGAGCCCCGTCAGTTCCTTCTCGAGACCGAGCAGTTCCGTGAACGACCCCATGACCACATCGAAGATCGTGTCGTGCGGCCCAAAGTCGGCCATCTGCGCGAGGTGGGCGATCCGGGCGCGACGCATCCGCTCGACCGCCCCGCTATCCGGCTCAAGCGTCCCCGTCATCACCCGAAACACGGTGGTCTTGCCCGTGCCGTTCCTGCCGATGAGGCCAATCTTCTCGCCCGCTTCGACCCGCAAGCTCACCGCGTCGAGGACGGGCTTGCCGCCCAGCGACTTGCTAACCTTCTCGAGTCTGACGAGGCTCATACTGCACTGGATTCCAAAGGCGAACGCGACGACCTCGAGTGAAGTCCGCGACCTGGGCCATGGGCTCGGGCGCGACGACCTCAATGTCCGTGGCGGCGCCAAGCAACTCGAGACCCATCGCGTTGCATTCTGCCCACACAGGCCAGCCGGTTCAAGCAGGTCTCGAAGGTCATGGGGCAGGACCATGCGGGCGGCCTGGCGTCTCCTTGATCGGGCTTGGGCATTGGGTGCACAATATGCGCAATCGAGAAGGAATGCGGCGGCGCGTGTGCTCGGGCCGCGGTGGTGTTGTTTGCCCAAAGGGGAGAAGGCGCGCCGCGGACGCACGGCAAGGCTGTCGGGGACCGACGTCGGGAGACAGGAAGCTTTGAAGTATGCCATCATTTCGGACCCTCACGCCAATCTTGAAGCCCTGAAAGCGGTTCTCAAGTTGGTCGACGACAGCGACGCGGACCGGACCGTTTGCCTGGGCGATGTGGTCGGATACAATGCGAATCCGAACGAGTGCGTCGAGCTGATGAGGGAGCGTGACATCCCGACGATTTGCGGTAATCACGACGCGGTGGCGTGCGGCATCACCGAGCCATGGGGCTTCAATCCCATCGCGTTGGCGGCGGCATTGTGGACGCGTGAAGCCCTTACCGACGACAACATCGAGTGGCTGCGCTTGCTGCCGGACGGACGCCGCTTCGGCCCGGAGGAACACGGACATTTCCTGGCCGCACACGGCTCGCCCCTGGACCGCGATACCTACATGTTCGGCTGGGAGGACGTAATCCCCCACATCGACTACGTACGCGAGCAGAATTGCGACCTGTGCCTGTTCGGACATACCCACTGCCCGGGCATCTTCACCGACGACGGTGTGTATACCGTGGACGACGATTCCCGGTTCGTGGTGGGCGAGGATGCGGCCGAAGGCGCCCGCGCGAAGGTGTTCTTCATCAATCCAGGTTCAGTAGGCCAACCGCGCGACGGCGACGCGCGCGCGTCTTTCGGCTTGATGGACACACAAAGCGGCGTATTCGAACTGGTGCGGGTGGACTACTCGATCAAGGACGCGGCCGAGCGCGTCATCGAGGCCGGGCTCCCGCATTTCCTGGCCGACCGTCTTTACCTGGGGCGCTAGCGCCGTGGGCTGGTGGCCCGTTCGTTGCCGCGATGATGTGCGCTCTGGCCGGCCTCGACAAGCGGCGGCATAAATTCCGGAGGATGAAACAATGCGCCGAGCCGAAGTAGCACGGGAAACCAAGGAGACGCGGATCGAGGTGGCGCTCGACGTGGACGGCGCCGGACGCGCCCAGGTGGCCACCGGTGTCGGTTTCCTGGACCACATGCTCGCCCACTTGGGGCGTCATGGGCTTCTCGATCTGACCGTCAAGGCCCAGGGCGATCTCGAGGTCGACGCCCATCACACCGTCGAGGACGTCGGCATTTGCATCGGCAAGGCCGTTGCACAGGCCATCGGCGAAGGCAAGGGCATCGTGCGCTTCGGCCATGCCGTCGTGCCCATGGATGAAGCCCTGGCCGAGGTGGCCGTGGATGTGAGCGGCCGGCCGTTTCTCGCGTTCGACGCGGTGTTTCCGCAAGCCCGTGTAGGCGAGTTCGACGCCGAACTCGTCCAGGAGTTCTTCCGCGCATTCGCGGTCAACAGCAAAACCACCATCCACGTGGTGCTCCGATACGGCGCCAACGTACATCACTCGATCGAGGCCATCTTCAAGGCCTTTGCGCGGGCCCTGTCCGAGGCCTTGAGGCTGGATCCGCGCGTGACCGACGTGCCGTCGACGAAAGGAACGCTGAGCACGTGATAGCCATAGTCGATTACGGTATGGGCAATCTGCGCAGCGCGCAGAAGGGCCTCGAGAAGGCCGGCCACGACGCCGTGATCACCGACGAGCCGGCCGTGATCGCCGACGCGGACGCGGTGGTGCTGCCAGGCGTCGGCGCCTTCAGGGACTGCTTCGAGGGCCTGTGTTCGCGCGGCCTGGTCGACGCGGTCACCGCTGCGGCGCACAGCGGGCGCCCGTTTCTGGGCATCTGCGTCGGGCTGCAACTACTGTTCGAAGAGAGCGAGGAAGGCGGCGTGTCCAAGGGGCTTGGCATACTCCCTGGGCGGATCGTGCGCTTCCCCGAGGCAGCCCAGACCGGCCTGAAGGTGCCCCACATGGGCTGGAACCGCATTCGGCCCACGACGCCGTCGCCGTTGCTCGAGGACACCTCGGCGTCGCCCTACGTCTATTTCGTACACAGCTACTACGCCAAGCCCATGGACGACTCCCTGGTCCTGGCCACCTGCGAGTATGGCCTCGAGTTTGCCGCCGTGGTCGGGCGCAACAACGTGTTCGCCGTGCAGTTCCACCCAGAGAAGAGCCAGGCCGAGGGCATCGGCATCCTGAAACGTTTTGGCGACCTCGTGGAGAACCTGAGATGATCAAGTCCATTCTGGTGCCGACCGACGGCAGCGACCACGCCGCCCGGGGCGTGCGCTACGCCGTGGCCCTGGCCAAGCGCTCGGGGGCCAAGCTGTATGGTCTGCACGTGGTCGATATCAAGCTGCTCGAGGGGCCGTTCCTGCGTGACGTGTCGGCCTCGCTGGGCACCGCGCCTTACGTGAATTACCAGGGCAACATCGCGCTGATTCTCGAGGAGCGGGGCAAGGCGGCACTCGACTATTTCACCAAGGCCTGTGAGCAGGCCGGCGTGGCCAGCGAGACCTCGCAGATGACGGGCGTCGTATCACGCTGCATTGTCGAAGAAAGCGAGTTGGCCGACCTCGTCGTCGTAGGTTACGGGGGCGAGCACAGCGAGTGGCTCGACGGACTGGTCGGATCGACCACCGAGGCCCTCGTGCGCCGCGCAAAGCAGCCCGTGCTCGTCACGGCAACGGACACCCCCGGCGACAAGGTCTTCCTCGCCGCCTACGATGGGTCGGCACACGCAAAGCGCGCACTACAGACCGCCGCCGAGATCGGCGCGGATTGGCAGATGCCCGGACACGTCCTGGTCGTCGACGGCGAGGAGGCCGAGGCCTTACTCGACGAAGCCAGGGCCTATCTGGAGACGCACGACGTCGCCGCGACGTACGTATCCAAATCGGGCGACCCCAGCGAGGTGATTGTGGCGTATGCGCAACAGTGCCAGGCCAGCCTGCTGGTCATGGGCGCTTATGGACACACCAAGGTTCGCGAGTTGGTCGTCGGAAGCACCACGGCCTATGCCCTCAACCACGCCCCGTGTCCGCTCTTGCTGGCCAGATAGGAAGGGATTGTCTCGATGGACAGCCGAGAAAAGGCCCTGGAGACGGTAGTGGCGTCGGTTGGGGACTTGCCCGCTTTGCCTTCGGTCGTTGCCGAGGTGATGCAGATCACCAACGATCCGGACGCCACCATACTCCAGATCTGTGAGTGCATTCAGCGCGACCCCGCCCTCGCCGTGAAGATACTCAAGGTCAGCAACTCGCCCTATTACGGCATGAGACAGCACGTCGCTACGCTCAAACTCGCCCTCGTGGTGTTGGGCGTACGCCAGGTGCGCAACATCGTGCTCGGCGTCACGGTCTTCGAAAATCTCAGCGACCACGCGCAAGGGCAAAACTGGCTGCGCGCCCTATGGAGCCACTCGGTCTTGGTGGCCACCTTGAGCAAGAAGCTCGGGGCCGCCCTCGCGCTCGGATTGCAGGGCGAGGACTTCGTTGTAGGACTCCTGCACGATGTCGGAAAAGTTCTCCTCTACAAGGGGCTCGGCACGGCCTATGACCGCATCATCGAGGCTTCCGGGAGCGGGCACTCGGATGAACTGTGCGCCATCGAGCACGAGTCGCTCGGATTTGATCACGCGGACGTAGTCGCAGCCTTGGCCACTCATTGGGACCTCCCCGTGAGTCTCGGGGACGCGTTGTGGCGACACCACGCCCTGGCGGACCAAAGGCCCTTGGCGGCAGCGGAGGATCCGCGCCTGGCCGGCCTCGTGCGAATCGCCAATCTGGCGGCGCATGACGACTTCTCGAGTGGAGACGCAGCGGAGTGCGCCTCGTGTATGGAACAAGAGGCATGGGAAGCGGTGGCCTCGCCGAAAGCCCCTGAGGACGTGGCCGCCAGATTCGAATTCCTGAGCGGCTTTCGCAACGAACTGACGGAAACGCCGGAGTTGTCGTTCGATTAAGCCGGCAGGGCTTTGGGACTTCTATGGCCAGAAAAAGCAAGATAGCGCTACATCGCTCCAATGACTTGGAGGCGGTCGACGCCGAGTTGGACGTCGCCATGACCGACCTCGACGCGACCAATGAACGGGTCGCCGACCTGCTTAGCTCCTATGCCCCCGAGCAAGGCGAGCCGGCCGGGCCTGACGGTGCGGCGCCACAACCGGATGGGGCCGCTGCAGGCAGCCGGCACGCAGGGGAGCCCGATGCCAAGGCCCCCCCCGCCTTCGGGCCATGAGGGAGCGAAACAGGCAGAGTAGGCCTTGACGTCGAAACCGCTCGATATCCTCATGACGGACCCCCACCTGCAAGGCGGCGGTCAAGTGCGCTACGTGGCCAACCTGGCCCGCCAATTGACGGGCATGGGGCATTCAGTCACCCTCGGATGCAAGCCTGGCAGCGTGCTGGTGGACCGCGCGCGCGAGGCCGGGGCCGCATGCCACGACCGCTTCCTCTTCCGAGGCGGCCTACGGCCCTACGCCTGGCTGCACGACCTCGCCGCGTCGCGGCGCTTCATCCGCACACGCCGCCCCGACGTGCTCCACGTCAGCGGCTCGCAGGACCACTGGATCTGCGGCATCGCAAACCGCATCCTCGGGCGCCCAGTCTGCCTGGTCCGCACTCGCCACAACACCTATCCCGTCAAAGACCATCTGCCCAACCGCATACTCAACCTTTCCTGGACCGACTACCAGATCGTCGTGTGCAACGTCGTCCGCGAGACCCTGGCGCGCCAGCGGGCCTTCGACGCCCAACACATGTGCTCAATTCACAACGGCGTCGACGCCGACGTTTTCCGGCCCGACGCCGACGCACGACGGCGCGCGCGCGCCGAGTTCGGCTATGGCCCCGAGCACTTGGTGTGCGGCATCGCGGCGCGGCTGGTCGAAGCCAAGGGACACCAGTTCCTGTTCAGGGCCGTGGCCCAACTCCGGGCCGCGCATCCGGAACTGAGGGTGCTGGTGCTGGGCCAGGGAGCCAAGGAGCCCACGCTGCGAGGTTTACTTGAGGAGTGCGGAATCACCGACCTGGTCCGCTTTGCCGGCTTCAGGGACGACATGGCCTACTGCACGCAGGCCTTCGACCTCGGCGTCCAGCCCTCCATCGACTGCGACACCTCCTCGTTTAGCCTCAAAGAGCAGATGGCCGCGCAAAAGCCCGTTATCGCCTCGGATTATGGCGGGCTCACCGAGATCATCTCCGACGGCGTCGAGGGGCTCGTCGTGCCCGCGGGAACGATCGAACCGCTGGCCGAGGCCATCGGCGCACTGGCCCGTGAGCCGGCGCGCCGCGCCGCCATGGGCAAGGCCGGCAGGGAACGCGTGCTTCGCGACTTCACCGTGCAGGTCTTCGCCGCGCGCACGGTCGACGCCTACCGACGCGCCATCGAGATCCACCATGAACGTACTGCACATTAACGAGCAGCGGGGCTGGCGCGGCGGCGAGCAGCAGGCGAGCTATCTCATACACGGCCTGGCCGAGCGCGGCCATAGCGTCGTTGTGGCAGGGCGGGCCGGGCATCCGTTCCTCCAATCGGACCACGGCCTGGCCGAGATTGCCAGGGTCGCGGCCCCCTTCCTGGGGGAATTCGACCTGTGGACGGCCGCGCTGTTGGCCAGGGCCGTCAAGCGACACGCCATCGACGTCCTTCACGCCCACACCAGCCACGCACACACCGCCGCCTGCCTCGCCCGAACACTCGCCCACCGCGGCAAAGTCGTCGTGTCGCGCCGCGTCGACTTCGCCCCCAGAAAGGGCACGCTCAATCGCTGGAAATACGCCCAGCCAGACAAAATCGTCTGCGTCGCCGACTACATCGCCGACGTGCTCCGCGCCTACGGCGTGCCGGAATCGCGCCTCGCCGTAGTCCATAGCGGCATCGATCCGGCCCGCTTCGACGTCCTGCCCCTCCCCCGCTCCGCCCTCGGAGTGCCCGAGGGCGTCCCGTTGCTGGGCAACGTGGCGGCGTTGGTGGGCCACAAGGACCACGCCAACCTGCTCGCCACAATGCCCCTCCTGCTGCGCGAACTGCCCGACCTGCGCCTGGTCATCGTCGGCGAGGGCGAACTCCGACCGCAAGTCGAGGCCCGGATCGCGCAGCTAGGCCTCGGCGACGCCGTGACACTCCTGGGATACCGAGACGACGTTCCGCGCATCTTGAAAGCCTTGGACGCCTTCGTGCTGTCGAGCCGGATGGAGGGCTTCGGCGGAGTGTGCAGCGAGGCCATGGCCTGCGGTCTGCCCGTCGTCTCAACGGCGGCCGGCGGCATCCCCGAGACCGTCATCCATGAGCAGACTGGGCTGCTGGCGCCAACAAAAGATCCCGAGGCCCTCGCGGCCGCCCTCGTGCGCCTCTTCCGAGAACCGGACTTGGCGCGACGCCTCGCCGCCAATGGCAAGCGCCAGGCGACCGAGCGGTTCTCCCACCAGCGCATGGTCGAAGGGAACCTCGACGTCTACGCCGAGGTCCTCTCCAAATGAAGGGCATTCTCGTGTTCTCTCGGCGCGACTGGCTCCACCCGAAGGCCGGGGCGCTCGAGCACTACGTGCACCAGGTCTTCTCGCGGATCGCCGCGCAAGGCAACTACGTCGCCGTCGTGTGCCAACGCCATCCCATACGGCGCCCGCGGCGGCCGCAGACGGAGCGAGTCGACCAGATCCAGATCGCGCGGCTCGGCGGCCCGCTCTTGCACGGCGTGTTGCTCGGCATGTTCCTGTCGCGCCTTGACAAACAAAAAGGCCTGATGTCGCGGCTGGACGTAGTGGTGGATTGCGTGTCCGGCAAGCCGCTGGCCGTGGCGGACCGTGTGGGCGTGCCGGCAATGCCGCTGGTGTTCAAGCTGGACCGGCGCGTGTATGTTTCTGACACGCCGCCCGGGCCCATGGTCGCGGCCACGGAGCAGGCCCACGACCAATTGCAGCGGCGAGGCCTTCCGGAAAACTTCGTCGTGTACGCCCCGCACGGCGTGGACACGGCCCTGTTCCGGCCATCGCCCGAAAGCACCCCCTCCCCCACCCTCGTCGCGCTCGAGAACGCCCCCGGATGTCTGCGCAGGGCGTTGGCGATCCTCGCCAGTGAAGGCATCGACATCCAGGCCGAGGTCCGCGGCCGCCACGGGCGCCGCGGCGCCGTTGCCAACGAGGAGAGGGCGCGGCAACGCGCCGCCCTGTACGCTCAGGCATGGTTTGGCTATTGTGGACGCGGACACGAGGCGTGCGCGCTCGAAATGGAGGCCGCCGGATTGCCCGTGATAGGCCCCGCAACCGATGCCGGACGCGCGGCGATCAAGGAAGCAACCACCGGGCTGCGCTTCACGCCCGGCAACGCCGAACAGTTGGCGGCCTGCCTGCGGCGGCTGGTCAAAGACGAGGTGCTGCGGCGGCGCCTGTCCGTGGCCGGGCGCGAGCATGCGGAAGGCCTGTCGTGGGATCGGACGGCCAGCCTGGTGCTGGCCACAATCGAGCATCTCGAACCACTGGTCAGCGAATCACGGCGATAGGCTATAATAACGTCATCGGGTTTTTGGGGAGGCCTTATCAGAGGAGCGCGAGACCATGGAATTGTTGGATACGTTGTGGAACGAGTGGCTCCTGTTTCCGCTGCATCTGCTGCACAAACACTTGGACGTTGACCTGTACGCCGGCTATGGCCCCATCGTGGCCAGGCTTATCGTCATCGGCGCCATTCTCTTCGTGCTCTTCGAGATCTACAGCCGCGTCAAGAAATGGCGCCAGCGCCGCAATTGGCTCGAAGACATGGTCGAGGTCGGCGAGGCTGGCGCCCACGAAGTGAAGGACAAGCAGTTCGCCGAAGTCATCGAAGGGGCCAAGGACCTCAAACGTACGGTCGAGCCGCTCAAGAAAGCCAAGCAGTACGACCGCGTCGCCCAAGTCTACGCATCGGTCAACCGACACAAGGACGCCGCCAAGTGGTTCAGGAAGGCCAAGATGCGCAAACAGGCGGCCGAGGAATGGGCGCGCGCCGGCAAGACCGTCAAGGCCGCCAAGATCCTGATGAAGGAAGGCGACTACGCCACCGCGGCGCGCTTCTTCGAGGAAGGCGGCAAGCACCGCCCAGCCGCCCAAGCCTACATGAAGGCCGGCGACCTGCCGTGCGCCGCCTCGGCGTACGCCAACGCCGGCAGTTACGAGGACGCCGTGCGCCTCTTCGCCGACTATTTCGCAGCGGCCCAGGACCCCCCGGAGGCGCAACTGCGCGCGGCCGAGGCCTGCTACGCGATGCTCCAGAACGCCGGGGCCAAGACCAACATCGCCGCGGATGCGCGGCGCGGCCTCATGGCGGCGGTTGCCACACGCTTCGAGCAGGCCAAGCGATGGGACCTGGCCGCGCGCCTATACTACGAAGCCAACGAGAAGGCGCGGGCCGGCGGCATCTTCGCACGCCAGGGCAAGCTCGAGGAGGCCGCCAGGTGCATGCGCGAGGCCGGAAAGACCAAGGAGGCCAACCTCATCGGGGCGCAGTTCTACGAAAAGCGCGGCCGATGGAAGGAGGCCGCCATGTCCTATGCCGGCGGCGGCGAATTCCGCCGGGCCGGGGACTGCTTCGGCAAGGCGGGCGACAAGGAACGAAGCGCGGAATGCTACTCGAAGGCGGGCGAATACTACGGCGCGGCATTGGCCTACGCCCATCTGCGGCGCTTCGACGAGGCCATTAAGCTGCTGCAAAAGATCGACGTGTCGCACAAAACCTTCGACCTGTCGCGCGCCTTGCTCGGGCGCTGCTTCTATGAAATGCACGACTTCGAGCACTGCGCGGCCACGCTCGAGAACCACCTCACCAACGAGCGCGTCGAGAAGGGCAACGTCGAATACTGGTACATGCTCGCCTTGGCCCTCGAACAGTTGGGCAAACTCCGCAAGTCCCAAGACATCCTGTTCAAAATCCGCAGTGTCGACGTAGGCTTCCGCGACGTGGCCCAGCGCATCTCGAGCATATCGTCGCGGATCTCCCTCGGCGCCGAGTTGAGCGGCGCAGGGCTGGTGCCCGGAGCGGTCCAGGCCAGCGGCGGCGACGCGGAAATGATGGGGCAGGTCGAGAACCTGCTCGGCGGCCGCTACCGACTCGACCGCGAACTCGGGCGCGGCGGCATGGGCACGGTGTATCTCGCCAAGGACACACAACTCGACCGCCCCGTGGCGCTGAAGTTCCTCGGCTCGCTGGTCGACGGCTCCGAAGAGTACCGCCAGCGCTTCATCCGCGAGGCCAAGGCCGCGGCTCGCGTCAACCATCCCAACATCATCGCCATCTACGACATCAGCGCCGGCATGGGCAAGGCCTACATCGCCATGGAGTACGTCGAAGGGCCCAACCTACACCAATACGTCGAAGCCAAAGAACGCCTTTCGCCGCGTGAGGCCGTCAACCTCATCGCACAGGCATGCTCCGCCCTCGAGGCCATCCACAGCGCCGGCATCATCCATCGCGACATCAAGCCCGACAACATACTCATTGCCAAGGGCAGCGTCGTCAAGCTCACCGACTTCGGACTCGCCAAGGCCCTCGACGCGCGCATCACCGCCACCAACGTCGTCATGGGTACACCCGCCTACATGTCCCCCGAGCAAACTCAAGACAGCGACGTAGACGCCCGCTCCGACATCTACTCCCTCGGCCTCGTCCTGCACGAGGCCCTCACCGGCACCTGCGTGTTCAAGGACGGCGACGTCATGCTGCGCCAGCAACAGGAGTTGCCCCCGCCCCCCAGCAAGCTCGTCGACGGCGTTCCCGCCCCCCTCGACCGCATCGTCATGACCTGCGTCGCCAAAGAACCGGCCGCCCGCTTCCAGACCGCCGAGCAACTGAGCGCCGCCCTACGTGACGTCAAGGACTGATCGGCCGCCCAACATCACCCCGCCGCGTTCGGCGGGCCGCCCGGTTGTGACGCGGTCGGTTGTGACGCGGTC
>Ga0272442_10005640_pt1 | contig 16663 bp, 8 predicted proteins | sample SSMForm2O_FD_200262 | JGI IMG/M metagenome (GOLD analysis project Ga0272442, IMG submission 200262) | Marine sediment archaeal communities from Little Sippewissett salt marsh, Falmouth, MA, United States - SSM-Form-2O | ecosystem: Environmental > Aquatic > Marine > Wetlands > Sediment ... | reverse complement strand
CTAAAAAGGTAGTACGTTTTATTATGGCATTCGATCTTTTGTTGCTGTTTTTTGAAAATTCGGATGTCACTAAAAGGAAAGATTGTGCTCAAGATATTTAATTATTCGTTAACCTGCCGAAAGCAAGTAATATATTGTTTTTACTTTATTAAGAAGAAATATATCCTTGCTCTTAAAAAAAGTTGAAGAAATAGAGTTTCTCAAAAATATTTCAGATACTTGTTCCTTTCTGAAAAATGAAAAATTATGAAAGAAAAAAAGTAATTCGATGTTATCAGGAAGGCATCGAAAGTCTATTCATATCTGTACTTGCCTTTCCGGAGTGACAATTTTCTGTTAATTTATTATTTTTGTGGCATTTTCATTTTTTTAGCTTCTCATGTTTTAGTTTCATAGGATTGTCGACTTTGTCGCAATTTGCTGGAACGAAGCGTATACGGTCAAATGAATTAAAGAGTAAATTGTCCTCACAGTCGTATCCCCACACCTCAAATTCTATGGCTTTACCCGCTTCATAATCAGCAGGATCAATGTCGCCAAAGATATCCTGGGTTCTGAACTTCATTGTGAGGTCCGGGTGACCATCGGGACAATAATCGGGATCTCCTCTGTCCACGACATAACTCACATAGCTTGTCACATCTTCAATATTGAGTTTTAAATCATCAGAGGAGAAGTTTTCACAAAATTCAACATCCCAGCCGCTTCCATTTTCAACTTTAATTGCAACCTGGATCTTACAGGTATCATTTATTAAATCCTTGGCCGTAAGACCCCTGTAGGGACATGCAAAAGCCACAGGAATGACTCCGTTATTGCACACATTGATGGAATTGGGCCATGAAGCCGGTTTGACATCAACGGAGGACGCTGAGGCAGCTGGTATTGAAACCAGTAAAGCCATCAATAATGCTAAAGGTATGGCAAACCTTATCTTTTTTATAATTATACCCCCTTGGATAAAAGAGCCAGTATAAACATTTTTTTTCAGAATCAGTGGAAAAAATGTTTTTCTGGTCTATATTTTTTATAATAGTCGTTTTATACACATAATAAAATAATACCAGTATGTAGAAAAGAATATGAGAAACAAAATTTAGAAAAAATGATACTTATCATTGATATCTGTTTATAGAAAAGACAATAAAATTCCCTGGAGCTGTGAGGTTAAAAAAGCAGCTTTTCTTTAGAACGAATTTTTGAGTCAAGCTGCATTCAGATTCCCCTTAATAGCCCGGAACAATGACAGAGTAAATCCCCTAATTGCCCGGATACGAAAGAAAGAAAAAGTTCAGAATTCCGGAACATGGATAAGACGTTTTTTTAGGGCTTTAATTTTTACAAAAAAGGATTTTTTGTAGAGGCGAGGACAGGGAAAGTTCCCTGCCCCGGTTTTTTAATTTTAATTCCCATGGCACTGGTGTACGAAGTCCTGAATTTTTCCTGTCGCAGTGCCGCAGCTGATGAAGAAGGGTTTGTCTTTGACCGTGATGGTAAGGTTCGAAGTTCCGTCCCAGTCATAATCGGCTACCACACCATGTCCCGAAAGTTCGCCTTTGTTTCCGGAGGGAACGTGGATGCCGGATTCTTCGAGTTTCTTTTTCATACAATTGAATACGCCTGGTGTAACGTGGTGAAACGTTACAGGACTGCATGCCATATTCTTTTTCTCCTTCTGGTGTTTTAATAAGGTTGGATTTTTCATTTTGCTTTTTTGAAATTGGTTTTTGAAATTGGTTTTTGAAATTGGTTTTTGAAATTGGTTTTTGAAATTGGGGGTTGGTTGTTTGCCGTGCAAACCAGTGGAAAGGAACACTGCCAAAAAGAAAATGGCAATAACAGAAGTGGACGGGGGCTTATCCTTTGCACAAACAAACATATACAAAATTATGTAACACTCAAGAGTATAAAAAATTTATGGAGTTTTGAGGGAAAATTCCCGAATTAACCCGGATTTCCGCAAAAACAGTAAGATAGGATAGAGGAAGAGACTGCTGCATCTTTTTCCTTCATACGTGAACCAAACTTAAGAATTAATTAAACCCATAACTTCTAAATATCCGAAAATTACTTAAGGAATAAAATTTTGAAGTTAGTCTCTTCTTCAATCTTCTTCAATTTCCTCTCAACTTTCTTAATTTCTTTTCAACTTTCTTTATATTACATCCGTTTTCCTTACTTCTGACATTCCTTCACGAAACTTTTTATTTTTCCTGCTACTGCATTGCATCCGATAATGAATGGTTTCTCCTTGATCGTGACGGTAAGCTTCGACTCCCCGTCCCAGTCATAATCGGCTACCACACCGCTCCCTGAAAGCTCTCCTTTCTTTCCTGGCGGCACATGGATACCAGCCCCCTGGAGCTTTTTCTTCATACAGTTGAAAACATCAGGCGTGACATTTTTTATTGTAACCGGTCTGCATCCCATATATTTTTCCTCCTTCCAGAAATATTTGAACAAGCAGTTCAGGCCTATCTGGAAACCAGTTTAATTTCGAACCCCTTCTCATTTTGAAACCGATTTCCGGGCCGATTTCCCATTTTATTTTTCGCTTTCATTGTATAAGAGGAGTACAGTTAATAAAATAGGATAATTGATGAAAATAAGAGACAGGTTCAAAAAATACATGAAAAGTAAGAAAAAGGCAAATCCGGAACGAACCTACTGAATGAAAGGACTCACCGGATGCACGAAGTCACTGAAGTACGTTTCTTGAGCATGCATCCCTGTGAACCTCGACTCCTTGAGGGTCTGTCCCGGATTTTCCTCAGATCTGTCAGGATTTTTCTCAGATCTGCCTTTATTTACGACTTATGTCTTTTCCAGGGAAACGGTTTTTTTCTACATTTCCCATTTTCCACTTTACTCCACATTCTCCTTTTTTACCGTCCTATTTTTTGTTTTACAAGTTCCGATGCCTTACCGGGTCAAAGTTTCTTCTTCCTGAACCCGACGAAGATTGCTCCTGCTGCTGCGAGTACGAACAAAGTGCCCACAATGTCAGCACCTGAGAAAGACATGCCACCTGACTCTTTCTCGACAGTTTCCTTTGTCATCTCATAGCCTTCAACATAGTTGCTCGCCTGTTCGGAACCCTTTGAAGGTGCTGGCGACTGCTCAACACTGGTCCCGTAGCCTGCATCCGATTCGGCGGTCTGATTGCCCGACTGGCCGCTGGCAGGATCTACCACGGTAGCGCTTCCGGTACTGTGGCTGCTGTGGCTGCTGCTGCTCGTACCGGACTGCGTAAGCTCCCTATGTGTTGCCTCCTGCATCAGTTCCTTATATTTCTCTGCAGTTTGCTTATCAACAACCCCCGGCACTGAGATTGCGCCCTGTATATATTCGTCAAGCAGGGCATTGCCGCAGGTGTGGTGGCAGCAGGTGACATCGTTTTTGGCAACGGACTCGACATACTCTTTAACGAGGTCGTTGATGGTTTCCTGGTCGGCTTCCCAGTAGCCCTTGCGGATAGCTTCGAGCATCCGGGCATCCATGGACTGCTTTGCCCAGGGGTTTTCTTCGGCAAACCACTCGTCAAGGCCCAGGTCGTACTTATCTTCGATGTAGATATCATAGAACTCCTTCCACATCTCGTCCGTAATCTCGTCCGGCAGGGTGACGGTCAGGCCCCAGAAGTCCTCAAAGATACTGTCGAACTCGGCAGCCCCGGAGTACCCGTGCTGCATCAGGCCCTCGATATATTTCGGGTTGTAATACTTCGTCAGCAGGTCCTTTGCCAGGTACTCCGCAAAAGTCTGGGTCTGGACCTTGCTCGTGTCCTTCAGGTCAACGATGAACATCTCAGGGGTCTCGCCCGAGATATCCCGGACAGCCATGCCCAGGCCTCCGAAGAACTCGTACACATGGTCAAAGACCACACTGCTGCTTCCCCTGTTATCGTTCCCGCTCCGGCTGAAAAGCACCGCGTCTGTTCCAGAGAGCACTTCCCTGAAGGCGTCCGCGTCTTTTATGCCCCAGATGGTATCCCCGTAGGCGTGCCCCATCGAACCGATGTAAAGCTCGGCAAGCTGGCTTTCATTTTCCCAGCTGCCGCTGGCATCCACGGCATCCCGGAAACCGGAAACGCCCCACATGCCTTCATCGGGTCCGAAGACCCTGCACATGGAAATTTCCCTTGCTTCGGAGTCGCTGTAGTTCCCGGTCTCGAGGAGAGCCTGGTAGATGGCGTCGGAATGCTCTTTCACATAGTTTTCGAAACCCACACTGTCATCGGAACCTGCCGCAAGCCTGACACCCCTATCAAGGAGCTGGACCTGCCACTTCCAGTTGTCCCGGTAAATCCCGGACATGGTGACCACAACATCGATCCTCGGCCTGCCCAGGGTCTCCGAATCAATTAGCCGGACTCCGGTGACCTTGCCTGAAGAATCCCATTCAGGTTCAACCCCGAGGAGGTAGAGGATTTCCGATTCCATGATGCCCTTGTGCCGCATGGACTCGGAAGACCAGAGCACGAAAGCTACTTTTTCCGGATACACCCCTTCCCCGTAGGCCTCCTGCCAGTCCTCAAGGAACTGGTCAACCAGGATCTTTCCAACCCCGTAGGCTTCCTGAGAGGGGACAAGGTTGGGGTTGAAAGCGTAGAAATTCCTGCCCGTAGGCATGACTTCGGGGCTCCGCAGGGGGTCGTCCCCGAGTCCGGGCGGGATATATTTGCCGTCAAGCCCGTCCAGGATCCTTTGGATCTCTATAACCGAGCCCCTGAACGCTTCTGCATATTCAAGCCCTAGTTCCAGGTCTTCCACGACCTGCCTCTGTTCTTCGGTCAGGTCCGGCTTTTCGCAGGTGATGACAACCAGGCAGTCCGGAGCTGCCACGGGCGGCATGCTGGAATAAACAGTTCCCGAAACGGTTCCCCGCTTCATAAGTCCAAGGACTTCTGCCGCACGGTTGTTTTCATCAAGCCCGTAGGTCAGCTCCAAATCCTCAACGGACTGGCCGTATTCGACTTCTACGGAAGCCTCATCAATCACCCAGGCTCCCATTCCTTCGACATAGCTCATTGTGACAACGCTGTACGCCCCGTCGGCAAGCCCTGAGAAGCCGTACTCTCCGGACCCGTCGGTAAAGGTCTTTGAAAGGTATTCCCCGCCTTTCAGGAGAACCACGAGGGCATCGGGCTTGTTTTCAAGAGGAGTGCCCGGACCTCCGCTGCTTCCTGTTACATTTCCGGAAATCGAACCTATGCACATCCCGGAAAGGACGTCTTCCACCGTAAAGGTCAGGTCCCTTTCCATCAGGATGTCGACATTTGAAAGGCTTGCCGAACTAGCAATTTCAAAGTCGGTTTCCCCGAGCACCCAGTACTCGTCAGAGGAACTCTCGGGATCGTAGACTTCTCGGATTGCGGTAAGGGTGTACTGCCCGTTTGCAAGGTCCGAAAAAGCGTAATTTCCTGTGGAGCCGGCTTCCCCGATTTCCACGACCTGCCCGTCCCTCTTCAGGACAAGGGTTGCGTTTGTTCCAGGTGCCTGGTCACCGTTGACTTTCAGGTACGTGATATTCCCGGAAACCGAAGCAATGGAAAGTTCGGGCAGCAGGGCATCGGCTGTCCCCATGTAGTCCATCCCCATCTTAAGGTCCAGGCCGCTGACGTCCATCCCGGATTCGACCGTGAAAGCCGTGGAATTGACCAGCCAGGAGTTCATGGGCGCGATAAACTTCAGGGCGGTAAGGGTATAGTCGCCGTCAGGGACATCCGAAAACCCGTAAAGCCCTTCGGGACCGCTCCTGATGGTCTCGAAGACGCGCCCGCCTCTCTTCAGCACAAGGACGGAATCAGGCTGGTTCATGGTTCCTCCGGACCGGGTCCCGGAAGTGATCCTGCCGGAAACAGTGGCATCCCCTATCAGCCTCGCCCTAGCAAGAAGGTCCAGGACGGATTCGAGTTCCTCATGGTCGTCCACAAGCAGCATATTACTTTCGGAAAGGTCTCCCGCATCTGCTACCGTGAGTTCGAGTTTGTCCATCTTCCAGTCCCCGGGCCCTGCCTGCTGCACGGCATAGACGGTGTACTCGCCGTCTTCAAGGTCGGAAAACTCGTAGTACCCGCTTTCGTTGGTCGTGCTGTTTGAAAGAACGGTTGTAACCGTTGTTCCCGAGACGTTGAACCTGTTTTCAAGTACCCAGAGGGGGGAACTGGCGTTTATCACGGTGTCGTTCAGGACCGTGTCAAGGAGGTTCGGAGACTCGAATGTATCGAGGTCTTCGGGATTTTCACAGATAAGACGCACGTGTTCCTCGAACTCGTCCCCGAGAAGGGACTTTACCATCTCCGCAACTCCCCGGTCATCGGGGACCTCCCCGAGCACATGGAAGCCGTAGGGCATGAAAGAGTCAGCCAGTTCATGCAGGTAGTCGTGCACGGAACTTTCCAGGAAGGAATCAAACTCCGTCTCGTTCATGAGCGCAAGGTCCAGGGCCGAGGCCCCGAGCGCGGTTTCAAAGCCAAGGGAGTCATAGAGTTCGATTATGGAAAGCCTGTACTGGGCCTTCATATTCGGGTCTTCTTCGTCCTCGTAGCGGTCCATCTTGTCGTCGAGAAGGGTCAGGTTCCCGTAAAGCCCGGAACGCACGATAGGCGGGGTTGCATGGTCCACTATCACGCAGTTGCCTCTGCGCTTGGCGGTAATTCCCTCCCCTATGCCTCCGACATCGTAGAGGTAGACAACAGGCATGTCCCCGATAAGGATTGCAGGCCAGCATTCTTTCACAGAGAGCCCCACACCTTTTCCCTGAAGCCATTCCTGGGTCCCGTGCCGGCCGAAATGGACCACGGCATCGGTACCGAATCCTCCCTCCCCTTCGGCATGCTGGAGCCAGAGGTAGAAAGCAATGTACTGGTGGTTGGGAGGCACGGTCTGGTCGTGATAGAGCAGGGTATCGTTCTGGGAAGTCCCCCTGACCGGCTGGGGCATGACCACAACATTTCCGGCAGGGACCTTCGGGAAGACAAAATACTTTCCGGTCTCGTTTTCGTAGACCATCACCTCTCCCGGAGGCTCGCCCCAGGTGTCGAGCACGCTCTGCCGCGCATCGGGCTCAAGTTCGGAGAACCATTCAAGGTAGGTCTCAACAGGCAGGAGTTCGACATCGTAGTTTTCAACCATCTTCTCGAGTTCCCCCGGAGCCCAGGTCCCGATGTTTCGCCCCTGTTTCAGGACTAGGTCCAGGAACTCGGAACTGTTGTAATCAGCGCCTGCAAGGTCGTACCCGCTTTCATTCATTGCAGCCAGGAGGTTCGGGATACTGGGAGCGACATCCAGGTTGCTTGCAACGAAAGCCCCCTGTTTCCCGTGGCAGTAATAGATGATTGCAACCTTCTTGTCCCTGTTTTCGGTTTCCCGGAGGTCCATCCAGTTAACGGTCCGGTTTATCATCCAGTCGATCTGGTAGTCTATGGGCTGGTAGTCATAGGTGTCGTAAAGAGGAGAGTAGACCCTGGCTCCCACGACAATGGACTCAATCTCCCCGGCTATTTCCATAATCGGGATCTGGTACTGGAAAGAACCGTCCTGCCCGTTAGTCGAGTTTTCCCATTCCTCGATCTTGCCGGTATACGTTATGCAGTTGATTACCGGGACACCGGCTTCTTCCAGGTACTGTGGGTTCCTGACATCACTCACGATTCTCCAGACGCCGTTTCCAAGGTCAACAAAGGCATCAACCGCCCATTCGTCCCCCTGCTTGAAGTAGAGATAAGCGTCCTCGGTATAGAGGGGCACGGGCTGGAAGACCGGAATGGTGTTGATGCCCCTATCTTCGAACTTCTTTATGACTTCCTTTTCCACATCATTGCAAAGCTCCCCGTTGTTAGCCCTGAAGTACGTGATCCCCACGGTATAGTTTGAAGGGTCGTAAACGTGGTGTGTGCCGTCATCGTTTGCGTACCATTCGAGGTAGGAAGAAAGGTCGGCAAACACCTCTCCAGAATCGGGGTGGTAGATGGCGTTGTCAGGCATCAGGGCAGGCGTTTCGATCTCAAGGCTCCCGCCATATTCGCTGAAGGGCTTTGAAAGGTCCACCACCGAAAGGTAGGTAAGAAGCCTCCCCATGTTCCCGTCAAGAGGGTTTATCCAGTACTCATCGATGTAGGGGTGGTCGTCAAGGAGTCCGGGCGTACCCACGCCGTAGTTCCAGTCCACTACAAGGGCACCTTCCTTTTTCTCGTCCATCATCCCGGAAACATGGTCCTGGAGGTTTGCCCCGAGGAAACTCATCCCGTTGATCTTCCCTATGAAGATAGTGTCGTAGGCCCCGACATCAATGTCGTCAGCGAAGGGGGTGTAAAGGGTTTCCACGGTGTTTTCCCTGTAAGAGCCGTAGACGTCCACATTGCTCAGGTTCATTGCCTCGACCGCATTGCAGACCTTCCGGGTCTGGTCGCTCCCGAGCACCAGGAAAAGGATCTTTTTGTCCCTGTATTCGAGGGGAAGTTCCGAAACAATGTAATTTTTCATCGTCTTCGTGCTGCTTTCTCCCCCGTTCCTGACGGTGAACTTCACTCTGTACGTGCCAACACTGTCATAGACATGAACCGGATTTCTTTCCGTTGAGTTTTCCCCGTCTCCAAAGTCCCATTGCCAGGAACTGGCGTTTTTCGAAAGGTCGGTAAACTGCACTGTAAGGGGAGCATAGCCTGAACTTATGTTTACCTCAAAGTCGGCTGCGGGAATCACAGGAGCCTGATTGCTCTCTTTTTTGAAAATCCCGACCAACGTGTCGTTGTAAGGAACCGGATCGGTCCCTTCTCCCGGCTTTGGCATGCCCACCGTTGCCCCGCTTACGGAAGCAGAGCCCGAAACATCAACAAGGGTTGAATTCAGGACCCTGTCCTGAAGCAGGGAAGCAGAAGCCTCATCAGCCATAGCCAGGCTGATGTTGATCCCCGAAACACTCACCCCGCCTTCGATCGTCACATCTGCCGTACCCACAAACCAGTAGGTTGAGCCGCCCATTCCCATCTGGATCGGCTTGAATGCGCTTATATTGTATTCACCATCAGGAAGCCCGTCAAACAGGAACTCACCGTTGAGATCACTTTTCATCCTGCCTACAAGCTTTTCAGTTTCATCGGGAAGCCTGAAAATCCCCACGGTAACGCTGTCGTATTCAGTTGTGCCTCCCATCATTCCAGGCCCTAAAGTTTGCCCGCTCACAGAAGCAGAACCGGAAAGGGTGAGAAGTGTGGAATTCTGGATGGCATCCTGCAACGCCTGAGCAGCCGCAGCATCAAGTTCGGACATGCTGATGTTGATGTCAGCCCTGCTCTCCCCGTTTACGAGAGCAATGGTAACAGTGCCGGCATACCAGTGGGTTACGGGACCCATGGAAATTGGTTTTACCGCCGTAATGTTATAGACCCCATCGGGAAGCCCGGAAAACGAAAAATCTCCGCTGGAATCACTTACAGCCCTTCCCACCAGCTCCGGCTCCGACACCGCAACAGCGGGCTGGCTTATAAGAGCCAGTATCAGAAGGAAAAGAAGGAAAAACAGCAGTCCAGGAAATTTCCTGTGTATTAACTTTTCAATGTGTATATTTGTTCTAACTGCATTCTTTTCAGCAGTATTCTCATTTACGACCTGCAAAAAAGTACCACCTCATTTTTATAAAATTAATTTTTCAGAAAATCCTCCATAGGAAGAAGTAAGCCCTTGAAATTCATAAAAAAATGATTTTTCGGCTAAGGATCCTTAGTTAAAATGGAAAAGATCTAAAATTTTTAAAATGAATAAATAAAGGTCTCAAAGAACTTTTTTGGAGAAAATAAGATCTTAAAAGACCTGAAAAATTAAAAACATACAGGATTAAAAAAAGACTTGAGATAAAGAGAAAAAAGAGGAAATTATTATCAAAAGTGATTCAGCTAAAAAATTAGAAAATTGTATAAGAATGGAAAAGTATGTAGAAAAATGGAAAAAACTTAATATCGAGAGATTGTAAACATTTCAGCTTAAAATTTAGAATAAGTGGATCGATTCAACAAATAGTATCATTATTTGAATAAAAATTTAAAACGTTTCAAATACCAATTCTTAATTCCTTATTTAGGAAGTTGAATTTAATGCATAGAAAATCCAATAAATCCACTGGATCGAACAAAATATACTTTTGGGAAAAACTGGCATCAGTCCCAGAGAATGAGCAGGAAGACGGAATAATATTTCATGACATTGAAAACGATTCAAATGTGAGAGGCGTCATAAGAAATTTGGAATCTAGAATTATAGGAGACAAATTGTTATTCTCCAATGTATCCCCTAAAAATCCTTCCGTGAAAAAATGGATCAACAAACTTATGAATAATTTCCCCGAGAAAAACGAAGACATTGTGGAGGATATTCTCAATACTTTTAGAAGCACCCTCTACAATCGCTCCAAAGAAAAAGGTAAAGTTATAGTTGGATTACTTTTGATGAGGGATGTATTACTGCTTGTTCATTGTAGGAAAGATCCTTCACTGGCTGAAATGAAAGATGAAATTTATCCCGCGAATCTAATACTACATCCAAATAATGTGAGAAGAACTGCAATAATTAAAAAAGAAAATGAAGGGACTACTTTTTCAGCTTTTGAGCATAGTAGACGATGGAGTAAAGGTCACGCAGAGTTCTGGGGAATTGAGCCGGAGAATGTCAGCTGGGAATCACTGGGTAGCATTATACTCAATATAGAGATGGAATCATTTCCACACCCGATTCAGTTACCTATCGAAATAGATGATCTAGATGAAATGATTAGAAATAATGAGATACCCACAACAGGAAAAATACAGATAGGAAAGGAAATGGGTCACATAATAGAAGTGACTGTATTTAGAAAATCGATGGAATTTCCTGAGTTCTATGACTTTTACGTAACCTACAAAGAAAAGCTTGATGAACACAAGAAAAAATTTGTAGAAATTGTATTCCCACAAGCTATACAGAACTATGAAAAAAAATATGATATATATCAATACGAGGACGACGAAAAAAAACTGTTTGAAATAACAGCAGAAAGAAAGAAATTAATACATAATAAATCTCATCCACGATTTACTATATGCTTTTTTACAAAAGATCACCCTGGGATAAGACCTACTCATAAATTTATGAGCAGACTACAAAAGAGTATTTTTGAAAATTACTCTCTTGATATTTGGCATGCTGGAGAAGAAACTTCTGAAGATCCAATTACAATTGGAAATTTAAAAGTATACAACAAAATAAACGTTAGCGAAGCTGTCTGCGATTTTAGTGACAAGCTACTAAATATAATTCAGGATGCAGAAAGTAAAAAGAAAAAGTCTATTATACAGTACCATTTTTGTGAATTTTGGAAGAAGAACATCAACAATAAGAACATCAGATATATGTTTGACTGTATACAAGAAGAAATAATATCTGATCTGGAATTTGAATTCCAAACAGATGGTCTTTTAGATACAGAAAATGTTTTGGAATTTAAGTCAGCCAGTCTTGTGGAACCTAAGGTCAAAAGATTTGTGAATAACGTATTAATACCTACAATAAAAAAATACGTACAAGGAAGCGAACCTTCTCGTTTATGCATCCTCTATGGAATAGAAGACAACGGGGAAATAAACCCCATATATCATCTGAAAAGTGATCAAATAATACCTGCAATTGAAGAAGAAACTAATAAAGAATTTTCAAATATGAATATTCAGGTAGCTACTCATGTGATTCCATTCAAAGAGGGAAATATTTTATCTGTATTTATAATACCAAAAATACAGACTAAAACACCGAATCCGAAATTATAAAAAAGTTTGACAATAACTATTTATAATTTTATACCTTGTCTTTTCTATCGGAGTGTGAAGGGACTTCTACTCCTCGCCACAATAATCGCCATCTTTGTTTGGATTAATCCTACTTTAGGAATAATCCTATCTATAAAAATTGAGATTCACATGAAAGTGTATTTAGCATATAAAATTATGAAAAAGATCTCAAAGCCAAAGAAATCTAAAAAATTATACAAGAGGGTGATAACTATGGCTATCAAAAATAAAGAAGTGAGGAGGAAGAAATCCGTAGTAGCTGTCGAAGAGTTAAGAGGGATTCAAACTCCCTCCTTCGCACTTATATAAAAGAATTCATTCCAGCGCCATAGCCACAAGTTCAATGATATCGATGACCTCGATATCCCCGCCTCCGTCCCTGAGGTTGCGCACGCAGAGGGGGCAGGAGGTGACGATGTAGTCCACGCCCTCGGGAACGTCCTCGAGCCGTTTTCTGGCAAGTTCAAGGGAGATGTCGGGATAGCCGATCCTGACTCCACCTCCGCCGCCGCAGCAGCGGGAGTTTTCCCGGATGTTTTTCATTTCTTTTAACTCACAGATGGCTTCGATGACCTCACGGGGGGCGTCATAGACGCCGTTATGCCTGCCAAGGTGGCAGGGGTCGTGGTAGGTTACTTTAAGGTCGAGCCGCTTTAGTTTCAGGTCGCCCAGGTGTTCTGCCAGGAACTCGGGGACACTGATAACCCGGAGATTTCCGGGATAATTGTTTTTCAGGGTGGTGTAGCAGCCTGCACAGCCCGTGATGATCGTGTGGGCTCCGACTTTCCGGATCTGCTCCAGGTTGTGCTCCATGATCTTTTCCGCGTCCGGCTTAAAACCGGTGCGCAGAAGTGGGGAGGCACAGCAGTGTTCATCCGGGAGAAGGGTGACTCCGAAGTTCTGCAGAACCTCGAAGGTCTTCTTCGCAAATTCGGGATAGCGGTAGGAATCAAAACAGCCCACGAAGTAGACGTAATCTGATTTTTCAGGAAGCTTCGAGCGTTCTGAGTCGGGAAGCCAGTGCAGACGGTCCCTGCTTTCCCCGAAGGAGTTGCCTGTACCGGTGACGGCGGAGAGGAGTTTTTCCTGGCCTTCCGTTGTGATGCCCAGCCTCACAAGTTCGGAGCGCGCCTCTTCCACAACTTCCGGGGGGTTTGCCCCGGCCGGGCATTTTGCGGCACAGATCCCGCAGGTCGTACAGGTGGCAAGGCTCGGGAGGACGTCTTCCGAGGGTTCCCTGCCCTCAAGGAGGCTCTTGATAATCAGCATGCGGCCACGGGTGTTGGCAGACTCCCAGCCCACAGCTTCAAATACCGGGCAGACCGAGCGGCAGGTCCCGCACTGCACGCACTTGTAAACCGACCTTCTGTCGACTTCAAAAGGCTTTGCTTCGGTTTTTTCGGTTGCGATCTTTTCTTTTTCAGTTTTTGTTTTTTCATTTTTCATGGCTCTCACAACCCAAGCTTTCCCGGATTCAGGATCCCTTTCGGGTCAAGGGCTTTTTTTATCGTCCGCATCACTTCAAACGCAGGGCCCCACTGGGCTTCCATGTACATTCCCCTGGCGGCACCCACGCCGTGCTCGGAACTGACCGTTCCTCCAAGCTCAATTGCTGTTCTGTGGACCTTATCAGCCGCTTTTTTCAGGCGGTCCCACTCTTCCGGGTTCAGGACGTCGATGAAAAGGGCAAGGTGGAGGTTTCCGTCTCCTATGTGCCCGTACTTCATTGCAGGCAGGTCGAACTCCTCGGAGATTTCCTGAACGCGCCTGAGCAGTTCAGGAATCCGTTTCATGGGTACGCCCACATCTTCTCCAACATAGATCCGGGTCTTGGTCGGGTCCAGGCGGGAAACTGCAGCTCCCACAAGTTTCCTTGCAGCCCAGATGTCAGCCATTTCTTTTTCGCTTTCCGCAAGCTTGATGGTAAGGGCAAGCGGGGAACAGACTTCCATTACCTGCTCAGCGGCTTCACGCGCCGAAGTTTCCGTCCCGTCCACTTCAAAGAGGATAACGTCCCCTTCCGCAGGGAGCACCAGGTTCGGGTCGTAGCGCTTCAGGACCTGCAGGGAAACCCTGTCCAGGATCTCGCAGGCCGAAGGGACGACTCCGCTTGAAAAAGTCTTGATAACGGCTTTTCCTGCCATTTCGGCATTTTCAAAGGCAGCCATGACAAGTTTCCGGGCTTTCGGGAGAGGGGCGATTTTCAGGCCCGCTTTCGTTACGATTCCCAGAGTGCCTTCCGACCCTATCATCAACTGGGTCAAGTCATACCCTGCCGCGGATTTCAACATTTTCGAGCCCGTGTGGATGACGGTCCCATCTGCAAGCACCACTTCCAGGTCCCGGACGTAGTTCCGGGTGGTTCCGTATTTTACGCAGCGCATCCCACTTGCGTTGTAGGCAATCATGCCTCCGATGGTGCACATGGCAGAACTTCCCGGGTTTGGGGGGAAAAAGAAGCCGTAGGGCTTTAACGCATCGTTGAGGGCGTCCTGAATGACCCCTGGCTCCACGACTACCTGAAGGTTGTCCATGTCTACTTCGAGGATCCGGTTCATTCCGGACAGGTCGAGCACTATTCCTCCCTGTACCGGGACTGCACCCCCCGCAAGGCCTGTTCCCGCGCCCCTTGCGGTTACCGGGATTTCGTGCCCGAAGGCAAGTTTGACAATCCGGCTGACCTCTTCGGTACTTTCAGGGCGTACAACGTAATCGGGCATCCCCTTGACCTGGGATGCATCGGAAGAATAACAATAAAGTTCCGAAGACGAGACAGAGAAGCGCTCGCCAACGATCTCTCGAAGCTCTTCAGTGATATCCATTATAGACCTCAAGTTTTTAAAATTCGGGTTTTTCAATTTTCAGAATTCGGATCTCAAAAAATAGGTGACTTCCGTAACATATGATGATCAGGTGAATAACTGCTTATGTGGGCAAAAAGATAATTTTTTGCAGCACACTATCAAGCTATTAATATTATATAAGAATATACCATCATCCTTCCCCTTTAAAGCATATAAGAATATTCCATCATCCATTCCCCTTTAAAGTGCATAGAATATGCAAATCATCCATTCCCAAACATTATCTCATATTCCCCTTTAAAGCACATAGAATATGCAAATCATCCATTCCCAAACATTATCTCATATTCCCCTTTAAAGCACATAGAATATGCAAATCATCCATTCCCAAATATTATCACATTTCTTCACATTCGGACAGACATAAGAGGAAAAATAAGAGGAAAACAATGACACGATACTTTGAGGTAGAACAAAGAGACGGAGCCGCAAGGATAGGGAAACTCATGCTTTCCCCGGAACTTCGCACCCCTTGCATCCTGCACACGGCAGAGCTCGGCAACCTTGAAAACCCGGGTCCCATCGTGGATGCTGGCAGCCTCTGGAGTGCAAAAGAGCCTGAAGAGACGGAAGCCCGCATAAAGGAAATGCGTGAAAAAGTCGGGGACGAAACCCTGATAATCCTGCCCCACCAGGCATACCCCCCTGCCGTCCCCTACTATGCAAGAGAAAAACCCTGGACTTTTGCCGAAGAAAGTGCCGGGGATAAAAGCGGAGAAGAGGGAACGAAAGAAAGAAAAGAAGGAGAAGGAGAAGAAGAAAGAAAGGAAGAAGGCCCGACAGGTGTCCTTCTCAGGGCAGGAGAAGCTCCCGGGAAAAGAGACCTTTACGTAATGGAAGGGGTGGGAAACCTGGAGAACAACGCCCGGAAGTTTCTGGGAACTGTCCTTGACCTGAAAAGCCGGATCTCCCCGGACAGTGCCCTCTATGCCCCTAACCTTGCCCTCCCGGAAAACGCGGCAGCGCTCGTCTACCTCGGTGTTGATATCCTGGACGATACCCGGACGGAAATCGCAGCCTATTCCGACATCTACCTGACCGCAGCAGGCAGGTTCCACCTGGATTCCTTAACCGAATTTCCCTGCAGGTGCAAAGTCTGCGCTTCTACCACCCCGGAAGAGCTGCTGGCACTCCCGAAAGCCGATAGGGCCAGGCTTCTTTCCGCTCACAACCTGGGCGCCCTGGAAGCCGAAATGGCCCTTGTCAGGGAGAAGGTCCGGGAAGGAGCCCTCAGGGAATACCTGGAAGGGCAGTGCAGGGTCAGGCCCTGGTTAACAGCCCTGCTCCGCCTGGCTGACTTCGAATATTCGTACCTTGAAGAAAGGGTCCCAACATTCCGGAAAAACCAGCTTCTTGCAAATACCTCCGAAGCCCTCTCAAGGGTAGAGGTGGTCAGGTTTGCACGGCGCATACAGGAAAGGTATACCCCTCCGGAGCCTGAAATCCTTCTCCTGCTCCCCTGTGCCGCAAAGAAACCTTATTCCATTTCCCAGTCCCACCAGAAATTCATCCGTGCCCTGGGCAGGTACAGGAAATTTGTCCACGAAGTGATCATAACCTCCCCCCTGGGAATCGTCCCGAGGGAGCTTGAACTTACTTATCCTGCCGCCCATTATGACACCGCGGTCACCGGGCACTGGGACGAGGAGGAAAAAGCCTGGGTTTCCGGCTGCCTGGAGGCTTACCTCTCAAAGTACGGATATAAGGCGGTTGTCGCCCACGTGGAGGGGGCATACAGGGAAATCTGCGAAAGGACAGCGGAAAAGCTGGGACTTGAAATCAGCTATACCGCCGGAGCAGAAGAAAGCCTCACATCCCCGGCTGCTCTACAGAACCTGAAGAACACTATCGAAGACCTTTGCAGTTCCGAAGAAATCAACAGGAAAAGCCGGAACTCCGAAGAAACAAAACTCGACCTAATAGAAGGAATTGCAAACTACCAGTTCGGAGAGGCTGCAGGGCTCCTTTTCCCGGAAGAAGG
>Ga0272442_10005639_pt1 | contig 16664 bp, 15 predicted proteins | sample SSMForm2O_FD_200262 | JGI IMG/M metagenome (GOLD analysis project Ga0272442, IMG submission 200262) | Marine sediment archaeal communities from Little Sippewissett salt marsh, Falmouth, MA, United States - SSM-Form-2O | ecosystem: Environmental > Aquatic > Marine > Wetlands > Sediment ... | reverse complement strand
TGAAGAAAATTTGTATGAAAAAATTTTTATTGAGAATTAAGAACCTAAAAGGATTTTGGTTTCACATTGTAGGAATTGCATGCCTGATGTGGTTTTTAATTAGAGTAATTCCAGCACCTCAACGGTCACAGTATCCATGCCAGCAAATTTCCATACCAATCGCATTAGGTTATATTGCTTTTTGGGGAACCTTATTCCATGGACTTTTCTCATGGATAAGAAGAATTAGGTTTAAAACAGCAGCAATTTTACCAACTATTATGGTTATTTTTGTAATTACCTTTACTATCTCAGGTATGGTATTTGCAGAAAATTTTTTAAATATCGACTCAAAAACAGATCCATGGAATCCAACTCCCAAAGAACCTATTGGAATACCTTTTGGAATTAATCCTGGAAGAGTAGTATGGGTTTGGGATCCAGATGCCACTGAGAAAAATCTGGATGGTTTCTGGTGGATGGAGAATAATAATAATCAAACAGTAATTAAAGATATGTATTCAAAAGGATTACAGGAATTTACGGGAGAAGAAGACGATTATTCTGCATGGAATTCTATTTTTCAATATTTCAATAACAAAACAGGTCGAGGTAACAGAGGATATCAAACTGGTGAGAAAATCGCGATTAAGATTAACCTCAATAACTGTGGAAGCCCGATTGATTTTATAAATGGATATATGAAAAAAGATAATGATCGAGATGCAAATCCATATGTCGTGAAAGCACTTCTTGACCAACTTGTAAATATTGTAGGAATTAAACAGGATGATATCACAGTATACGATGCATCTCGACAAATAGGAAACTGGTTTTACGATACGGTTGTAATTGAGTTTCCAGATGTCCATTATATCGATAATACTGGTGGAGCGTCTGGAAGAGAAAAAGTTCAACCCAGTTCAGAAAAAATATATTTTATGGATGGTGTTATTCGAACTTTACCTGTCTGTGTTGTCGATGCTGATTATATAATTAATATGCCATTGTTAAAAAAACACCCCATCAATAACGGTGTCACTTTGTCTGGAAAAAACATGTTTGGTACATTTCTAGAACCTGTTCAGGATCTTCATCCTTATCATGAATCTGGACAAATAATGGGAAACCCAGCACCTCAAACCGATCTACTATCACATAATCATATTGGAAAAAAGACTTTAATATACATTGGAGATGGAACATTTGCAACACTTCAAGATCATCGTACAATTAGCAAATTTAATATGTATCCTTTTAACGATGATTGGACTAATAGCTTGTTTTTCTCACAGGATCCAGTTGCAATTGATTCCGTAATGTATGATTTTCTCCACACTGAGGGACCTTGCCCTATTGAAGGTTCTCAAAACTATTTACATCAAGCAGCGGAACCTCCAAAGGACACATACGATCCAGAAAACGATAGAGAGTTTCTTTCTGAAAGTCTTGGGGTACATGAGCACTGGGATACAAGTGTTTCTATTTTCTCATCTGATCGATATTCTGGGCAAGAAAATAATGGCATTGAATTTGTACCAATTGGAGAAACAAATGCACGTTCATCAATTTTAATTACTCAACCTATGGAACATAAGCTTTATTTATATGGTGAGGAACTTTCGTTTAAAATACTATGGAAAAATATTTATTCTTTTCCAGCAACTATAATCATTGGAAACATTACATTAAAAGCACAAGTTAACAATTTAACTGAAAATGTTGATGAAATGAAGTTTTTCCTAGATGGACAATTGCAATATATAGATGAAGAATCACCTTATGAATGGGAATGGAGTCAAAAATCATTATCAAGACACTTGTTAAACATCACTGCTTCAATAAACGGTGAAGACATGCTATTTGCACAGCGTATTGTCTGGAAGTTACTATGAAAACCACAAATAAAACAGAAAAAATTATTCAATAACTCAATATATAATATTTAAAATCATGAAATTTTGATTGTAAATTATTGTGAAATCTTTAAATTGTTTAAATTGTTGCTTAAAACATGATTTATAATTTCGAGGAAAATTTTTATGAAAAAGTTACTATTGGAAAGATTGTTTGTTTAGCAAGAACATATAAAAAACATGCCCAAGAAATGAAAACTGATATAACAAAAGATCCTCTTCTCTTCCTTAAACCTGCAAGTTCTGTCATTTTCAATAATGAATCAATAATTATTCCAAAAATGTCAAATTGTTTACATCATGAAGTAGAACTTGGAGTTGTAATTGGAAAAAAATGTAAAAACATAAAACAAGAAGAAGCTTTAAACCATGTTTTAGGGTATCTAATTGCTCTAGATATTACCGCAAGAGATATTCAGTCAGAAGCAAAAAAGAATGGTTGGCCATGGAGCATAGCCAAAGGTTTTGATACTTTTTCACCAATTAGTAAAGTTGTTTTAAAAGAAAATGTATCAAGCCCAAACAACCTTGATATAATGTTAAAAGTCAATGGAAAAGTGAAACAGAATTCTAATACAAAAAATATGATCTATTCAGTTGAAAGAATTATTAAATTCATTTCAGATATTATGACTCTCGAAAGGGGAGATCTAATTATAACAGGAACACCTGAAGGTGTTGGAGAGATAGTCAATGGAGACGTGCTTGAAGCAGAGCTAGGAGATTTATGTTCCTTAAAAGTTAATGTTAAATGCTAAAACAATCTCATATGAGCTATTTCTTAGATAATAATTGGAAAATGTTTTAAATCTTAATCATATTGCCTGCAATACGCTTATCATTTGGAGGAGGCGTAATAAATGAAAGATGTTGTAATAGTTTCAGGTGTTAGAACTGCGCAAGGGAAATTTTCAGGTGCCTTGAAAAGTTTTTCAGCTCCACAACTCGGAGGTTTTGCTATCAAAGAAGCTGTTAAAAAAGCAGGAATAAAACAAAAAGATGTTGACGAAGTAATAATGGGAAATGTTGTTCAAGCAGGACTTGGCCAAAATGTAGCTCGACAGGCTGCAATTTATGCCGATATACCATATGAAGTAGGAGCTTTTCATGTTGATAAGGTCTGTGGATCATCTCTTAAAGCTGTTGTTTTAGCAGCTCAAGCAATAAAATGTGGAGATGCAGACTGTGTTGTTGCTGGTGGAATGGAAAGCATGACAAACTGCCCATATATTCTTGACAAAGCAAGATTTGGTTTCCGTATGTTTGATGGTAAAATTATTGATTCAATGGTTCATGACGGACTATGGGATGTCTATAATGATTTCCACATGGGACATACCGGAGAAATTATTGCAGAAAGAAATAATATTACAAGACAAGATTGTGATGAATTTGCTGCATTAAGTCAACAGAAGGCAGAGAAAGCAACAAAAAATGGTAGCTTTAAAAAGGAAATCATTCCAATAGAAATTAAACAAAAAAAAGACAATACTATAATATTTGATAAGGATGAAGGAATTAGAGAAGGTACAACTGTTAAAAATCTGGCAAAACTTAAACCATTTTTTAAAAAAGATGGAGTAGTTACAGCAGGAAATGCATCTCAGATCACAGATGGTGGTTCCGCTGTTGTTGTAATGAGTAAAGAAAAAGCAGAAAAAATGGGAATCGACACTCTTGCAACAATCAAGGGTTATAATACCAGCGGAGTTAAACCAGAGCATGTCATGGAAGCTCCAATTCCTGGAATAAAAAATCTTCTAAAAAAAATGAATCTCACCATTGATAATATAGACTTGGTTGAGCATAATGAAGCATTTTCATCTGCATCTATAGCATTGATAAGAGAGATAGGTATTCCACAAGATATCTTTAATGTTCATGGAGGTGCAGTAGCTCTTGGTCATCCTATTGGTTGTAGTGGCTCAAGGATATTAGTTACTCTTATGCATGCAATGAAGAAATATAATAAAACTCGTGGTCTTGCAACAATTTGTCTTGGAGGCGGAAACGCTGTCTCAATGATAATTGAAAGATAAAAAAGAGGTGTTTAATGATAATTAAAAAAATTGGAGTAGTTGGTGCAGGTCAGATGGGACATGGTATAGCTCTTGTTGCCGCAAAAGCAGGTTTTAGTGTGATTTTAAGAGATATTAAAGATGAATTTGTTAAAAATGGAATTAGCCACATAGAACGTTTTCTTGATAAAAGTATTGAAAAAGGTAAGATGACAATTAATGAAAAAAAGAAGATTCTTTCAAATATAAAAGGCACGACAAAACTTATGGATCTAAAAGATGTTGATCTAGTTATTGAAGCAATCTTTGAAAATATTAAGATAAAAAAAGAACTGTTTGAAGAGTTAGATAAAATTTGTAAGAAAGATTCTTATTTTGCATCCAATACTTCAACTATTCCAATAACAGATCTTGCTTCTGTTACAAAAAGACCATACAAGTTTATTGGAATGCATTTTATGAATCCTGTACCTTTGATGAAACTTATTGAGGTCATACGAGGTTTAAGAACCTCTGATAAAACAGCAAAGTTAATTATTGATCTTTCAGAAAAAATGGATAAAATACCAGTTGAAGTCAACGATGGACCTGGTTTTGTATCAAACCGTGTTCTTATACCTATGATAAATGAAGCAATCTTTTGTCTTATGGATGGCACAGGAACTGCTGAAAACATTGATAATATTATGAAACTTGGAATGAATCATCCAATGGGTCCATTAGCACTTGCAGATCTGATTGGTCTAGATGTATGTTTAGACATCATGAATGTACTCTATGAAGGTTTTAATGATTCAAAATATAGACCCTGTGCTCTTCTTAAAAAGATGGTTCAAGCAGGTTATCTAGGTAGAAAAACTGGAAAAGGATTTTTTGACTATAGTAAATAGGTGGATTATTCATGGTTTATAAAAATATCTTAGTAGAAAAAAAAGAAGGAATTGGAACTATAAGAATCAATAGACCAAAGTTATTAAACGCATTAAACAAAGTAACTATGCAAGAAATTTCCAAAGCCATTGATGAACTCAATCAGGATAAAAAAATAAAAGTTGCAATATTAACTGGTGAAGGGAAAGCATTCATTGCAGGAGCAGACATTAATCAGATGAAGGACATGACATCTCTTGAAGCAAAGGAATTTGCAGAACTTGGACACAGTATGCTTTTTAAAATTGAAAATTCAAGGCTTCCCTTCATTGCAGCAATTAATGGATATGCTCTTGGGGGTGGATGTGAAATAATAATGGCATGCGATATCTGTATTGCATCTGAAAATGCAAAACTTGGTCAACCTGAGATTAACCTTGGTGTCCATCCTGGATTCGGTGGAACACAAAGATTACCAAGACTTGTTGGAAGAATGAAGGCAAAGGAACTTTTGTTAACAGGAGAGAATATTAATGCTTATGAGGCATATCGTATTGGTCTTATAAATATGGTTGTTGAAGATAACAATTTGATGGATGCGGCTGAGAAAATTGCCAAAAAAATTGCTAGTAAATCACCAATTCAAACAGATTTCATCAAATCTCTAGTAAACAAAGGTACAGACATTGATATACATTCGGCCTGTTCTTTAGAGATTTCATACTTCTCATCAAGTTTCTCAACAAAAGATCAAAAGGAAGGCATGTCTGCATTTTTAGAAAAGAAAAAACCTACATTTACGGGAAAGTAAAATATTCATTACCAATATCAAAAATTTTCCCAAATTATTGGTTCACGTTTTTTTGGATAAATCAAATTTAAAAATGATTTATTTTTATCTTTTTTTTTCTCAAAATAATCGCTATTCATATTACCCAATAATATTATTATTTTTTTGATTAAATATTTTTGGTGAAAAACTATCGACAAATAACGATATCAATAGTTATTTATATTATTATTGAGTAATGTTATATAAATCTTTGATTGTTAAATAACCATGCATTGTCTTAGTTTTTATTTTAAAATCTTACCAAGAATTTCATCTGCAGCAGTATATGGATCTACTTCTTTTTTAAAAATCTTATAGATTAGTGATTCTACTTTATCTTTAAACTTTGATTCATCAAAAATTAAGTTCATTAATCGTTTTTTTATAATTTCAATTAATTCAGCCTCATATCGCTTCATTCGCTTAATATCAAATTCTTTACTATTATCCAAATACTCTTTATGTTTTTTAATTTCATCAACAAGCTCTTTAATTCCCTCACCGTTCCTTGCATTTGTTATGAGAACGGGTATTTTTCTATCTTTATTTGAACAATCTATGTCAACTAAGCTTTTAACTTCAGCTACTGTCTGATCAACATCTGGTCTATCAGCTTTATTAATTACATAAATATCAGCGATTTCCATAACACCAGCTTTTATAGTTTGAATAGAATCACCTAAACCCGGAACTAAAACTACAAGTGTGGTATCAGCAATTTTTATTACATCGACTTCAGCCTGACCAACTCCTACAGTTTCAACGATAACAATATCTTTTCCAGATGCATCAAGTATCTCAACCACATCATAAACCGCACTAGTAAGACCTCCAAGCATACCTCGAGTTCCCATGCTACGAATAAAAACACCTTCATCAATAGTAAGTTCCATCATCCTAACTCTATCACCTAGTAATGCCCCACCACTAAATGGGCTTGTTGGATCGATTGCAATGATTCCAACTTTCTTGCCTTGCTTTCTATATTCCCTTGTAATCTCACTTATAAGAGTGCTCTTACCACCACCCATTACACCAGTAATACCAATTACATGAGCCTCTCCTGTATTTGGATGAATATCTTTCATAGCAATTGCAGCATCAGGAGAATTATTTTCAGTAAGTGTAATTAATCTAGCAACAGATCTTGGTTCACCTTTCAAAACCTTTGAGGCAATATCATTCATAGTTTCACATTTTTTTTAATAAAATCAACAATATCTTCTGTATGAGTACCTGGTCCAAAAACACCATCAACACCCGCTTTTTTTAGTACTGATACATCTTCTTTTGGAATGATACCCCCACCTATAAACAATACATCCTGCATATTCTTTTTCTTTAATAATTTTGTAACATCTCTGAATAAAGTCATATGAGCACCGGATAAAAGACTCAATCCAATTACATTAACATCTTCTTGGATAGCAGTTTCAATTATCATCTCTGCTGTCTGATGCAGACCAGTATAAATTACCTCCATACCAGCATTACGTAGAGCACGAGCAACAATCTTTGCACCTCGATCATGACCATCAAGACCAGGTTTTGCTATAAGTACTCTAATTTTTCTTTCCATATTTATTTCTCCTCAATATATAGCAGGTTCCCTGTATTCTCCAAATACTTCTCTTAGCACACCACATGTTTCTCCAAGTGTTGCATATGAGTGAACACAATCAAGAATATAAGGCATCATATTTTCATCTCCCTCAGCTGCTTTTTTAAGTTGTTTAAGGTTTTTATTAACCTTTGAATTGTCTCTATCCTTCCTTAATTTTTCCAACCTATTAATCTGACGTTTCTCGCCTTCTTCATCCATTTTTAGGATTGGTATAGTAAGTTCATCTTCTGTCTTATATTTATTAACCCCTACAATTGTGTACTTATTTTCGTCAACATCCTTTTGATACTTATACGCACTTTCAGCAATTTCACGTTGGAAAAAACCTTTTTCAATTGCAGGAATTACTCCGCCAATCTTTTCAATTCTATCAAAATAATTATAGGTTTTTTCTTCCATTTGGTCAGTAAGCCATTCAATGTAATAAGAGCCGCCTAATGGATCAATAGTATGTGTAACTCCGCTCTCTTCAGCTATAATTTGTTGGGTTCTCAATGCAATACGTACAGCTTTTTCAGATGGAAGTGCCAATGCTTCATCCATTGAATTTGTATGTAAAGATTGGGTTCCTCCAAGAACAGCTGAAAGAGCTTGCATAGTAACTCGTACAATGTTTATTTCAGGTTGTTGAGCCGTTAAAGTACATCCTGCAGTCTGTGTATGAAATCGCATTAAAAGAGAACGAGATTTCTTAGCACCAAGTTTTTTAAGTTCTTTTGCCCAAATTCTTCGGGCAGCTCGATACTTTGCTATCTCTTCAAAAAAATCATTATGTGAATTAAAAAAGAAACTTAGTCTTGGTGCAAATTTATCAATTTCAAGTCCTCGTTTCATTGCAGCTTTTACATATTCTATTCCATCACCAAGAGTAAATGCTAGTTCCTGAACAGCAGTTGAACCAGCTTCTCTTATATGATATCCGCTGATACTTATTGTATTCCATCTTGGCACATGTTTAAAACCATATTCGAATGTATCAACAATAAGACGCATCGAAGGCTCTGGTGGAAAAATAAAAGATTTCTGTGCAATATACTCCTTTAAAATATCATTTTGAATTGTTCCACCAATTATATCCTGGCTAATACCTCTGTTTTCAGCATTAGCTATATACATCGCCCAGATAATCGCTGCTGGACCATTTATTGTCATAGAGGTCGTAACCTTATCAACAGAGATGCCATCAAATAAAATCTCCATATCCTTTAGGGAGGAAACAGCAACTCCACATTTACCAAATTCTCCACGAGAAAGTGGATGATCGGTATCATAACCATACAAAGTAGGATAATCAAAAGCTACGCTAAGGCCTGTTTCACCATGTTTCAATAAATATTTATAACGCTCATTTGTCTCTTCAGCACTTCCAAAACCAGCAAACTGACGCATTGTCCACAAACGACCACGGTACATGGTAGAATGAATACCTCTTAAAAATGGATATTGTCCTGGAAAACCAATATCTTTATTATAATTCAAATGTTCAATATCTTCTGGAGTGTATATATTTCTAATTTCTGTTCCAGATAAATTTTCAAACTTATCTTTTCTTTCTGCTTGATTTTTAACAAGCTTTGAATAATGGTTTTTCTTCCATTCTTCCTTTTTTTCTTTTATTTTATTTAAATCTTTTTTGTCATACATATGAGATTCCCCGATTAGAAATCAACACCTTTTCGAGCCATAATTCCTTTTTGATAAGGATGTTTAATTTCAAGCATCTCGGTAACAATATCTGCTATCTTTATAACTTCTGGATGAGAGTATCTCCCAGTTAATACAAGTTCAAGTTTTTCTGGTTTATTATTAATAATATTTAATAAATCTTTAAGGTCAATAAGATTGAAATCAACAGCAACATTTATCTCGTCAAGGATAACCATATCAAATTTTCCTTTTTTTATTATTTCCTGAGCATGCAAAAATCCTTTTTGAGCAAGATCAATGTCAATCTGTTTGGGATTTTCCTTAGATACAAACTCATCTCTTCCATATTGTATTATAGAAAAGTTTTGAATATTTTCAATAGAGTCTAATTCACTATATCTTCTGCCCTTCATGAATTGAATCATATAAACTTTTAAACCTGCACCAGCAGCCCTTAAACCTAATCCAAGTGCAGCTGTAGTTTTACCTTTTCCAGATCCTGTATATATGTGTACATAGCCCTTTTCAAATGACATATTACGGTTGATAATCAACTAGGTTGTTATATTTTTTTCTTATAATCCATATATCTAATAAAATGTCATTTAGAAATAGAAATTCCAAATAAAAAGATAAAATTTAATTTAAAATAATGAAATATAACAAAGAAGAAAAATTCTCATTAACATCAATAAATTTATTGAATTATAAAATTTTATATCGGGAGGGAAGAAAGGGAAGCAGTTAAAAAATTTGTTATAGAACTATAAAGAGAACTGTTCCCTTTCTAAATCTACGCAATATGTTATATTCACTCCATGATATTTAAATATTTTTAATTAAAAGTAGAAAAATAGGTAAAATATAGGTAAACTAATGCTACTTTTATATTTTATATGAAAAACAATTCAAAACAAGAATCTCGAAATAAAAAGTTTTTTTGAATTCAACCTAATACTTAAAGTTAAACTGATATTAAAAAACTGACTTAGTAAATTCTTCGTGGAAAAATTTTAAAAAGTTTTTTGTATTATGAATAATGGGAGTTAAAAGAGGATGAATATAACAACTACTATATTAGTTGCAGGAATAATTATAGGAGCTACAATATTTTTAGGATTTTACCTGACATCTTTTTATGACTATTCTATCTTTGGAATACCTTCATTAGAGGAATTCCTTGCTATGTTGGGCCTTGTTACTCTTCTTATTTGCGGATTTTTTTTGATATCCTATAAGACAAACAGGCATCGAATATAGAATGATTCATATATACTGAATTAAAAAGAATTGTAATCTACAATATGAAATTAAGCGAATAAGATCAAAACTTATTAAAATTTCATTTTTCAATGAATTTTTTTGGAGTATATTTTAAACTTTTTTACCGCAACCTTTATGTCTGTAAATTTTATTCCCACCTCCATGAAATTAGAATTAAACGATCAACAGAAAATGATACAAAAAATGGTACGAGAATTCGCAGAGAAAGAGATAGCACCAATAGCTGCAGAGCTTGATGAAAAAGGCGAATACCCAACGAAGATCCTTGAGAAAATGGCAAAATTAGGACTTCTTGGAATCATTATACCTAATGAATATGGAGGTGCAGGACTTGACACAATAAGTTATGCAACTGTTGTTGAAGAAATATCAAGAAAATGTGCTTCAACTGGGGTAATAACATCTGTACACAACTCGCTTGTTGCATGGCCTATATTGAAATATGGAACCGAAGAACAAAAAAAGAAATATCTTCCAATTCTTGCAAAAGGAGAAGAAATAGGAGCTTTTGCAGCAACAGAGCCTAACGCTGGTTCAGATCTTGGAGCAATGACATCAACGGCAGAATTAAAAGGAGATAAATATATAATAAATGGAGATAAAACATTTATTACAAGTGGTCCAGAGGCAGGTATTATAATTGTTTTTGCTGTAACCGATAAAAGTGCAGGAGCAAAGGGTATTAGTACATTTATTGTTGAAAGTGATATGAACGGTTACAAGGTCGGCAGCATATTTGAAAAACTTGGTATCAACGCTGCTAAAAATTCTGAACTTATTTTTGAAAATATGGAAGTCCCAAAAAATAATCTTCTTGGCAAGGAGGGAGAAGGTTTCAAAATCGCCTTATCAACCCTTGATGGTGGAAGGATTGGTATTGCTTCACAGGCGGTGGGAATTGCCCAAGCTGCACTTGATGAAAGTATAGAATATTCAAAGCAGAGGCAACAGTTTGGAAGACCTATCGCAAAATTTCAAGCGATTCAATGGATGATAGCTGACATGGCCACACGCATTGAAGCATCAAGATATTTAGTATATAGTGCAGCATATAAGAAAGATAATGGAGAAGGATTCAGTAAAGAAGCAGCAATGGCTAAACTTTTTGCTTCTGATACTGCAATGGATGTTGCAATTAAAGCTGTCCAAATCCATGGAGGCTATGGTTATACAAAGGAATATACTGTTGAAAGATTATTCCGTGATGCAAAAATAACTGAGATATATGAAGGTACATCTGAAGTTCAAAAAATGGTAATAGCTGGAAGCCTTCTAAGATGATAGAATATATGGTGGATCTCCATGGGGGAATTTAATTATAAAAAGGAATTTGATAATTGGAAATGGAATATTCCAGAAAAATATAACATTGGATATGACATTGTTGATAAACACGCCGATGGCAAAAACAAAGACAAACTTGCATTAATATGGGAAAATGAAAATGGAGATACAAAAAAATTTACTTTTAGGGAGATGAAAAATCTTTCAAACAAGTTTGGAAATATTTTAAGAAATATTGGATTTAAAAAAGGCGACCGTTTTCTCATTCGCCTTCCAGATATCCCTGAATTTCATATTTCTTTTATCGGTGGAGTTAAAATCGGAGCGGTACCAATCCCATCAAGTGTAATGTTTAGAGCGCATGAAATCAAATACAGAATAAATGATAGTAATTCTAAGGCAGTAATTACAAACTCAAAATATGTCAAAGAGGTTCAAGATATTAAGGATAACTGTCCAACACTTGAAAATATTATAGTAGTTGATAATCCAAAAAAGGGTGAACTTGATTATAAATCTCTAATGAATGATTCATTAGAATCCTTGAAACTAGAAGACACAAGAAGATCTGATATTGCATTCTTCTGTTATACTTCTGGAACTACAGGAAATCCGAAAGGAGCCGTACATTTACACCAGTGGGTTCCAGGAAATGATCCAAGTGTGCTTTACTGGCAAAATGCAGATAAAAACGATATTGTTGCTCATACAGGCAATCTTAGCTGGATTTTTCCATTAGGTAATGGTTTTCTTTATATCTGGAGATGGGGGATAACTACACTTATTTATGATGGTAAATTTAATGCCGATCGCTGGTATCAATTAATTGAGAAACATAAGGTTACAAATCTAGCATCTGTTCCAACTGCATATCGTCTGTTCGTAACTGTAAAAGATGCTGAGAAAAAATATGATCTTTCATTACTTAGGCATTGTATCTCTGCAGGAGAACCTTTGAATCCTGAAGTAATCAAAAAGTGGAAGGACATGTTTGATCTTGACATTTACGATGGTATTGGAATGACAGAAATCATGGTTTATCTTTCAAACATGAAAGGTATGGATATTAAACCAGGTTCCTGCGGTCTTCCTCAACCTGGTCATATTTGTGAAATTGTTGACCATTATGGGAATCCTTTACCTCAAGGAGAATCAGGAGTTCTTGCAATTAAAAAGGGAGATCCTGGTTTGTTTACAAAATATTGGAACAAACCTGAAATTACTTCTAAAAGTTATAGAAATGATTGGTTTCTAACAGGCGATGTACTATACAAAGATAAAGATGGATATTTTTGGTTTAGCGGAAGAGATGATGATCTGATTATGGCAAGTGGTTATCGCATATCGCCTTTTGAAGTTGAATCATCTATTATTTCTCATCCAGATGTTTTAGAGGTAGCTGTTGTTGCAAGTCCAGATAGTATACGTGGTGTAATTGTTAAGGCATTTGTTGTTCTCCATGATAAAAACAAATCTTCGGATGAACTTGTTAAGAATATTCAAGATCATACCAAAAAGGTTGCTGCACCTTACAAATATCCTAGGGAAATAGAATTCGTTGAAGAACTTCCAAAAACTCAGAGTGGAAAAATTAAAAGGAAAAATTTAAGAGAGTTAGAAAAATTAAAGAAGGAAATATTAGGGAGTGTAATATAGTTATGAACATAATTGTTTGTGCAAAACAGGTTGTCGATGCATCTGAAATTAAAATCGATTCATCCTCAAACAAGCCGATTTTAGAAGGAATACCAAAAAAGATAAGTGATATTGATAAAAATGCATTGGAAGAGGCGATAAAGATTAAAGAAAAACATAATGGTAAAATAACTGTTGTAACTGTTGGTACATCCGATGCAAAAGAAAGGGTAAAAGAGCTTCTCGCAATGGGTGCTGATGAGGGTATTTTAATTCCTTATCCTGACAAATACGATTATCATGTTGTGTCTATACTCTTAGCAGAGGCGATAAAAAAGATAGAAGAATATGATATCATTCTTTGTGGAGAAGCATCTACTGATCTTTTCTCTGGTCAGATTGGACCTAAAATTGCAGGTCTTTTAGATATTTCGCAGATTACCTACGCTCAAAGTGTTAATGCTGAAAAAGACAAAGTCACTGCTGAGAGAAATATGGGTGAAAAATCTGTGACTTCTGAATCATCTTACCCTGTGCTTATCACTGTTACAAAGGAAATTAACGAACCTCGTTTACCAAGTCTAATGCAAATACTTGGTGCAGCTAATAAACCAATAAATGAATGGGGTATTGAATCGTTTGCAGTTGGATTGGAACCTAAAATTGAAACTCTTGAACTGAAAGGGGTTTCAATGGATCGTAAGAATATTGTTTTTGAAAATAATCTTGATGATTCTATAGGGAAATTGGTTGACAATCTTGCAAAAGATGGAGTGTTAGGGTGATATAATGGTACTTGTTTATTCAGATAATAAAAAATTAATTTTTGAGTTGTTGTCAAAAGGTAGTGAACTTGCAAAAGATCTTGGCAAAAAAACTACTGCATTAATAATTGGAAAAAACGATGATGTACTTGCAAATGAATATATCTCTTATGGAGCTGACAATGTCTTTATTGCTGAATCAGATATTAACACATTTAAGGCTGAAGAATATACAGAAATTCTTGAAAAAGTAATTAATGAAACTGGTAAAGACACAATTTTAATTGGCTCTAATAAAAATGGTAAGGAACTCGCTTCTCGATTGGCAGGTAAGCTAAATGCGGGTTGTATAGTTGATTGCACAAACTTATATTTGAAAAATAATAAAATAACTACTGAACGTGTTGTATATAGCGGTAATGCTATTTCAGTTGAGCAGTTCAACTCAAAACCAAGTATTCTTACCATATCTTCAAAAGTTTTTGAACCATTAAAAATGGACGCTAATCGCAAAGGAGAAATAGTCAAAAAGAAAATTGAAACAGGAAAATCATCTTCAAAAATTTTGAAAATCAAGGAAGCAGTAACAGAAGATGTAAATGTTGAGGATGCAGATATTATCGTTTCATGTGGTCGCGGTTTCAAAAACAAGGAAGATATAAAATTAGCTAATGAACTAGCTGATGTCTTGAAAGGAAGAACCATAGGTTGTAGTCGCCCTATTGCTGCTGATCTAAAATGGATGTCAGAAGACCACTGGATAGGTCTTTCAGGTCACAAGGTTAAACCCAAATTATATATTGCAACTGGTATTTCAGGGCAGATTCAACATATTGCTGGTATGCGTGATTCTGGAGTCATTGTAGCTATAAATAAAGATCCAGATGCATTGATTTTCAAATCTGCTGACTATGGTATTGTAGGAGATCTCTACGAGGTTCTTCCAAAACTAACTTCAGCAATTAAAGACAAGATGAGTTAAAATCTATTTTCCAACTTTTCAAATAATATGAAGTGGTTTATAATAAAATGGGAGTGTCGAGATGAGTAGAGATTTGGATAAGAAAATAATCGAAGAAATTCCGAAAGATAAACTTGCTGATTTTATTTTCATGCATTTAAGAGATATGTGGACTGTAGATGGATTATATTATCTTGGTATTGAGGATAAATTTGGTGTTGAAGCTGCAACAGATATCGATAGGAAAGTTTGGGAAGTTATGGGTAAAATTGAGGCTCGTAATTTGAAAAAACTTTTCAATATATCAGGTGATGACATTGATACCATGATAAAAGCACTTCATCTTTCAGGATGGGTGATGGATCTAGAGAATAAGGAAATCATTATAAAAAAAGAAACTGCAATTCTTAGAAACGTAAAATGTCGTGTTCAAAATACAAGAATAAAAAAGAACTTAAATGAATTTGGTTGTAAACCAGTTAGATGGGGATTTTTAAAAGCTTTTGCTAATGAGTTTAATCCAAATATCGAAGTGATATGCAATATATGTCCCCCAGATAACCATCCTGATGATTTATGGTGTGAGTGGGAGTTTAAGCTAAGAAAAGTCGTATGATTAATCTACTCGCAAAACGAATAAAGAAAAACTTGAAGAAATTTTAAAAAAAATGGAAAATCAGATCAAAACATATACCGAAGTTAAATCAAATTTAAAAAACAACTTGAAAAACTGTTGATTAATATAAAAGAAGAAATTATCGTTGAATCTAAATAAAGAATTTTTAAACTAAAAATGTAATTAAGTCTTTAAATTATTTAGAAAAAATGTAAAGGAAGGTTTTCCTCCTTTAAATTTCATGGTTTAGTATTTTCTTTTTAAGTATACCAAACTGTCCTTTTGTTAGTATACAGATGTTTTCTTTCTCACCTATAACCACTTTATCATCTTGAATATCAACAACAGGACATTTTGGTTCTAGACATACATCTCCAATACAAAGTGTTACTTTCATATCTTTTGCCTCCAATATTAATTCTTATTATTTTGTTATTGTCATAGTCTTTTATAAAATTTTTGGTATAATTAGAGATTTCAAGCATATCCTGTAATTTTTATCTTATTTCTATCTACTTTTGAAATTATTCTAGGTTTTTTTCTATCGATTTTTTTAACTTCTTTAGTCAAAATTTCAATATTTAACCCAAATTTCTCAACAAAACCTTGTTTTAATACAGAAAAAATTTCTTCAACAGAAGGTCCAACATCTCTTAGTTTTTCATTAATAACAGCTTGAATTTCAATTTTATTTAGATCATGTTGAATTACTCTCACATCTTTTAATTTGTTTGTCTTTAACTCATATAGAATTTTACCAAAAATTTCCCCAAAAGAGGACGGAAGTATTATTTTACCATCTGTAGTATAAAATGATAAATCATCTCTACCATAAATCTTTTTTATTTGTTCACCAGCTAAACCACAATCACATTTCTCATAGAGTGGAGCAACAATATCATTAATCGCATCATATCTAATAATCGGAGTGCCATGGCCATATAGTTTAGTTAAAACCAATTTTCCAGCCTCTCCTGATTTAACATGTACTCCATTTTTCAAATATTCTAGATATACAAAATCAGACAATACATGATATCCACCATTTTTACACTGATAAGCAATTGGGCCAGATTCAGTTGATGCATATGATTCAAACACAGGAACATTAAATGTTTTTTCGATCAAATCTCTAAGCGAATTATTAATCGATCCGCCAGTTGAAGCCATAACCCTTGGAGATATGTTTTTTCCATATCCCTTCTCTTTTAAAAGAGCTAAATGCCCAAGCATA
>Ga0272442_10005638_pt1 | contig 16664 bp, 14 predicted proteins | sample SSMForm2O_FD_200262 | JGI IMG/M metagenome (GOLD analysis project Ga0272442, IMG submission 200262) | Marine sediment archaeal communities from Little Sippewissett salt marsh, Falmouth, MA, United States - SSM-Form-2O | ecosystem: Environmental > Aquatic > Marine > Wetlands > Sediment ... | reverse complement strand
GAAGGAAAAGGAAGGCATGGGCGCGTTCATCGTGCCGACGGCCATGAAGTACCGTTACGTTGACGATATCTCCACCACCTTTGGCGACCGAATGACCCGTCTCGAGGACAGGATATCGTGGGCGCCGCAGGACCACCTCAACATAATCGACCGAATCTACAAGTTCGGCGAAGCCGCTCTCTCCCTCAAGGAGAAGGAGTTCCTGGACCGCACGCTCGACGGATCGCTCGACGAACGCCTGCAAACCTTCCGGGAGATGCTCGTCGCCGAGGAGGAGAACAGGTACTTCTCCAAGACCGACGGCGGGAACCACCCCACGAGAATCAGAAGACTGCGCGGCAAGATACGGACGATCCTCCTGGACGAACAGAAGAAGCCCTCCGAAGATGAAGCGGCCCGGTGCTACCGCAGCCTCGACAGGCTCTACATGGCCATACAGTTGTACAGCTATCCCGGCCAGTACCTGCGCGACAACCCGTCTATGGACCGCATCGCGGAAACGATACACAAGTTCGAGGAAGACGCGTTCGAACAGAACTCCATCCCGGGCAGGCGCACGGTCGAAATTACTTTCTGTGACCCCATCAACCTGTTTGACCATCTCGACTCGCCCGCCAAGGAAGCCACCCACGAGGTGACCGCACTCATAGAAGCCGCTATCAGGAAGGTTCTCGAATGAAACCCGCCCGCTTGACTTCCAGGGAACGCGAGTTCCTCACGCTCGTCTCGAACACCGCCTTCGCCAACCCGTTCAGCGACAAACGCGTGGAACGCTACCTGAAGATATCCGGCCTGGGCTCCCGCTCGGACGCCCGGGCCAGGTTCCAGGCAGTGAGCCGGCGCGTCCATGACTTCCTCGCAACCCTCGAGGAAGCCGGCAGGCACAAGATCGATGCCTACACAGGGGAGGATCGTCTGATCCTCACAAACACGCACCTGTTCGACGTGTTCCACCTGTTCCTGACCAAGCTGGACCAGGTCATCGAGAAACAAATCGCCACCGTCGATGCCACCAGCTCCGTGCCCTTCGCGGGAACCGTACTCCAGGCGCTGACCGCAAGGGGCTTCGGCACGAACGAGGCCGTGCGCTACTTCGCGATGTTCTACCAGCTCCGCAGAGCCTACCACTTCATCGACTGCGCCCTCATCGGGCGGTCGCCTTCCATGAAACAGCTGCGCCTCTCGCTCTGGAACAACACGTTCACGCACGATATGAGCCTCTACGACCGGCACCTGTGGAACCGGATGGAGGACTTCTCCACGCTGCTCCTCGGCGAGACGGGAACCGGCAAGGGGGCCGCCGCCACGGCGATAGGCAGGTCGGGCTTCATCCCGTTCAACGAAAAGAAACAGACTTTCGACGAGAGTTTCATGCGGTCCTTCACGCCCATCAACCTGTCGCAATTCCCCGAAACGCTCATAGAATCCGAGCTCTTCGGCCACCGCAAGGGGGCGTTCACAGGTGCGATCGAGGCGCACGAGGGTGTTTTCGCGCGCTGCAGCCCGCACGGAGCCATCTTCCTGGACGAGATAGGCGACGTCTCGGTGCCCATCCAGATCAAGCTGCTCCAGGTTATCCAGGAACGACACTTCTCACCCGTGGGCAGCCACGAGAAACGCACCTTCCGCGGCCGCGTTATAGCGGCTTCAAACAAATCTATCGAGAAGCTTCGCGAACAGAAGCTGTTCAGGGACGACTTCTTCTACCGGCTCTGCTCGGACGTTATCGTGGTGCCGCCGTTGAGGGATCGCATCCGGGAAAGCTCCCGCGAGCTCAACGATCTCATCGGCCTCACCGTCGGGCGAATAGTCGGCGAAAGCTCCAGTGACACCATCGAGGAACTGACGGCAATGGTGCGCTCCGTAATCGACCGCGACCTGCCACCGGAGTACCCGTGGCCGGGGAACGTTCGCGAGCTCGAGCAGTGCGTCAGGCGAGTACTGCTGACGCACAGCTACGCGGGCGACTACAGCGCCGCCGCCGCCGATTTCAAGGCATCAATGATAGAGAGCATCGACCGAGGCAGTTATACCGCGCAACAGCTCCTGACGGACTACTGCAGGCTGCTCTACGAACGCTACGGAACCTACGAGGAAGTCGCGCGCAGGACCAATCTCGACCGCCGCACGGTCAAGAAATACCTCACGTCCGGATCCGGGGAGACAAGCGCATGAGCTGCGCTCTACCGGCGGACTATCATATCCACACCTTCCTGTGCAAACACGCCGAGGGCATGCCCGCCGACTACGTCGCCGCCGCCCGGGCCCGCGGTGTACCCGAGATGTGCTTCGCGGACCACGCGCCTGCGCCCGACGGCTACGACCCGGGCGTACGCATGAGCATCGAGCAGTTCCCGGAATACGTCGAAATGATATCCGCGCTCCGCGGCGGGACCGCCCCGCATGTACTCTACGGCATCGAGGCGGACTACTACGAAGGCTGCCGCGCGTTCCTCGAGTCCTGGCTGCCGGAACAGGACTTCGACCTGGTCCTGGGCTCCGTGCACTACATCAACGATTGGGGATTCGATCATCCCGACAATCTTGCCGTCTGGGACAGTGTCGATGTCACCGAGACCTGGCGCAAGTACTTCGACCTGCTGGGCGCCCTGGCCGACACGCGGCTCTTCGACATCGTCGGCCACCTTGATCTACCCAAGAAGTTCGGCCACAGGACCGAAGAAGGAGCGCTCACCGAGATCGCGGCACCCGTGCTGGACCGCGTGGCCGCCGCGGGGATGGCGGTGGAGCTCAACACCGGCGGCTTGCGCTGTCCGGTCGGAGAAATCTACCCGTCGCTGCTCGTTCTCGAGCTTTGCCGTGAGCGCAACATCCCCATAGTCTTCGGATCGGACGCGCATTCGGCCGACTGCGTAGGTCACGCGTTCGAACAGGCTGTAAACCTCGCCGCACAGGCCGGCTACACGGAAAGCCTGCGGTTCCGGGCCAGGAAAGGCGCGCCGGTCCCACTGCAGTCTATCGGGCGAACTGCAACATGATCCGCCGCATAGCTCCCCGGCCTGCGCTCGGCAAGCGCAGGCTACTCGTGCAAGCGGCCCGCTTCTGCGGGAAGCGGGCCCTGCCGTGGATCCTCCTGGCGTCCACATCGCCCTGCCTTGCGGGTGGCCGGATCGAGGTGGTGGGCCCCAGGGAAATCGACCTCGGCAAGTTCCGGGCGTGGAAGAAAAGAACCGCGCGCTACACGGTCAGGAACGCCGGAAGAGACCCTCTCATCATCAAATCCGTGAAGGCTGCCTGCGCATGCGCCGAGACAAGCTGCACCAGCACCAATCTCAAGACCGGCCAGGGAACGGAGATCAAGGTCACCATCATCCCCAATTCGATCTACGGCGCCTTCCGCAAACCAGTCTACGTGGAGAGCTCCGATCCCGAAAGGCGGTTCACGGATCTCTTTATCGCCGGACATGCGGTACCAATCGTTACCGTGCTTCCCAAGCGTTACCTGCACGCGGGACATATCGAAACGAACACCGCCTGGTCAAAGTCCTTCACCCTCACCCCCAACACCGCCGGGCTTTCGTTCGGTAAGCCGAGGGTGGAGTGCGGGCGTCCCGTCAACGTAAAATTGGCGCGCGCGCAGGACAATGCCCCCGGCTACCGCCTCGATGTCGACCTCCCGCCGACCCGGGATTCGGGCGATTTTGCCTGCCTCGTTCGGCTGCCGGTCACTGCGCCGGCCGGGCATCCAGACGTGGAGGTCGCCATCCAGGCCCGCATCGGGACATCATTGATGGCGTTTCCGGCCGTGCTTCCACTGCCGGTATCCGATAAGCCCTTGGTCCGTACGTTCCGGCTCCGTCTCCCGCGACACGCCTCGGCTCGTCTCGATCCCGCGCGGCTGTCGGTCCCGAGGATAGACGGAATCACCCTCGATATCAGCAGGGAGAAAGGAGCGCATGGACTGGTTGTCCGCGCGGAGTTCGCCCCCGCCTTCCTGCGCGCGCTGGCGAGCATGGAACGCGTCCGCCTCAACTTCAGTCTTCCCCGCGCCGCCTCCGCCGAAGTTACCATCAGCCCGGATCGTAAAGCTGTCCTCCCCCCCGACACGCCCGCCCCCGCCAAACGCTGAACGGCGTTGGAACGCCGTTCTACAGGCGGGACTCCTTCTCCCGTAGCGCGGTCTTCCAAGGCCGCGCATCGCTCCACAGACTGAACGGCGTTGGAACGCCGTTCTACAGGCGGGATTCCAAGGCCGCGCAATCCCACGAACTAACCTGCAATCCAGGCCTTGACCTCGTCGGAGAGGCCGGATACCCCCGTAATAGTGCACTGCTCGTCTTCCTTGCCGGGTCCCGGCAAGGGAACGGTGTCCCCTTCACGATGCCCCTCAAGCAGCTGGGCAACTCTGCTGTGGCTCGACACGATTCCAAGCTCGTCGTCCTGGTCCCACTCGCCGAGTATACAGTAGCGCCGGCTTTCCCCGGCCGACGAGACAACCGTCACGATCGTGCCCTGACCGGCCGCGTTCGTCGGCGCGCCCGCGAAGTCGGTTCCACGCACATCCTGCAGGTCCCGCTCCATTTCCGACTGCCGCCGCAGCAGCAGCCGCTGCTGGTCCTTCGCGGCCTGGTACTCGAAATTCTCACGCAGGTCACCGTAGCTGCGCGCGACGGCGATCTCCCTGCTGTTCTTCGGTATCTCCTCTTCAATCAGCTTCCTGAACTGCTCCTGCCTGGCCTTGTAGCTCCGCCAGGATGTCTGGGGGCCCACCTTCGGTTCGTCCTCCAACTGGTCGGCACCGGCCAGTGCACTCTCGAGTTCGGGATACATCCTTATCATGCGGGCCAGCACGGATCTCTTCGACGAGGTGTCCCAGCCCCGCGAACCGTTCACTCTCCTCAGGATTTCCACCCGCTGGGCATCATCCAACCGGTTCAACAGCCCTTCGAGCCAGCCCTTGTTCTCGAACATCGCACGGAGCTGATTCTTCGACTTCAGCCGTTCGCCCGAGTAGCTGCCTTCCAGACAGTCCACAACCTGGATCAGCAATTCCGGTGGACCACCCGGGATCCAGTCCGACAACGAGTCCAGGTGCCTGCATATCCAGTAGAGAATCTCCGGCCCCGCTTCCCTCTTCGTCAGAACCGGATCGAAACGTGCCCTGCTCTCTTCCTCTCGCCCTGAGGCGGCCAGGTAGTCCAGCGCCTCGTTCAGCACGTTCTGCTGCATGTCCGGCAACGTCTCCACAAGCAGGTCAACCATGCGCTCCGGCTCCCGGGCCGCGCAATACTCCATGAACGGCCGAACCGCTTTCGCGGGGAGCCCGGCCGTCGCCTCGAGAAAGCAGCCGGGCTCCGTCAGACGATCCACCACGGGCGCGAGATCGAGCCGGTCCTGCGAAAGCCCCAGGCGCGACGCGGCCATCGCCGCCAGGGCGGTCAGGTCCTCACGGCTCCCACGCCCCGCCTTGATGCAGAGCGCCAGCCTGTTCGCGATCACTCCCTTCTGATCGTCCTGGAGCCCCGCGGTATCCCCGGCACCTTCCAGCTCCGCCAGCAACCGGAGTATCCGGTCGGGGTCCCGCACCTTCTTCAGGCCGGCGAACCACTCCTCGTCGTACTCCTTCTGCTTCGCGAGGAGGCGTATCGGCTCCTTGCGCTTCGTCGGGATATCAACCAGAGGATCGGCCTTGAGCCGCTTCCTCGCGCCGTCCCAGAACTTCTTCCACTGCGCCTCCGGAACAACCGCGTCCACGAGCTTTTCCTGCAGCTCGACCACGTTCATCTCGCCGTAGCTCCGCAGCGCCATGCGCACGACCTCGCCCGGCGAGCCGGCCACCAGCTCGGCCAATCCCTCCGGGTCATTGTGCCTCCGGGCGAGAATGTGCGAATCGTCCACCAGCTGCAACGTCTCCGCGGCATACGCGAAACTCATCTGGTGGCCGTGCTTGCTGTCGAAATCAATAGTGATCTTCTCGTAGAAATCGTCCACGCGTTTCACGATCCCGAAACCCCAGGTCTTCTCGTGGCACTGCGTCCCTTCGGACAGGCTGGTTAGGGTCTCCACTCGCCGAAGGGCCTCCATGACCGGAACCGAATCCCCGAGTCCAGCGGCCTTGATGAACGACTGCCCGGTCCTGTTCCCGAAAGTGTCGTTAAGGACACGGCGGCACGTCTTTCCGAACGCCGCATGGTCCGAACACCAGCGGCCGCGCAGCTTCAGCAGGCGGATCACCCCCGCGACGTCCTTCCTGTCAACCAGCGCGTCCTGCAACAGCTCGGCCGAGCCGTCCGCCCTCTTCGTGTCGCCCGAATCCGCTATCAGGCTTACCGCCGCCATCATGTGGTCCACGGGGAGCGGGTCCTGCTCCATGGCTCCCAGGAGCCAATCCTCGAGCTCCGCCGGAGTCCCCTTGCTGATTTCGTCGGGCAATGCCATCGCAGTGATCCTTTACATGGGCGTGAAGTTTTGCAGAATGTGAAGACACAATAAAGAGAAAAGCTGCAGGGAACTCGATGATGAAGAAATCCAGGTTCAAGGTTCGCCGGGACGAAATGCAAACACCGCTTCGCGACTTCGTGGCGCAACGCATCGGCCTCTCCCGCAGGAAGGCAAAGGAGCTGCTCGACACCAGGGGCGTCTTCGTGAACGGCAAGCGGGTATGGATGGCCCGGCACTCGCTTGCGCCGGGGGACGTCGTCGAAGTCATCGGCAACCCAGCCGGCCTCCGCAGCCAGCTCGACGACATGGAAGTGCTGCACGAGGATGAGGACTACATCATCGTGGACAAGCCGGCCGCCATGCTCTCGAACGGAGAAGACAGCGTCGAGGAGTGGCTACGCGCCGAGCGCGACAACGAACTGCTCTCGGCGGCCCACCGCCTCGACAGAGATACCACCGGATGCCTCCTCCTGGCCCGGACCCAGGCAGCGTTCGACGATGCGGTCAAGCTCTTCCGGCACCGGGCAGTCCGCAAGACATACCACGTCATCGTCGCCGGGAAAGTCGCGCCGCCCGTCCAGGAGATATCCACGCCGCTGCGGGGACGTCCGGCAACGACACGAGTGAGGACACTCGACTCCAACGGCTCAGCCACCCATCTCGTGGTCCGCATGGCAACCGGCCGCACCCACCAGATCCGCAAACACCTGGCTTCGGTACACCATCCCGTCCTCGGTGACCGTCATTACGGGACCGGGCAGCGCCTGTCCCCCAGGCACATGGCCGTGGGACGCCAGATGCTTCACGCCGCAAGCCTGGAATTCCAGCACCCCCGGACGGGGAAGAGAATTAGGGTCAAGGCACGACTGCCACGCGATTTCAGGCGGTGCTTGAAGACCTTCAAGCTGAGCTGATCTGCCAGGCCCTGCGACCGCGCATCAGTGACCAGGCCTCTCCCACTTCCCACACTGGTCAATAGTCAATGGTCACTGGTCAATGGTCACTGGTCAATGGTCAATGGTCAATGGTCAATGGTCACTGGTCAATGGTCACTTCCCCGCGCGGGGTCTAGCTCTTGTGGCGGTAGGTGATCCGGCCCTTGCTGAGATCGTAGGGCGACATCTGGAGAGTCACCTTGTCGCCGGCCGTGATCCTTATGAAGTGCTTCCGCATCCGACCCGATATATGCGCAAGCACCTCGTGACCGTTCTCAAGACGAACGGTGTACATCGTTGCGGGCAGTACCTTTACAACGGTACCGATGACCTCTATTGCGTCATCTCTGGGCATAAGCTCCTCTGTTCACGCGGAATCAGCCAGAAACTCTACTCCCCGCACACACGTCATGCAAGGGAATTACCCATCTTTGTGATTTCCATTTCCGCGTCCCACTCCCACCCCTGAAGCCGACACCTGACACCTGAAACCTTCTTCATATCCACTTGCTGATCCACGACCGAATGCCGGCCGACGATTTCGCCATTACCATCGGCTTGGTGCACAGCCGGGCCACGGCCTGCGGGATCGAGTCGCGGCCGACCTGGCGTATGAACGGCTCGAGCGAACACCCCATGGCCACCATGTCGTAGCCCGCATCCTCGTTCTCCGCCTCCTGGAGGATCGCCGTGACCACATCGTCGTGAACGATCGACTTGATTTCGATCCTGTCACGAGGCAACAACCGTTCCGCGTGTGACTTGACCAGACCTTCGACATCGAACCATTCCGCCGCCTTTGGATGCTTGATGGTGAAAGCCACCACCTTGCCCTCGTTCTTGTCGGCCAGAACACCCGCCATTTCCAGCGCGAACACGGCGTTGGGCCCGCCGGCCACCGGCACCAGCACGCGCCGGAATTTCTTGTCGCCACAATCCTTGAATATCACCACGTTGCAGGGGACCCGCTCGACTACCGGATCAAGGGTACTGCCCAGCGTGAAACCGCGCGATACCGTCCGGCCCTGCCAGCCCATTATCAACAGGTCCGTGCCCTTCTCCCGAACGGCGCTCACGATGCCGCGCGCCACGTTGCGGCAGTAACGAATGGTGGAGCTGGACGGAAACTGCGGCGCCAGGTAGAGCATCGTCTCGCCTATCGCCTCCTTGCCGGCCACCATGTACCTCTCCGCGTCGGCCAACGGAACCTGGTCCGGTACCGGAACCATGTGCAACAGCTCCACGCCGGCGTTCTTCGCGGCGCATATCGCGTAGGTGTTCCTCACCAGCGAGAGCGCCGTATCGGGATTGGCGAGGGCCACCATGATCCGGTACTCGTCCCCCCGCACCGGCGCCTCCTCTTCCTCGAGCACGAATATCTCGTGCTCGGTCGCCTTGACCCGGCTACGCGAATAAAAGCGATACACGAGCAAGCCGCTCAGTATCCACACCGGCGCCACTATCCACGCGATCGGGCTCATGTGCACCAGCCATACCGCCAGCACCGCCTGGCAAACGATCGCCAGCACCGGCAACAGCGGGAACAGGGGCATCAGGAACCCATACGTGAGCTCGTCGCCCATGTTCCGCCTGATCTTTATAACACAGATGTTCACCAGGAAGAACAGGAACAGGAACATTATGCTCGCACTTGAAGCAACATCCTTCGTCGGGAGCAGCGTTGCCACCACGCTCACGATAACACCCGTCGCCACGAGCGCCACCCACGGGGTCTGTGTTTTGCCGGAAATCGTGGCGAATACAGGCGGCAGCATGTGGTCCCTGCCCAGCGCATAAGAGGCGCGCGTCGCCGAGTATATCGTCGCATTGAGCGCGGAAGTCGACGCGAAGATCACCGCAAGCGTCAGCCAGAAGTTCCCCGCCGGCATCAAGCGTGACACCGCTTCGCCGAATCCGCGAGCTCCGAACTGGCCTATCCACTCCCACGCCGGAATGTTCACCCCGGCAACCCCCGTTTTGACCGCTACCAGCGACGCGAACGCAACCGCCACGTATGTGAACGTCACGATCACCACCGAGTAGATCATGGCCTTCGGCAGGTTCCTCCTCGCGTCCACGGCCTCGTCCCCGGCCTGCGCGATCACCTCGTAGCCTTCGAACGCGACGTAGGTGATGCCCATGGTGCATAGCAGCTTCCCCCAACCGTTGGGCATGAAAGGACTGAAATTCTGCAGTCGTGACGGATCGCGGGCAACCACGATCAGGCCGACCGCGCCGATCAGCACGAGAAAGAGAGTCTGCCCAAGCGTGAAGAACGCACCAACGCGCCCCGTCTCAGAGGCGCCCCGGTAATTGATGTATATGAAGAACGCCGCCACCACGAGAGCTACCGTCTTCTCCGTGACCAGCAGCGGTGTCCCGGTCAACTTCAGGCCGAGGATAATACTGACGAAACGCACGAGGTAGATTGCGAAAGTGACCGCATAGAGGCTGCCGGCCACGCTCGACGCGAACCATTCCATCCAGCCGGCCACGAAACTGGTGCCTCTGCCAAAGCCCAGCCGCGCGAAGTTATACGCCCCGCCCGCGCGGGGTATTGCGGAGCTCAGTTCCGCGTACGACATCGCGGTGAACATTGCCAACACACCGTTCAGTGCAAACGTAAGCAGGACGCCGCCCGGTCCCGCGTGGGCAACCCCGTTACCGATGCCGATGAAGACCCCGGCGCCGATCATCATTCCCAGTCCCATCATTGTGATGTGGAACAGGGAGAGATCGCGGGAAAGCTCCGATGAAAGTTCCGTCTTGCCCGACATCTAGGAATCTCCCTTCGCGTCAAGCTCCTGCACGATGTCCCGCGCAGAGCCGAGCTGCTTGTCGGCTATCTTCTCGATGGTGCGTCGTCCCCACAGGGCCAGCGCCGCGTTCACTATTAGGGCCGCGAACAGCACAATGCAGCCAACTATGATATCCGGCGTCATACGGTCGCCCTCCCGGTCGTTCATTCCCTGGCGCGCTGCCCCTGCTTCCCTATCCCGCGCAACACGAGCTCAACCGTGTCGTCTATTTCCAGGGAGGTGGAATCTATCACCGTGGCTTCCGCCGCCACCTGCAGGGGATCCATGGGCCGCGTGCTGTCCATTTCATCACGACGCTCGAGCGATTCCCTCACCGCGTCTGCGTCCAGCGAAACGCTTCCTTCCTCCGGACGCTTCTCGTCAGCCGCGCGCCGCCGCGCCCGCTCCTCGGGACTGGCGTCGAGATAGAACTTGTGCTCGGCATCAGGGAACACGGCCGTACCAATATCCCGCCCCTCCATCACCAGGTCGCCGAACCTCGCCATGTCGCGCAGCCACCCGACAACGGCCCTGCGCACGTCCGGCATCGCCGCAATGCAACTCACGCTTTCGTTCACCGCGTCGGACCGAAGGTGCAGCCCCGGTTCCACGCCGTTCACGCGGAACTGCACCGCATTGTCCCGCAGGAAGAAGTCCATCTCCAGCGCTGCCAGCAAACGGGAGACCGCCGCCGCGTCATCGGGAGCAACTCCCTCGGCCAGCACTTTCCACGTGATACCCCGGTACAGAGAGCCGGAATCGACATATATGCCGCCGAGCTCTTCCGCGACACGCCGGGCCACGGTCGACTTGCCCGACGCTGAAGGACCATCTATCGCAACAATCATCTCAGCTTATCCAGATCGGCCCAGAACCCCGGATACGATGTCTCGGTACAAGCAGTGCCCCTGATCACCACGGGCGCGTCAGCCAGGAGCCCTGCAACCGCCATCGCCATCGCGATCCTGTGATCCCCCAGGCTCTCCACCGGCGCGCCGCCTGCAAACCGCCTGCCCCCCCTTATCACCATCCCGTCCGGTCGCTCCTCAACGTCAACGCCCAGGACCGACAGCGCCGAGGCAACGGCAGCGATCCTGTCCGACTCCTTGATCCGCAGCTCCGCCGCGTCGCGCATCGTGGTGACGCCGTCGGCGGCCGCCGCCGCAACAGCCACCAGCGGCAACTCGTCTATCATGTTCGGAATATCCTTTCCGCCGACATCCACGCCAACCAGATCAGCTCCGCGGACATGGATCGTTCCGGCCGGTTCCCATTCGTCATCCGACCCCTCCACCGGCTTCGCCTCCACGTCCGCCCCCATGCGCCTCAAGACGTTCAGGAAAGCGGTACGGCGCGGGTTGAGTCCAATGTTCTCGATCCGGACATCGGAACCTGGTCGACACGCGGCGGCCGTCACGAAGAAAGCCGCCGATGAGAAATCGCCCGGCACATCCCAATTGAGGGACGGCAGATCCGGCACCCCGTCGTACCCGGCGTGTCCCAGCGATACCCTCAGGCCGTCGATCCTGATGTCGGCGCCAAGCCGTCGCAACATCCGCTCCGTATGGTCCCTCGTCGGCTTCTTCTCAACGGCCGTTGTTTCGCCCTTCGCGAACAGTCCCGCGAGCAATACGCACGACTTGACCTGCGCCGAGGCAACAGGCAGCACGTACTCGATAGCGTGCAACGACCCGCCGGACACACGTACCGGGCCGCAGCCGTCCCCGCCGAGCAGATCGACCCTGGCCCCCATCATTTCGAGCGGATCCTTTATGCGGGTCATCGGCCGGGAAAGCAGGGAGCTGTCACCCGTCATCTCCGAGGCAAAATCCTGGCCCGCCAGCAACCCGGCCAGCAGGCGCATCCCGGTGCCCGAGTTCCCCAGATCCAGCACACCGTCCGGTGCCCTGAAAACCCCGCCCGTGCCGATGATGATCACCGTGTCACCCTCGCGAGATACCTCGGCGCCAAGCGCCTCCACGGCGCGCAGGGTGCACAGGCAGTCCTCGCTCTGCAGGAAGCCCGTTATCGCGGACTGCCCGGCGCCCAGGGCGCTCAGCATTGCCGCACGATGCGATATGCTCTTGTCGCCCGGCACCCGAACCGTGCCCTTCACGGTCCCACAAGGCTCAACCTGCTTCTGTTCCACGCTTACGCTGCTCCCCAATCCCATTCTTTGCGCCATTCACCATTCACCCTGTCAACAGCTCCCGCAGCGCCCGGACCAGCCTCTCGTTCTCGTCCCTCGTGCCCACCGTCACCCGAACGTACGCCGGCAGGCCGTACCCGTCCATGGCACGCACTATAATGCCCTTGCGCTGGAGCGCCTCAAACACCTTCCGGCCGGCCGTCGGCCGCGCAGCCGACGCGGTTTCGACCAGGATGAAGTTCGCCACCGCGGGAACGTAGGACAACCCCATGTCCAGGAATTCCCGCTCAAGATAGTCCAGACCGTCGCGCACCATCGCAACCGTGTTCGCAACGTGTTCAGTGTCGTCCAGCGCCGCGATCGCCGCGACCATGGCCATGGCGTTGACGTTGAACGGCTGCCTGACCCTGTTCAGGAGCGATATGCACTCCGCAGGCGCCGCAACATAGCCTATCCTCAGTCCCGCAAGCCCGAACGTCTTGGAGAAAGTACGCGTCACCACGACCTTTCTCCCTTCCCGCACGTAGCGGAGGGTGTCCGGCTGCATTTCCGGGGGTAGCAGCTCTACGTACGCCTCGTCAAAACATGTGACCACATGGTCCGGCACCTTGTCCATGAAACGCTCGATCTCCGCTCCATCCACCATCGTTCCCGTCGGATTGTTCGGGTTGCTGACAAACACTATCCTGGTGTCCGGAGTGATCGCTTCAAGCATGGCGGGCAGGTCGTGCGTCAGTTCCCGCATCGGCACGGAAACCACGTCCGAGCGACAACCGGCGGCTATCAATCTGTAGACAATAAAGGCGTATTCCGCCATCACGACGTTGGCGCCCGGTCCAAGAAACACATGTCCCAGCAGCTCCAGCGCCTCGTTGCTGCCGTTTACGTGAAGCAGCTGCGTTTCCTCGAGCTTCAGCCTTCCCGCGAGGGCCTGCTTCAGATAGTAGGCGCCTCCGTCCGGGTAACGGTACATTTCCGTGGCCGCTCCACGCATCGCTGCCACGGCTTTTGGAGACGTGCCCAGCGCATTCTCATTTGAGGCCAGCTTGATTATGGAAGCCGGGTCCTCTATGCCCAGTTCGCGCGCTACCTCCTCTATGGGCCGGCCGGGCTCGTAAGTCGCCAGTTTGCCGATCCCCTCGTTGGCTATATCACTGAACGTCTTCATCCGGGCCCTGCTTCTGGAGATCCGTGCATGCCGCGATGATCTCGCGGTAGATACGCTCGACTGCATCGGCATCCAGGACACCACGGCACATCCCGCGCAGCCGCACAATCACCTCGTCCTCGCGTGCGGCATCGAACACCGGTACGCCGGTACGCCGCTTCTCTTCCCCGATCCTCACCGCCAGATCCGCCCTCTCGCCGAGGAGCGTGATGATCCGGCCGTCCAGTTCGTCAATCCCCTGCCTCAGGTCGTCCAGGCTCACGATCCGGTTCCCCTCCCCTGTCTTCTTCGTGCTCGTCCTCGTCCTCCCCTTCGTCCTCCTCCTCGTCCTCCTCCTCGTCCGCGTGTTCAGCAACCGGCGCCCCGCCGGCCTCACGTTGCCTGCTCCGGGCCTCCTCCCGCTCGGCCAGCAGCATCGGTTCCATCTGCCTCAATTCGTCGAGGTCTTTAAGCCCGAAATGATCGAGGAAAAGATGTGTCGTTCCGTAGAGAAACGGCCGTCCGGGCAGATCACTTCGACCGACAATACGTATCAGCTGCGTTTCGAGCAGGGACCGAACCACGTGGTCGGCGGCGACACCTCGCACGGTTTCGATCTCCGAGCGCGTCACGGGCTGCCGGTATGCTACAATGGCAAGCGTTTCGAGCGCGGGACGAGAGAGCCGATTAGGCCTGCCGATATTGAGGAGGTGCTTCAGCCAACTGCCGCACGACGAGTCCGTCTGGAAACGGAACCCGCCCGACACCTCGACCAGGTAGAAACCATGATGCTTTGCGCGAAGATCCTCGTCGAGCTCCGACAGCGCCCGCCGGATATCGCCCTCGGTAGTCTTCGCGAAAGCCCTGGCTTCGGTGCCGCCGCTCTCCGCGACCTCCTTGAGGCACTTGCGCATCTCCCTCACGCTCAACGGGCAGTTCGCGCCGAAGATCATCGCCCCAAGTACTTGTTTCAAATCAGCCAATATCCTGCCCCGCCTGTCAAGCAATCAGTCATCATTGGTCATTGGTCATTGGTCATTGGTCACTTTTCCCACCTACTCCGCCACAGCGTCGGCGATCATTTCCGAAATGAGTATCTCTCCAAAGCGTTGGTTCTGCCGCACCCGCACCTGCCTGAGCCTGATCAGCTCCAGGAGAGCCAGAAAGGTGCATATGATCTCCCCCCGCGGCGCGCCCGGCGGGAACACGTCAGTAAAAGCCACAGTCTTGCCGTCGCACACCATGTGCAGGATGGCATCGATCTTGTCCGCTACCGTGAAGCTGTCCGCTACGATCTCCCGCATTTCCTCGGGCTTCGCCTTCTGGAGCGCCGTGTTGAAAGCGGTAATCAGGTCGAATATGCTTACGTCCTGCAGGACCAGCCCCGGACCGTCCGGATCGAGGGCGACGCTCTCCGCGCCCAGGTTGAACATGTTCTCCTGGGTGAGCTCCCTCTCCTGCAAATGGGTCGCTGCGTCCTTGAATTTCTTGTATTCCACCAACTGGCGAACCAGGTCCCACCTCGGATCCTCCTCTTCCTCCTCCAGCTCCGGCCGCTCGTCCACGGGCAGGAGCATCCTGCTCTTTATCATCATCAGCGTAGCGGCCATGACAATGAATTCACCGGCGATATTGAGATCCAGCATCCGCATGAGCGTCAGGTACTCCATGTACTGGGTGGTGATCTTCTCGATGGGGATGTTGTAGATGTCGATCTCCTCCTTCTTGATAAGGTAGAGAAGCAGGTCCAACGGCCCCTCGAACACCTCAAGCTCAACCTTGTACTCTTCCTGCGCCATCAACGGTCTTCCTGGCTGCAATCGGCTGCAACCGGCGCGCACGGGAGCCGGGCGCTCAGCCCCGGCTGTCCACCCCCGCGGCCGCGCGCGCGACATCCAGCGTTTTGCGCGCCTCGGCACTGGCACGCTCCGCGCCACTCGTCAGGACCCCCTCCACGTACCCGGGATCCCTTTCCAGTTCCTCACGCTTCTTCCGGAACGGGGCCAGATAGTCCTGCATGGCCTCGTACAACGCCTTCTTGGCGTCACCATAGCCATAGCCGCCTTCCCTGTAGCGCGCCGCCATGGCCTCCCGGTCGGGATCCGACGCAAAGAGACTATAAAGCGCAAAAACGTTGCATGTGTCCGGGTCCTTGGGATCGGCAAGCTGCTTGCTGTCCGTGACAATCCGCATGACTCTCTTGCGCGTATCCGCCTCGTCCCCGAAGAGCTCGATGTGGTTGTTGTATGACTTCGACATCTTCTGCCCGTCGATGCCCGGAACCACCGCCACGGCTTCGCGGATAGACGGCTCCGGGACGGTGAAGACGTCGCCAAACTGGTTGTTGAACTTGATCGCGATGTCGCGTGTCACCTCGACGTGCTGCTTCTGGTCCTTGCCGACCGGAACGATGTTCGACTGGTAGGCGAGGATGTCGGCGGCCATCAACACGGGATACGCAAAGAGCGCGTGCGTTGCCGGCAGTCCCTTGGCCAGCTTATCCTTGTAGGAATGGCAGCGCTCAAGCAGGCCCATGGGCACCACGGTGGAGAGCAGCCACATAAGCTCGGTGACCTCCGGCACGTCGCTCTGCCTGTAGAAGACGGCCTTCTCGGGGTCGAGCCCGCACGCCAGGAAATCCAGCGCAACGTCCAATGTACGGCGCCTCATCTCGTCGGCATCGGTCACGGTCGTAAGCGCGTGATAGTTCGCGATGAAGTAGTATGCCTCGCCCTGGTCCTGGAGCTCGATCGAGGGCAGCATCATTCCGAAATAGTTGCCGATGTGCAGCTTGCCGGATGGCTGTATACCGGAGAGTATTCGCATTGTGAAGGTCCCTTCAGGTGCGGCGGAGTTGATTCGGCATCAGCCGGTGAGTACGGATACCTGGTTCTTCACCAGGAGAGTGTCCCTGATACGGTTCATATCGTCTTCAGTGATTCCCGTAGCTGCCGCGAATCCGGACACGAGGTCCTGCTCGTTCTTGTGCAATACCCCGTCTGCCATGGCCAGGTCTATCGCGTTGGCAAGGATGCAGAACTTCTGTTGATCGTCCAGGTTGCCGATCGCCCCCAACAACTCTTCATATTCGTGGTTCTCGTAGTAGCTGTGAGCAGCCTGGAACACCGCGTTGTCACCGCCGGAAAACCGCAGTATGTATTCCTCTTCCGCCGGGTCTATCTCCCCGTCAACGGCAGCTATGAAAATCAGCACCGTCACGCCGCAAACGTACG
>Ga0272442_10005637_pt1 | contig 16671 bp, 13 predicted proteins | sample SSMForm2O_FD_200262 | JGI IMG/M metagenome (GOLD analysis project Ga0272442, IMG submission 200262) | Marine sediment archaeal communities from Little Sippewissett salt marsh, Falmouth, MA, United States - SSM-Form-2O | ecosystem: Environmental > Aquatic > Marine > Wetlands > Sediment ... | reverse complement strand
AAGTTCATGCCGTGAATAAGGGGCGCTGGGGCACCAGTGTAGAGAGCAACTTTACCGATATGCTGTTCGCTATTGATGTGACTGAACAGTATGTCTCCATTTTCCAAGTACCAACGAGCGTATGTGTTATCGTCGATGTCGGCATACCCGAACTTCTCGGGGTCGATCTCTCCAGAAGAAATAGTCTGAATGCGTGTAACAGGGAGGCCAGTCGCCCCTTTACGCTGCTTGATCGAAGCCCCGTTCTTTATGTGACAACAGAGGCTGTTCAGACTTCTCTCTTTCCATTCCATTCTATGCCTCTACCTCCGCTAGGAGCTTTTCAAGATCGCTCGCAATGTCTTTCTCAATCTTCAAAGTCTTACGAATCAGATCCTCCGGCTCATCCTCCGGAGGCTTCTCACCGACCTGCGGCTTGTAGCGTGCCGCCGACAGGTTGAAGTCCTCGTCGGCAAGAACCTTGTTGGTCACCCACCATGACTTTGGCTCATCGGTCCCTGGTTGGAGAAGGCTCTTGCCTTTCACGCCGGGACGTGTCTTGAACCCGGAATCCTTGTGTTTCTTCCATTCGACCAACATGGCGGGGATCTCGTTCTGCTCGGGTGTCTCGGCACGGACGCCGCTGGTGATTTTGTCGGGGTCATAGCCATCATTCTTGATTTCGTAGAACCAGACGTTCTTGACCTTCTTGGTGGACGTCGGATTGCGGAACATGATCACACTGGTCTTCACTCCGGCGTAGGGCTTGAACACACCGGCAGGCAAAGAAATCACGGCCAGCATCTCGAAATCATGCACGAGTTTCTTGCGAAGCTCGACGTGGGCCTTGGTCGATCCGAACAGCAGGCCCTCGGGCACAACGACGGCGCAGGTGCCGCCGGGAGCCAGGGACTGCATCATGACCGAGAGGAATAGCAGTTCGCTTTTCTTGGAATTCGTCGGCAGATCGGTGCGCATGGAGTCCTTGGGAATCGTCCCCGCAAAAGGCGGGTTCGAGAGAATCACCTTATACTTGCGCCGCAGGTCTTCTTCTGTCAGACCGCCGAATTCTGAGAGCGTGTTCCCACGCTTGACGTTAGCGTTCTGCAACCCATGCAGGACGAGGTTCATCATCGAGATGCGCATGAGCTGGCGGGAAACGTCGACGCCGAACACTGACTGCTCCAAGACGCTCCAGTCGGGCAGCTTTTCGCCCGGACCGTGACGATAGGTCTGAAGATTCGGGTTCTCCTTCTTGAGTTCGTCAATCGTCTTGCCGGTCGCTTCCATCCAGTCTTCACCGTAGATCGGCAGTTCAGTCGGGCTCTCGGAATATTTGGCGAGGACGTATTCGACGGCGTCGATCAGGAAGCCACCGGTGCCGCAAGCGGGATCGTACACCGTGTCATGGAAGTCGGGATCGACCATGTCGACCATCATCATGCGAATCTGGCGTGGTGTTCGGAACTGACCGTTGAGCGAGGCCTGCTTGATGTGTGTGAGCATGTATTCGAAAATGTCGCCCTTGGTGTCAGGGGGCAACTTGGCGAACGGAATGCCGTCGAGCTCGTCGATCACGTCTTTTAGCAGGACCGGGTCCTGGATCTCAAGTGTCGCGTCCCGGAAGTACTCGGCGATGCGCGGTTCGGCTTCGACGAGGCTGGCCATGTAGGGGAATACTTCGTCGCGGATGAACTTGACGAGGTCGTCACCGCTCTTGAAGCGCCATTCTTTCCAGCGAAACCGGCTTGCCTGTTGCGGGAAGAGCGACTGGCCTTTGCCGGTGGCGCGGATACGATGCCGGCGGCGGGATTCCTCGTCATCGAGCATCTTCAGGTAGATGAGGTACGAAAGCTGGACAATGTAGGTGATCGGGTCGCTGATGCCGCCCGCCCACAGCTTGTCGATGATGCCTTTGATCTTCTGGCGTATTTCCGGATTCATGATTGCTCCTTGTCTAAAACTTCCCAGTGGCCGCCTTTTGCGGGGCCGATGCGCCTCAGCAACTCCCGCTCTCGCAGCTTGCGGAGATTTACCTCTATCTTGCGTACGGATATGCCTATTTCCTGCGCCAGTGTCCTTGCCGATGCATGAGGCGCATCGGACAAGATCGAGAGAATCTGCCGCTGGTTGTCCGTCAGATTTTCACCGACCTTTTCACCGACCTTTTCACCGACCTTTTCACGACCCGGAACTTCGCCCTTGAACTCGACCATAAAGCCGGTGGGTTCAGATTCAAGCACGGGGAAATCGCACCCGTGCTCACGACAGGCGTCACGAATGGTTTCAATACCACGGCCCCAGGCTTCGATATCACCAGACCGGAAGAATGCACCTGCAATCAGGGGATTGTGAGGCTTGGACTTATGCTTCTTCATCAGCTTCTTCACGGTCCAGCCTTCCGGCAGGCAGCCATCATTGTAGAAACGAATCGTGTCCTCATACACCCGAATCTGGATCGGCACGCCGGAGGTGTAATCACGATGCACCAGCGCGTTGTGGATCACTTCACGCAGCGCATCGCGCGGGAATAGCGGACGATCAATACGCCGTACCCCCTCGTAGTGGATATAGGCCTTCATGTACTTGGTGGTCAGAAGATCGAGCGTCTTCTGCGCCTGAGCGAACAGGTTGCCGTGTATTTCGTCCTGATAGACGAGATCATGTTCGGCGCGGAAGAAACCTATCTTCACGTATGCGCCCGGCACGAATTGTTCCGGATTCTTATGAAACAGAAGAACGGCAGCCGCTCTCAGATAACGGCCTTCCCTCAATTGCATGTTGTCGATGATTGCCTTCTTTGTGTCATTCAGAACTGCAGCACCCATGCGTCCACTCTTTGCCGCAGCCGTTCTGAAGTAGTCAAATGCCGTGGAATCCAAATCCTTGATTGATGCATAAGGCACGGGCATGTCGTCCCAGTGCCGACCGAGCTTACTGAGCAGGAATTTGCTGAGCGCCGAGCCTTTCATTTCCTGCTTCGTGCTGCCACTTCTCGTGTAGTAGCGTCCGCGAAGGTTGATGGGCGTTGGATAGGGCTCGACCTCGATTTCCAGATAGTCCTCACCGTGTTCGGACTTAAGGTTGACATCGACCAAGATCCCGAGCAGGTCGCGGATCTTATTGGGCAGCTTTTCAAGAAGACTCTCGGCATTGGCAAGACCTACAACCTTGCCTCGATCGTTCTTGCCGATAACAAGACGGCCGCCCCGCGCATTGGCAAAAGCACAAACCCATTTGAGGTAGTCATCGTGCCAGGATTCCTTCCATTCCATGTTGTGCATCTCTTTCGTCATGCCATCTTCTCAAACACTTCTGCGTTCATTTCCTGGATGATCCTGCCCAGCTCGGACTCACCAAACAGCTCCACGCCGACTTCCGCCGCGTTGAGAATCGAAAGGGGCGGCTGGAACAAGTCATCCATATCCACTTTGCCCTGCACGATGCCTCGGTTCTTGAGCAATGCGAGGTAGTCGGCTTGAGCGGGGGTGAGGTCACGCGTCACAAGCCAGGCATAGAAGGCTTCAGTGAGCCGTTCTTCCTTGCTCTTCGGCTTGATCATTCCGAGCGCGGCCTTCACAAAATCAACCAGGCCGTGGTTCTGGTTGCCATAGGCACGACGGAGGTTGTCCTCGTTGAAGAAATACCTAGGATTGTTGAGCTTCTGCGCCAGGGTTTCTTCTTCCGGTTCGGTCAGATCTTCTTCAGCCTTGATCTTCTTGAGGATGGCGTCATCCTCCAATGCGCCTTGGATTGTTCTCTCCCATGACGACTGGTAGTCGGTCTTGGTATAGCGATGGTCAGCGCCGCCCGGACCGACCTCAACGTAGGCCAGCCCTTCCAGCCAGCGATCATCACGGCCAAGTTCAATCAGATCCCTGGGGGGCGGTTTGGGTTCCTTGCGCCGCGCACCGTCCCCACCGCCGATGCTGCCGCCGGGGGGCACTTCCTCTTCAAGATCAGGATGCAGATCACGGTTGCGGAAGAAGTCATAGACTATGAACGCGTTCTTGCCGATTGCCGGACAGGTGCGCGTGCCGCGTCCCATGATCTGGCGAATCAGAATCGGGCTCAGAATGCGGCGGCAAAGAACAAGGTGTATGACATCCGTGCAGTTGAATCCGGTTGTCAGCATATCCACACTGACGGCCACTTTCGGAAACGCTTCATGCTTGAACCGGCGGATCTCCTCATCCGCATTCGGGACGTCGGACGTAATAACCTTGGCGTATTCGCCTTTGTGTTCGGGGTGCCGCTCATTGAGTGTGCAGGCAAGGTGCGTTGCGTGGTTCTTGTTGATGGCAAAGATAATTGCTTTGCCCGGCCCGTCTGCCAGCTTTGGCGCGACTTCCGCGTAGTCACGATTGGAGATCGTGTCAAAGGCCTCCATCATCTTCGCGTCGGTATCGTCGTTAGTCCAGGTACGGTAATACTGTTCCGGCTCCAGGTGTTCCTGATCGTATTCCGCGCCTTCCGCGATGAACTCCGTGATTCCGGACGCAAAGCGCGGACGAACAAGAAAATCTTCATCGAAGGCGTCCTTGATGGCGTACGAGAAGTCAGGTTCGCCGTCCTTGCACTGGTAGAACTTGTATGTGTTGCGCTCGATATACATGGCCGGGGTCGCGGTGAGGCCAATGTGGATGGCGTCAAAATGCGTTAAGGCGGCTTGCCACACGCCATAAATCGAGCGGTGCGACTCGTCCGTTACGACGACATCGAAGTAGCCACTTGTGAAATCCTGATAGCGCCCGATCATCGTCTGAAGCAGGGAAACGGTAATCATCTTCTCCTGCCGGACAACACCGGGCTTCAGCCAGTAGCATCCGCGCCCGGTAAGGTCCTCAAGCGCCTCGACGGCTTGTTTGGCGAGCTGCTCCCGGTCGACGAGAAAGAGCACGCGTTCCGCGCGGCCCGCTTCGATCAGGCGACGGAGATACAGGCTGACCACATCGGTTTTGCCTGTGCCGGTAGGAAGCTGAATCAGGTAGCGACGCTTGCCCAGTTCGATCGCATGATCGAGCGCGCGCATTGTCTCCTTCTGATAGGGGCGCACCTTAAGCATCTCACCACTACGGATGAAATGGTCGGGGATCTCAATAGAAGCAAGCGGCTTCCTGTTCGCAGATCGGTGGACAAGGCGTTCGAGGTCCCGCTGTGAGAAGAAGGAATGAACGGGCCGCGCGTCGTCGTTCCTATAGTCCCAGAAGTAGATGACCTCGCCGTTCGTCAGAAAGATGAACGGTGCACCGATTTCCTTTGCGTATGGGAGCGCCTGTGCTTTGGCCCGGTAAGGATCGAAAGCGCTCCGTTTGGCCTCAATGACGGCAAGAGGATGACCGTCAGAGTTATTGAGCACGTAGTCCGCACGACCGGTCGAGGTTTGCGCAGGGGATTCGCCGGCATACGCCGCCGGGGATTCTTTTACAACGTCCCGGATCGTGACCTCCGTGAGTACTTCCATCTTGTTCGCGGGATCCCAGCCGGCCCGGCGAAGCTGTTCGTCGATCAAGATTCTGGCATCGGTTTCCTTTGTGTAATCTACGCTCATATTCGTTACTTGAAGTAATCCTTCAAATTGTGCCCATTGAAGAAGACCTCACATACGAGCCGTCCCCGGTCCACTCGATAGGCAGTGCCAAGCACGACCGTCTTTCCCAGTACCAGGCTTGCCAGGGCTTGTGTTGCCGCCGCGCCGCCACGCGCGCCCCTTTCGGCAGCATCGTAGCCGGCAGGCCGCACCCGGGTTCCCGACGTCCCGTTCCAGCGCCAGCCTGGACTAACATCGAATGTGTCGCCGTCTACAATCCGGATCACGTTGAACTTCGCCATTTTCGCCCTCCCTTCTGCAGTTTCTCTTTCATGTTCTGCCGGGAGGCTATTGCAGAAGGCGTGCCAACATCCGTCACCACACTTTAACGCATTGCAATACAGTGATTTGCGGCGTTCCGCCGTTGACAACGCAATCCGTGGACGTTTGAACACAATTTTAAGTTCTTCAACCTCCGTTTAAGTTGTTTCGATGCCGGTTTCTTTCACATAGCGATGAACTGCCTGGGGCGTAATCCCCAGCAGCCGTCCCGCTTGACTCCTGTTTCCGTGAGACAACTCCAACGCACGGCGAATAAGTCCATCGCGCGCATTGTTCAGGTAATCCTTCAAGGAGAAGCCTTCATGCGGTTCGGGGAGCATATGCTCCGGCGTTTCGTCCCAGACAGGTTCATCGAATTTCAAGTGTTGAGCCTTTAGCGTCCGGCCGGACGCCATCATAGCCGATGTTTCGATTGTGGAGATCAGCTCTCGAACATTGCCGGGCCATGGGTAGATTTGAAGCTGCTCCAGTGCATCACGCGAAAGCCGTCTGCGTTCACCGTAGACTCGATTCCAACGCTCCAGCGCAAAGGTGGCCAGTTTCACTATATCGCCGCGCCGTTTTCTAAGCGGCGGGATACTGATGCGAACGCCGAAACGTTTTGAAAGGTCGAGCCGGAACCGCTTGGATTTGATGGCTCTGGATATGTCTGCGTTCGTCGCTGCTACAACGCGGACATTGGCCCTGTGGTCCCTGGCCGCGCCTAGCGGTTTCACCATCCCGTCTTGCAGGACGCGAAGAAGTTTGGACTGACTCGGGGGAGGGAGTTCAGCGATCTCGTCGAGAAAGAGCGTGCCGCCGTCAGCATTGTCGAACTCCCCCTTTTGATCTGATAAAGCACCCGTAAACGCGCCCTTCTTGTGGCCGAACAGCATACTCTCCACAAGTTCTTTCGGCGCGGCGGCGCAGTTCATAATGACGAGCGGTTTTTCGGGTCTTCCGCTCAGGTGATGAATGAGCTTGGCAAAATGCTCCTTGCCGGTGCCGGTCTCGCCGAGCAGGAGTACATGTGAATCATATCGCGCCACTCTGGCCGCCATTTCGAGCGCATCGACAAAGGCTTTATCATCGCCCACGATCTGAAGCTCTTCACACGCCGTCTGAAGATCCGGCGTGCTTGCGAAGTAGACAGCAGGAGGCTCACAAACGCGTGGCTCAATGTGAGGGAATTCCGTTGCGGCAAGATTCACCTCCGAAATGCGGTATTCCTCCCCCACGTGCTTCGGCGGATGGCCATATATCAGGCGCGCCGGAATAGTGCCGTCGGCGGCGAGTAAGAGCCAGCACGCATGCATGGCGGGCGTCCCCGACGATAGAGCGATCGTGAAGCTCGCGTCGGTATGCGCCGCCACAATGTCAGGCAAGAAATGCCGGAGATAGGATAGGATGCCCAAATGATCAGTTGGATCGGTGAGCCTGTCCAACTGCCTGAGCTGCACATCCATGCTTGGAAACCGCTTCCCAATCTCCTCGACAACATCCAGCGTGTTCTGCTGCACACCGGGAGTGTCGAAGAGGTAGACATAATCAAAAGGAACGTGGTGCAATATGGAAAGAATGGGGCCCATTCGCCTGGCCCCATCAACAACCGTGGGCCCAAACGGATCATGGAAGCCTGTGAATGTCAGGAGGATCCGCATCCCACTACCCTTCCACCATCATCTGTTTAACTATTGTTTAACAGAGCTTCAACGGTAGTTGAATCGCCCGAAGTTGTCAACTGCGAAAGCAAGGAAAGCGGAGCACTCCCTTGGATCGGACTGCATGCAAGCCTGAAGAGCACCCAAGGGCAATCGGTTCAACCTTCGCCGGAGGTTGGCGACAGATGCGGAAAAAGGGCTGGACGACTCAGAACAGCCCCACATCGTCTTCCTCGTCCTGGGCGCCGAGCTTCGGCGGCGGGGCCTTGTTCGGGTCGTCCACCTTCTCCCACTTCGGGGTTGAGACAGCTTCCCACGCGACACGAATCTTGATTCGCTGTTCGGCAAGCGCGCCGGTAAGGCCCAGGTCCTTGCCGGACACGGTAAAGTTCGCGTACGGCAGGGCGTAGTTGGGGGTCAGGTACTTCTTTGTCTTGTCCCGGTGTGGGTAAGAAAAAGACGCCCGACACACCGCGCCCGTGATGGCGATTTCTCTTCCGCCAAAATCCATGACGCCCTTGATCGTGCACTCACCAATCGGGAATTTCTGCAGACCGTATTTTCCACCGGTCTCCTTCCATGGCGACATTTCCCTGAAATGAACCTTCACCTTCGGTGCGCCCGAGCTCTCTATGCTGACCTTTCCGTTCTCCACTTTCTCGTTCACGAAAACCAGCTCGCCGAGGATCCGCTGCGTCTGCACACCCATCGGCTGAAGGATCTCCCAGCAATCCAGCGTGAAGTCGGCTGATGCGGCATTCTTCCCATACGTGAAGGAGCCGCCCGCCACGCCGTTGCCAAGGAAGAAACTGGGCCACATCTTCTCCTCCTCGTCACGGACAGTCATTTTGACGGTGACGCATTTCTCGGTCCCGATCAGCCACTTCTGGCCTTCCTCCGGCCAGGTCCGGCGCGGGCCTTCGTAGGGTTTGTAGGGCCGCTTCTCTTTCACTCTCGTCGGCGGATCGAACACGAGCGGCTCCTTTGCCGTGATATCCAGCAACAGCGCATAGCCGTCCACCAACCCGCCCCCGTAGCCGGCCTGGGCCGGGTTCTTCAGCGGCGGCGTGATCTTCTCCTTGCCGACCGCCTGCTCGGCAACCGCGCCGGACAGACACAGCAGCATCGGCCGGCCCCCGCACTTCCCGCTGGCAAACGACAGCGTGCTGACCATGTCCACGCAGCCACCGACGACAACCCGCGTCCCGACGGCGGGCAAGGCGGAAATGAAGCGATATGACCCGATGTTCGGCTCCGTAACGACCATGAGCTGCCCGTGCTCCGCGGCGAGCGTATTCGGCAGGTTGGGTCTGACGGTGCCACGCCCTTCCCACACGGGTGAGCCGTCACACGCGACAAACAATGTGTATACCGAGCCGGCAGTTGTCCAGAGCGTCGAAGTCTTCACGTTATGCTCGGGATCGAGCTTGACGACGAAACAATAGGTCGAGCTGCCGGGTGTGTTCATGGCGTTCGGTATGTGCCGTTCGGCATCGTACGGAAAACGTCCGCAGCAATTATTGCCGCCGTGACTCCACGTCGAGTAGAACAGGTTCCCGTGTTTGTCATACGCAGTTCGCCGCACCGCGGAGTCGGCAACGAGATGGAAATGGTTCGGACAGAAGAACCTGCCGCGCCAACCCAACAGGTTCTTGTACGTTGTGCCGTCGGGTCGGCTTATGATCAGGCGCGGGCACCGGTAAGGCTCGCGGCCCGTGGAACTCATCCAATCGCCGACCTGCGTAAAACGTCCGGTCTTCGGGCACACCGCCGAGCCGCTCGACACACGACGCTTCTTCACGGACGTAGCCTGCACCAGCTTGCCTGCCGGATCGTAGACGAGGTAGCTCGGACCGAGCATGCTGACGTTGCCGTTGTCCAGCACGCGAAGCACCGGCATATAACTGTGCGCTTCAATATCCCTGACCCAGACCGCCTCAGAAAGATCGGGGGAAAGCCGCGCGACATAGGCGCGCCTGAACGGGAAACTCCTCGTACTCGAGGGCGGGATGTACGCGATCTCCTCCTCGCGCCTGTCCGAGGACAGTTTGGCAATACGTTCGGTCGCCCCGCCCGCGATATAGACTTCGCCCTGCTTCCCCAACACCACGCTCTGGATCGTACCCGCCCCGCGTGGCAGCCGGAATAGCGCTCGCACCTGCTTCAACGCAGAGTCGAAACGGCCGATGAAGCCGGTTGCCGATGGTTCAGCGCCGCAAAGGCGCGCGTAGGCGTCCTGCTCTTCAACACTCTTGCCCTCTTTGTAGAACTGGAATTTCCGCGGCACGCTGGACAGCAGTGCCTGTTTCGCCTGCTCCTTCTTCTGGATCTCCTTTTTCGTGGGCGGCTCATCGAGATCCAGCCCCAACCCCCCGTCATCGTCCAACAGTCCAAGGTTGTCCGACTTCTTCACGCTCGGCAGCGCAGTCTTCTTCGTATCCTTCGCACCGAGGCTCCTGAAAGACTTTGGCGCCGACAGCGCCGGCGCGTCCTCGCCGATTACCTTCGCTTTGACGCCGCGAAGCGTCAACTCGGGGTCGAGCGACACGCCGGTGATTATGATGCCGTCATCCCCCGGGAAGGCTGCGGAGGTCAGCCATTCCGTGCCTTTGCTCCCGATGAACGTTGCGGTCTTCACCTCCGCGAGGTTCGGCGACTTCCGCGCGCCCAGCGCGGATGAACAGAACCCGGCCCCCACTCCAATCAACACAACAAGCGAAACAGACCTTTTCATCATCACGCCCACCACTCCTTTACAGAATTGAACTCCGGATGAGTTTACTGAATCTCACATGCTCCCGAACGCTGTTCAAGATATAAACGTTCCATGGCATATGATTCGGAAGAACGCACAACATTTCCGGAGAATTGTTCACGAAACACACGGTGTCCGACGAGTATCATCGGGATTTAGGATTGTCTCGCAACTCGCTTAGTGGCAGGCTGCGGAACACCCGTACCGACAGGAGAACTCGATGACAACGGATACCCGCTCTCGCCTTTCACGCAGCGCGCTCTTTGCCTGCGTTGCCTTCCTCTATGCCACCCTCCCGGTTGCCGCAGCCGTCAAGGCACCGTTCGAAGACGTACATATGCATGCCGTGCTGGGGAGCTACTACGGCATGTCGCTTCGCGCCTATGACGGAGTCTGGGAACCGGTGTGTCGTGCCAAGCCAAGCTTCACACAGGTTTCAGTCGGGTACATCACCGCCTCAGAAGGAACACCCGAAAACTTCACCGTAAGAATCCAGCTCGAGATTGACGGCGGCCACCAGCCGGGCGGCCACGTTTTCTACGAAATCAATTTCGTGCGAAACCAGAACGGGACCTACGGCGGCAGCTACAAGGAAACACGGGGAGAAAACACAAGCACCGTCACGGACCTGGTGGCTGAAATGTACCCGAAACAACCCTACTCGAAGGCAGGCCATGTTCCCATTCAACCCACTGAACACCCCCGCATGCTTCTGCGCAAGAGCGAGATCCCCGCGCTGCGCGCAAAGCTCAAGACGCCATTCGGCCAGGCGTTCCTGGCAAAGGCAAAGGACTCAAAGGACATGGTGGTGTTGGGCACGCTTTACATGGCCACTGGTGACAAGACGTACGCCGACCTGGCAATGAACGCCGTCAAGAGCTCCGGGGACATAGATGCGAACGGTGGGTTGACCGGCAACATAGGACACCAGATTGTGCGCGTAGTCACAACTATAGACCTGTGCTACAATGCCTGGCCGAGAGAATACACGGAGGGCCTCCTCAAACAGATCAAGGCACGACTGCCGAAGCGGCAGTACGACCTGATCATCGGCCACGCCAACTACAATCAGGTCAGCAACTATTACGGTCCGGGTTTCGGGTCGGCAGCCATAGCTTCACTGCTCCTCTACGGCGAGAGAGGCCCTGCCCCCATGCCCCCTATCAAGCCGCTGTGTGTCGTATACACGGACTGTCGCATCCCTCCCTTGGCAAATTACACGCCGCCGGCCGGGGTCAAGATTGTGAAGCTGGTGGACGACAAGGTGCCTAACGAGTGGATCTATGCAGGTGGGTTCAAGCCACCCGCGGGCATGGACATGCTCAAGCCGCTCGGTGGCGCCGCGAAGGCGCGTCCGACCCCGGGCGACTCACTCACCGACGGCAAGAAGATACAGAAGTTCAAGCCACTTTCCCATGAACCGAACAAAGGCTATTTCGAGTGGCACGGCAAGAAGACAGTCGATGTTACATCTGCGATCGGCCGGATCTATCACAGCGAGAGCTACTTCTTCACCGTCCTCAAGAACGAGACGCCCGGCTGGCACCAGTACAACGTAGGCACCGACCACAAGGAGTCGTTCACCTACGTGAACGGCATCCTCGTGAAGGAAGGCGACCTGATGCAGCTCGACAAGGGGCACTACGCAGTGCTCATCAAGGTACGAATCGGCCAGACCGAGCCGTGGGGCCGCGAGATGCTGGCGGCCCGTTTCACGTCGATCAAGAAATCACGAGACAAGAACCTGCGCCGCGGCCAAACCGGTGTTGACGAGCACAACGCAAAGATCCGCGCCGCCTACAACCAGGCGCTGGAATTCCACAAAACGCAGACGGCGGAGTGGAAAGCGCGCGGGGAAGAAGATCTCGAATGCCTGCGGATGTTCTACAAGGGCCGTGAGCAGATGTTCTGGCACTACCGGTTCGGCATCGGAGACGGCGGCTTCCAGGCCGAGGCCACACATTACGGGAATATCGCCGCGCGCTACCCCATGCAGTACGCAGCGTTCTACCGAAACGCTTTCGCCCGGGACGTATCGCCGTTCCCCGACACGACACATCTGCTGCCGCGCCAGATGATGCAGGCATGTTTCATAGGGGAGAAGCCTGCAATCATGCATCTCAACGTAAAAGGTCACTTCGACCACGGTGGATGCTCCGCACACTTCCCGTTGGTACCCGACGAACTGAAGCCGTCGCTTCTCTGGGGCTGGAACCGGATAAGCGACGTCCAGATCGATTCGGCCTCTAAGCTCGACCGCGCAGCCGCCGAGAAGGTACTCGCGTCGGTCGGCGGTAGCCGCCTTGCCGCAACCTTCGTCAACTACCCCGTCAACATGGACCCGGTCCACCCATCCAAGGGCATGCCGAAAACGTGGGCCGCACCGACACTCGGGTTCTACGTCTTCCGCAATGGATGGACGGGCAAGGACGACATCATCGCGCAGATCTTCGCGAAGAGCATCCCGATCCGCGCATGGAACCATCCAAACTGCGGCGCATTCCGGCTATGGGGCCTTGGCCATGCCTGGACCCACGCGCCGATCGACCGCAGCGGGTACCGGCCCGAGGAATCGATCGTTCTCATGCAGGACGACGTCATCAACGAGGGCGCGTGCGGCAGGGTTCCCTATCACAAGGCGCATCCCGCAACGGGGGCCGGCTCGCTGCTGATAGACATGACCGATGTCTATCTCGCCGCCAAGCCGCCCAAGCCAAAGAAGAAAAAGAAAACCCTGATAGACGACCTGGAAAGCTCGCTGAACACAAAGGACAAGGAAGAGGATTTCGGCATAGGTAACGCCATCAAGGACATGCCCACGACCAAGAGCGTCAAGTCGTTCTACAAGGCCAGGGACGACGCCAAGCTGCGCAGGACTATCCCGAAGCTCTATGACTGGTGGGGGAAGCGGTATCGCGATGAATCGCCCCCTTCCCACGTGGATGGTGACCGCGCCTTCGCATTCGACTTCAGCGGCAGATGCGGGGCGCCGTGCCTGATGGCCATGCACGACAGCGTGCGCGGCGGGAAGACCAAGCAATGGCTCTGGCAACTGCCGCAGAGTGACAGCGTGTTTGCCAAGGCCAAGGACAACACGTTCACCGTCGAAAGACAGGGCGTGACACTGCAGGGCACGGTCGTTTCGCCTTCACCGATCCGCGCCAAAGCCAGGAAGAATGTGCCAATGCACTTCACCTACAAAGGCGGCAGCAAGAAAGGGCAGCGCATCACGCGACGGTTCAACTTCATCGAACTCGTGTCCGCCGCGAAGGACGTAGACTTCTTCGTGGTTCTTACCATGCAGCGCGGTGAGGCGCCGGAAGTCAAGATCAGCGGCAAAGGCAAGGATGTCGTCGCAACTGTCGGCGAGTGTAAGGTCCGCATGGACGGACCAAAGGTCATCATCGAATAGATCACCCGCGGCACGCGTCCAGGAACCGATGATCAGTATCGACACAGTCAGATCGAACGCCCAGCTAGCCGATCTCGCCGACCTCGCGCGCGAGATCTGGGAGGAGCACTACGTACCCATCATCGGCCGGGAACAGACGGAATGAAGGTACGTGAAGCAACGAATGAGGACGTGCACAAAATAGTGCGCCTCTTTCATGAAACGGTCCACAAGGTGAATCTCGGCGACTACACCAGGCAACAGGTCGAGGCCTGGTCGCCACGCGAACCCGATCCCCGGGAATGGATCGCTTCCCGGCTTCCCAATCGAACCACGTTCGTCGCCGACGACAACGGGGTCCTGGCCGGCTTCGGCGAATTGGAGCCGGACGGTCACGTGGACTGCCTGTATTGCCACCACCGTTACCAACGCCGAGGTGTTGGGTCTTCGATCCTTCGCCGTATGGAACAGGAGGCCCTCTCATCCGGTCTGCACCGCCTGTTCACGGAGGCCAGCATCACGGCGAGGCCCTTCTTCGAGGCACACGGCTTCGTCGTGCTGAAGGAACAAACCGTGCTACGCCACGGCGTGCAGCTCGCCAACTTCGCAATGGAAAAGCGACTGCCGGGGCGCGGCTGCGCCACTGCTTAACAATGGCGGCTACTTCTCTTGGGTATCCCCTCTTGCCTCAGGAGCGGATAGACTTCAGCACTTCAAAGTGGCTGTCGGCATGTTCGATGTCGACATCGTGCTGAAAGGCACATGCGACGACCAGGATGTCGGTCGACGGAACCGTCTTGCCCTTCTTGCGTGCTTCCCCGGCAAGGACGCAGGCTGCCGCCCACACATCTGCATCGATGGCCAGCTCCGGCAGTTCCCTTTCCATGTCGGCGAGCACACGCCGCTCATGCGCGCCTCGCGCGCCGTTCCAGAGCTCGAGCCGCACCATGGGGCACCACGCCGCCTCACCTGACTCGAGCAGACCGGCAACACGCGCCTTCACAGCCGGGTCGCCATCCATACGCAGGGCATGAATCCATGAGGATGTATCAACAAGGACCATCACTCACCTTTGCGCATGTCATCCAGTTCCTCAGCGGTCATCAGATTCTTGCATGACCCCAAATGACGCTTAAGTGCGGCGATGCGGTGGCGGCGGTTGAAATCAGTCAAGGCCGTCACCACAGCCTCCCTCTTGGTCCTTGCATGCGTGAAAGACATTGCATCCTTCAGCTCTTTATCTGGAATATCAATAGTGGTCTTCATAATTCCAAAATAGCAGCTTCTATATTCCACGTCAACACACATCAGCATATTATTTGCGTGTTACTGGTGTAGCGACAATCCGTCCACATCAATACCGCCGTATTCTTTCACGGCCTCGTACAGGGCAACCAAGTGCTCCAGCGGCGCCTTGAAGTTGTCGCCCTGCATACCGAACGGAAGACGACCCTTGCCTTTAAGCGCCGGCGTCAGTACCTTCCCGGTGTTTCGAGTCATCGGTGGTAATAATCCGCCTGTTCAGCGCGGCTGCCGTTGCCTGCAGGCGCAGCATCTCCTCTGCCACGTTCCAGTAGTCCCGGAAGCAGATCGACTCGTCGGCATACATCAGCCGCATGGGATTCATGCACGACCAGTTAGCCGGAACACGGATCGGCTCGTCCCGCTTGTAGGCTTCCCACACCCGACGTGCTTCTTTGTTGTGAGCTTCGATTTCCGCGGATCACGAAAGATGCTCGCCATAAATGCTGTCGAATGCCGTTACCATAACACCCCGCCAATTCAGGCCTGACGCCGCGCCAGCATGGCGCGTATACCGTGCAGAGGCAGAGACGCGCTGGCGGTGTAGCCGGGCAGAACACACTCATCGACGTTGATCCATTCGTTGGCGCCGTGCTTCTGGAAGTGTTTGACCATGTCGATTACCGTTCGGTCCGCCAGGTCGGAGTCTATCAGGTCGAGCGCGAAGACGAACCAGCCGACGGGCGTCGCCCAGAAGGCACCGGACTGGTACCTGCCTTCGTTCTTCTCGGTTGCATTGCCGTCCCAGTCCATGAACCCCGGTATGTGTCGCAACTGTCCGTGCATCACCAGCTCGTCGTAGTGGTCTTTGAAATAGTGCGCGATCTGTTCTGACTGCTCTGCCGTCGCCACACCCAGCCATACCGCAAAGGCCGACCCCCAGATATCCGGCAGGTTGCATCTCTCCGTGGCTGCGCGGAACAGGCCCACGTCATCCAGCCACATCAGGTCGCGCACGCTTCCCGACACCCGTTCCGCCTCCGCGCGCGCTTTGCCGGCCTCCTCGTCACGGCCGCCTGCTTCGAGCAAGTCGCCGAGCTGCCTGGACGCCTGTAGGTAGAGCAGCGAACAGAAGAGGACGTCTCCGACCTTCGGGATGGTGTCGGTGAAACCGTACGGACAGCGTTCACCCTGTTCGGCGATATGAACCAGGCCGTTGTCGGCATTACGTGGCAGCCAGGTCATGGTTTTGATGAGCGCATCCAGGACATCTTCCAGCAACGTATTGTCTTTTGTGCGCGTGTATGTCTGCCAGGCTACGCTGACCGAGAAAGGCGGACCGTCGGCGACGGGCTCGCGGCCCATCCGACCATAGCCGGGCATGTAGATCGGCGTGCCGTCGAACGCCACGCAATCGACCGCTGCGCCGTCGTCCCGCATGCTCCGCACGAACACGCGACAGGCATCGGTCAGTTCCTTGTCGCTGAACGATCCGATGGCCCCCTCCAGGGCATATTCGTAGTCGCGAAGCCAGAATGCTTCGTAGTGGATGCCGACCTGCGGCGGAAAAGCCGCCGTACCATCGTCCATGCGGCGCTCGGACGCCCTGATGATTCTGCGGGCCTCGCCCTCAAGCCAGGCGACGGCCTCTGCGAGACTCCCGGACTCCTTAGCCGGCGGCGGCATCCTTTCAGGCTCTGCTTCCTTTGTCATGTCGATCCCCAGGTCAATAGCCTGACGAAAACCCACCCCGTCTCCCGCTGTCGCGGGATCCACCCCTCCGAAGGAGGGG
>Ga0272442_10005636_pt1 | contig 16671 bp, 17 predicted proteins | sample SSMForm2O_FD_200262 | JGI IMG/M metagenome (GOLD analysis project Ga0272442, IMG submission 200262) | Marine sediment archaeal communities from Little Sippewissett salt marsh, Falmouth, MA, United States - SSM-Form-2O | ecosystem: Environmental > Aquatic > Marine > Wetlands > Sediment ... | reverse complement strand
TGGCGATTGGCGGACGCCGCGTCACGACGACTGTGGAAGGACGGCAGCGTTATCCCGTGCGCGTCCGTTACCTGCGGGAGCTGCGCGACGACATCGAAAGCCTGGAGAAGGTCCTGGTGCCGGTGGTGGGAGGAGCGCAGATTCCTCTGGTCCAGCTTGCCGAGATTCGCTACGTGCGCGGCCCCCAGGCGATCAAGAGCGAAGATACGTTCCTCACCGGGTACGTTGTTTTTGACATGAAGCCGGGCTACGCCGAGGTGGACGTGGTGGAGCGCTGCAAGCAGTATTTGCAGGACAAGATCGACGCGGGGCAGTTCGTTTTGCCTGAGGGCGTAAGCTATACCTTTGCAGGTTCGTACGAGAATCAGATTCGCGCGCAGAAAACGCTGGCCGTGGTGGTGCCGCTGGCGCTGTTTATTATCTTCATCATTCTGTACCTCCAGTTTCGCTCGGTCTCGACGACGACGCTTATCTTCTCGGGCATCGCGGTGGCGTGGTCGGGCGGCTTCCTGCTCATCTGGCTGTACGGCCGGCCGTGGTTCATGGATTTCGACATCTTCGGCGTGAACATGAGGCAGTTGTTTCAGGTCCACCCCATCAACCTGAGCGTCGCCATCTGGGTCGGTTTTCTCGCGCTGTTCGGCATTGCCTCCGACGACGGGGTGGTGATGAGCACCTATCTGGAGCAATCGTTTCGCCGCCGACCCGCACGCACCAAACGGGAAATACGGCGGGCCGTGATCGAGGCGGGTTCGCGCCGCGTCCGTCCCTGCCTGATGACCACCGCGACGACCATCCTGGCTCTGATTCCCGTCCTTACCTCGACCGGGCGCGGCTCAGACATCATGGTCCCCATGGCCATCCCCTCCGTCGGAGGCATGACCATCGAAATCCTCACCATGCTCGTCGTCCCCGTCCTCTACTCCTGGGTCCAGGAAACCAAACTACACACCGCTCGCAACGCGTGATCATTTCATGGCATTTCACCCATCGGCCAGAAGACTTGGTCTCCGCCTTCTTTGCCCTGGCCCCAGTTGCTTGGCGCTCCGCCGTCGTCGTCGAGATCCGCGCCGCGACTATAGAGAAGGAAATCGCCGTTCGTTCGTCGGTAGACGAGTGAGCTGTCTGAATAAGGGTCGCGCGGTGTCCGCTTCAGGTAGCCGGCCTCTACGAGTGCGTCGAGCGATTCGGGGTATTCTCCCCGTTCTTTCGCATGCCGTCTGGCTGCAAGCATAGCCACCAAGGCTCCAGTCTCCGCCTTGGCGCGCCAAGGCAGTTCCATGACTCGGATGCAGGGCCGGCCGAGGATCTCCACGAACGCGTTCTCGTGCATGAGGTTAGCCAGGATGAGTCGAACACCATTGGGCTCATCCCGAAGCTCCCAAGGTGTCTTGCCTGCCGCTTCTCGAAGGTGTTCAAAGAACGCTTCGATGCATCGGGTGGTTTCCCGTCGGCTTAACTTCAGAAAAGCTTCCTTCTGTGCGTCGCTCGGTCCACGCACCGATCCGGTGAGATCAGCAAGCCAATCCCAACCTTGGATCGCTAATTTGGGAACATGGCCTTGCCCGTCTCCTTCGTCGGTGAACATCCGCTGAATGAAGTCCAGCCACACAAGACGTTCCAGGGCGAAATCCATCCGGCTGCCATTGCTCTCTGCGAATTGCTGGAATTGCTCCTGCAGCTTGTGCAAAGTGTCAGTAGGAACCGATTTGTGCGCCAGCGTCCAACGCACCGCGCTACCGGTCATGGATCGAATTGACAGCCCGATGAGTTGATGGACAAGGGCTTTCTTTCCTTCGAAGTGCCTGCCAAACTGAGAGAGCGTTTCAATGTCAGAGAGCATCTGCTCGTACTTGCCTTCGGACGCGTGTAGTTTCATGCGCGCATCCAACGCAAAGGCCAAAGTCCTGAGGCCGCCGAGTTCGGGCACGGCTGCGCCCGCTGCCGCGGAACTTTGATAGAGGGGCCAGTAGTATGCCTTCTTCGTACCCGATATGAGATGCTCCAGGGCCTCTTTGTTGGCTGTCACCCATTCGCGGATGTCCTGGCGTGTCTCGTCGGACCACTCGGTGGGATAGCGTTTGCGGGCGTTGCCCAGTCCGGCCGGCATCTCGACGGCCAGACGCATGGCCTTTTCATACTCGTACCGCGCGTCGTTGGCGGGGTTATAATCGTGCGGCCGAGCCAGCTCCGCCATTCGGGCAACGTAGTCGGTGGTCACCCTTATTCGGGTACAGTCAAGCCAATCGGGCCAGTGGACGGCGCAGTATATGGAGTTGAGAAACATGTGGGCCAGGATGACAGGGATCAGCGTCCTGCGTCGCCACCGCCAGAGACCGTTGATCAGCCCGAGTGCAAATACCGGGACGAATCCGCTCCGCGGTTGGAAGTGAAGTGAAGCAAAGAGAAAAGCCTGTATCACGCAGGCCCCGAGGCCCCCGGCCACGTGCTCAACGGTTCTCTGGACGTAACCCCGCCAGAAGAGTTCCTCAATGATCGGCGTTAGCAAGGCTGCAATCACACAGAAAGCTGCGAAGAAGACAAGGGGTAGCCCGTCGGCCCAGAACCCCAGCGGCAATCGTGTGCCGATTTGCTTCATCAGCCAATTTGTTGTGCCCGCCGCCGCCAGTACACTGACAACCAGGATGCAGGTCCACCTTGCCTCCGAACGTCGCTGCTGCCACCATACAATGTCCAGGTCGCCAGCAAGGCCGGCGCGAGCAGCCAGGAGTACGGTTGTCAGCATAATTGCCGAGGACAGCGCCGGCCACACCAACTGCGTCAGGAGGGGGCTCTTGCTGATCCCCTCGGCGGTGTAAAGACTTGCTCGCAGCGCTAAACCAAGGATGGTGAGGGTGAGTATGGACGCTGCAAGCACCATCACGCCACGTAGGCGGCTGGATGCACTCGTTTGTCTTTCGCTGATCCCGTTGGACACAGTGGCGCCTCCGCTCCCGGCGTCAGTACATTGTGAGATCCACACGGTACTATTATAGGGTCGCGGATCGCCTGCGGCAAGTGATTTGCGCACGGCTTGCAGAGCGCGAAGGCTTCACTTCTGTCCGAGATGCGATGAAACCTGTCGCCGTCTCAGTCGAGTCTTCGGGCGACTTCGTTGAAGATGAGGTCTCTGGCGTTTTCGATGGGTCCGGGCAGGAAGGTCCCGGCGGCCATTTTGTGTCCGCCGCCGCCGAACTTGGTGGCGATCTCGCTGACGTCGATCGCGCCGCGGCTGCGCAGGGAGCAACGGACGCGGCCGTCCTTGAGCTGCACGAACAGCGACGAGACCTTCACCGAGGCGATGCGATGGCATTCGTTGATCAGGTTCTCGGTGTCGGGGTAGGCCGAGCCGGTCTGCTCGAAGTCTTCCTGGAGGATGTACTGCGAGGCGTACCGGCCGTCGAGCTGCAGCTTGAGTCGGCTGAGCATCGCGAGCATTAGCCGGAAGCGCCCCGCCGAGAAATTCTGATACAACTTGTCGTGTACCTGCATGGGATTCACGCCTCGGTCGATCAGATTGGCACAGGCACGATAGGCTCGGCTGTCGGCGTTGTTGAATTGAAACCAGCCGGTATCGGTTGCGATGGCGACGAACAGGGCCTCGGCGACGTCCTCGGCGATTTCCCAGTCGGCATAGGTGAGCAGGTCAAGCAATACCAGGCCGGCTGCCGCAGCCGTCGAGTCGGCGAGCTCCACCAGGCCCAGATTGTCGGAGGTGACGTGATGGTCGATCACCAGCACAGGCGTGTCGCTCTGCTTGAGATACTCCTCGAAGGCAGGCAACTGACTGTAGCTGTTGGTGTCGACGATGATAACGAGATCGACTTGGGCGTATGTCCGGCCGGTTAAATCTTCGACCTGTGTGTCTTCGCCGAGAACGGGGAGGGGCTCATCGAAGAGAAAGGCGTACCACTGCGGCATCGCAGACAGCAGAAGGGGGCGGGCCGTTTTGCCTCGACGGCGCAGAATCGCCGACAGCGCAGCGACGCACCCGCAGGCGTCTCCGTCGGGCTTGATATGCGTCGTAATCAGAACATCCTTTGCGTTTTCGATCAGCGCGAGCGCTCGCTGATACTGCGTTTCACTTATCATGCGACCCTTTCAGACGTTGGCCCAAAAAGTGCTCCAAGAGTGTTCCCGGAGAATTTGCAGGAAGGCCGATTATAAAGCTTTTGAGCCGCACTGCAAGCGCAGCTTTGGGTCCTTGCAGTACCAGGGCCGACGTCACCCCGCCGCGCGGCGGATGCGCCGCCGTAACCACCATTCATGGAAGATAAAGGCGCACGCTGTCAAACATGATCGAAGATAAGCTTCTGGACCTCCACACCCTCAACAGCCTGGAGCTTCTCCACCAGTTCGAAGACGGGCTTCTCATCACCGGCCATCTCAAGCAGGACAACTCCGTTGGGCGAGCAGAAACCCTCGGAGGTGGCATGGAGTCCGATCCGGGTCCTGATGCTACAGCCATACTTCGTGAACAAATCCTGCACCTCATGGGCGTGATGAACGCGGTCGGTGATGTGAACTCCCAATACGATATGTCTTGGCTCAGCCATCTCGGTCTCCTTCCACCATCTTTTGAAGCGTTTCCCTAGCCCGTTGGCAATCCTTTGCGATCTGTTCCGTGAGTTCCTCGGGCGTCTTGAATTTGTGTTGGTTGCGCAAGGTTTGGACGAAATCCATCGCCATCCATTTGTCGGTCGCCTCGCCGAGTCGAGCTTCCAGCAGGTGGGCCTCGATCAGCCGGGGATGGCGGTCTCCAAAGGTGGTCGTCTTACCGATGCTGAACACGGCGGGCCTGCGCTCGGACTGTTGCAGAAGTTGCTCCGGCGTGTCTGCGATTTCGACGAGGCCCGCATAGACACCGTCGGTCGGGATGATTTGGTTGGGTTTGTCCATGTTCAGCGTGGGGAAGCCGAGCTTACGCCCGCGGCCCCAGCCTGAGACCACGGTTCCAATGAGTCGATACGGACGTGACAGGACAACTGCTGCCTCCGCCACGTGGCCGCTCTCGAGCATGTAACGCACCAGCGTGCTCGATACTCGCATACTCTTGCCTGAGGGCAGTTGCACCTGCCGGGGTGGAACGACAATCACGTCGAAGCCCTTCTCCCGTCCGCATTGCCGCAGGGTGTCAACGTTGCCGGTGCGGCCGGCGCCGAAGTTGAAGTCGTCGCCTTCGACGATCGCGGCGGGGCGGATCGCCGCCAGGAGAAACTTATCCACGAAATCTTGCGGCGACAGGTCCAGCAACGCCTTGTTGTCCTCCAGCACAATGATACAGTCGTCGGCGTAGTCCTTGAGCAGATGCAGCTTCATCGGCAGAGGCGTGAGGACGCCGGGTGCTTTCTCCGGGTGAAGGACTGCGACCGGGTGCGGCTCGAAAGTCATCACGACGATCTCAACGCCCTTGTCTCGGGCTATTGCCCGGCTTCTGGTAAGAATCTCCTGATGGCCGAGGTGCATACCGTCGAAGTTGCCGATAGTGAGTACGCAGCCCTTTCGAACCTGCTGGAAACCCTCGCTGGACTTCAGTATCTTCATCGTGACAAGCTCTTCACCATGTCTCTCACGCCGCAATCCGGGCCAAATGCAGCGCTGTGTCGTAGCGTGATACCTCGTGTTACGCAAGAGTGTAGCGTGTGGCCGAAAAGACGCAATGGCTTTTTGAAACGGGACGGCAATGCGGATCATGGCTGGATTCAATGCGGTGTGCCGTTCCTTCGGAAAGGCTCGGGACGGAATTCTCCCGAATTCACGTTAGTCCCCTGTGGTGCGGCGTGAAATACGCGGGGTGACGGGCTGCTGCCGGGCGCCGGGGCAGTCGAGCCCGGTTCGAGTCGCGGGTGGCTTAGTTTTGGCGTTGCGCTTTGAGTTTGGCCAGACGTGCTTCGGCTCCCGAGTAGGTCGGATAAAACACCCGGATCTCTTCCAGGGTGAATTCAGCCTTTTGGGTATGCCCGGCCTTCTCGTAGCAAAGCGCCAGCATATCCAACGCGGCCTTATGGTGGGCAAACGCGTTCGGGCGGTTCTGTCGTGCCTTTCCAGGGCCCAGCGATCGGACTCTCTCGAAGTACGGGATCGCCTGTTGATGCTGGCCGTCCTGGACGTACAGCAGACCCAGCTCGAAATGGGCCGGCCCATTCGTCAGGTCCGTCGCCGTGGCCCTCTGGTACGCGTCATAGGCCATCTCACGGTTGCCCTCGGTTTTGTAGACACGGGCCAACTGGCACCACGCTCGACTGCATTCGCTGTCGAGCAGCAGGGCCTTGTTGCACTGTCGCTTGGCCTCTTCGTTCAGACTGAAGGCAGTGTATGCCTCCGCGCGGTCGAGGATGTGGTTCACCATGAGTGGGCGAACGGCCACCAGCGCCAGGATCACGAAGATCACACTCCACGAACTCTTGGTGGCGAGTTCTCGGTAATCGCGCTTTGAGGCACGGCGCTTCGGACGAATGATCTGGCAGTCTTCCATATCACACCTATTAGCCCACAACGAGGTAGTATATGCCGAGAACCATCAACAGGTTGCCCGCGAGCAACTGGATTCGCTGCTCCACCGAGCACATGCGTTTCCGCAGCCGTTTGATCAACCCTGGCTTGCAGATAGCGGTCAAGACCCCCACGGCCACGACCGGCAGCGCCTGGCCCAGAGCGAAGCTGATGAACAGCATGATTCCGTACAGAGATAGATTCTTCGCTGCCACCACGGTGCCCAGGACGATGAGTCCGGCCCCGCAAGAAGGGCAGGCGGGTATCACTGTCAAACCCGCAAGCAGCCCCAGCACCGCGGCACCTGCCGGGCCGGCGCCATTCAAACGCTCGGCCACGGGCCGCCACTGACGCGGCAGCAAACGCGGACCCAGCAGCCCGCACACGACCACGCCCGCCACAAGCAGCGCTGCGCCAAAGCCCCAGAGAAAGAACTTGTTCATGTGCAAGTATTTGTGGGCCAGGCCGCCCGTCGATGCGGCCAAGGTACCCAACACAACCGAACTGACGACCATTCCCAGGGCAAACAACGCGGTCAGCAGCAGCGACCGTTTCTTGGACTCGCTCGAACCGGCCACATAGCCGAAGACAATCGGTAGCCGGACCACTATGCAAGAGCTAAGCGACGCCAAAGCTCCGACCCAGAATACCAGGACCAGGGCTGACGAGGGTGATTCGCTCAGAGTTCTTTCCAGGGTCGAGATCACGGCAATGTTCTTTCAAATGAGGCCTTAAGGCCAATCTAAATGCGTTTGGGCCGCCCGGGAGCGGTTACGCGCTACACCTAAATCCTACGAAATAAAAACCGCAGTAGAAAATATGCAACTTAGTTGCAAATGTTTCGTATAGGAGATACAATGTGTATCATCCGAACGAATTTTGAGATCTTGGTAGGAGCGTAACGAGATATGCCAGGGCGACTTAACGCAATCTTTGCCGAGCTGCGGTCTCACGCACCGTTCACTCTTTTTGGGGCGGCCACCGGTGTTGTATGTATGCTGTTGTTCAAGAATGTCGGTCCGGAAGTAAACCACCGGCTGTTTCAGGTCTTTCACCCGGCGCACGTCGTGCTCTCGGCCATGGTCACGGCTTCATTATTCAGGCTCTACGAGGGAAAAAGGGGCTTCCTGGCGATTCTTCTGGTAGGTTATTTTGGTGCGTTGGGAATCGCCACCCTGAGTGACTGTGTTCTGCCGTTTTTCGGGGAGAGTATCCTTGGGGTTGCCGTCCCTGTCCACGGACACGATCACGAAGCAACGGCCGACCACGAGCATGAATCGGAAGGCCACGTGCACGAGGCCGGCGAGGGATCGAGCTTTTCGGCCGGGGCCGAGCAGCACCAGGGACCGCGGATTCACCTTGGTTTCATTGAGGATTGGTACTTAGTGAACCCTGCAGCCGTTTTGGGGGTGCTGATTGCCTTTTTCCTGCCGCGCACAAAGTTTCCGCACGCCGGCCACGTCTTGATCAGCACGTGGGCTTCCTCCTTTCACGTCCTGATGAACACCCACACGGCCATCTCGCCCTTGATGTTGGCGGGTGTGCTGGTCGTGCTGTTCGCGGCCGTGTGGCTGCCTTGTTGCATTAGCGACATCGTGTTCCCCATGCTTTTCGTACGGTCCGGCCACATCCATCTCGGGCACCAACATGCGACGGAGACCTCGTCATGAGGGCGCCGGGCCACGACAAAGCCCGACACATGCTCAAGGATGCGGGGCTGTACTGCACGAAGGCCCGCATGGCGGTGTTGGGCGTGCTCCTGGAGGCGTCGAGCCCGTTGCCGCAGGATCAGATCGCCGAGCAGCCGACCGTGGCTGCGTTCGACAAGGTGACGGTCTATCGCACGCTCGACTGCCTGACGCAGGTCGGGCTGGTGCATCGTGCGTTCATGCACAAGCGGGCGTGGCATTTCGAGCTGGCTGACCATTGCACCGAAAGGCAGTGCCACCCGCACTTCACCTGCGTAAATTGCGGAAAGACGCATTGTCTCACCGATACGTCGCTGCCGATGGTGAAGATTGCCCGGGACGGTTTCGTGGTGAGCCGCCAGCAGGTCCGGTTGGAGGGCCTTTGCCCCGAGTGCTCTGCAAGCAGAGTGTCGAAGGCCGGAGCAAACACCTCGCGCTCATAGCAGCGAACTGGTGTGTTCCGGTGACACAGCAAGCCCCGGCGGTGCGCTTCTTCGAGAATAATCGCGGGAAATCTAAACCTTTCGCTGCTGTATCTCCGATAAAAACTGAAATGGATGAACGAATAAAGCCATTTGTTGGACCGCTCTTCATAGTATGGGTGGCGTTGGTGGTGGGAGGCTGTCAGGGGCCCGAGGGACCCGCGCCGGGAGTGGTCCTGCGGGAAGACACGATCGCGGTCGAGCAACTGGCCGTGCGACTCGGTCTGCGCGTCGAGGAACGAGACGAGACGTTTATCATCCTGAAAGACGCAGATGATATCGTTTTGATCTTCACGCACAGTGACGGGCGTTTCTTTGTCAACGGTAAACCCATCGGTCCCGTCGGCAAAGTTCGCAAGGAGAGCGGCACTGTATACGTGCCCGTGACGTTGGAGACGCGGATACGCCCGCACCTGGGTATCGCCGCAGCACCACGGCCGCCGGTTGTCACCGGTACGACCGGCGTGGTTGTTCTCGACCCGGGGCATGGCGGCAAGGACCCGGGCACAACCAGCGTCAGCGGCGTGCCCGAAAAATGGGTCAACATTCAGGTGTCAACGAAGGTCGCCGCAATTTTGCAGCGCAAGGGCGTCACCGCCGTCCTGTCAAGGCGGGATGATCGCTTCATCGAGCTTGAAGACCGTGCCGCCCTCGCCAACCGCCGGCGGGCGGACCTTTTCGTCAGCATCCATGCCGATTCGGCGCCCGATCCCACGGTCCGGGGTTTCACGCTCTATATCGCGCGGGCTGCTTCTCCGCAGTCCTACAGTGCCGCGCGGGCCATCGGTCGTGCCCTGGCTGGTACCGGCCTTGAAGACCGCGGCGTCCGCCGGGCGGACTACCGCGTTCTCGTGGAGACGCGCGGCCCGGCCGTACTGGTCGAGATGGGCTACCTCTCCAACGCCTGGGAGGCCTCGCGCCTTCAGGACAATAGCTTCCAGAATCGCATCGCCGCCGCCATCGCCGACGGCATCCTGGGTTATCTGCGCTGATTTACCGCTGGGCCCTTGATTTTGGTTGCCCTTTTAGGGTATTATGAGACTTGTGTCAGGCCCGTGGGGATGGGGAAAGGTGCGTCGCGCACGGGGGCATTTTCGGCCCGAAGAGGATGTCTCAGAAGGGTTTAAGCGATGAAACATCAAGGCTTCACACTGATTGAGCTGCTCGTTGTCATCGCCGTCATTGCCATTCTCATGGCCATTCTTATGCCGGCATTGAACCTGGCCCGCGACCAGGGCCGCAAGATGGCCTGCGCCAACAACCTGCACAGTCTGGCGCTGGCGAACCATTTGTACTCGGTCAACAATGACGATTGGGCGGTGCCGTGCCGCTTCATCACCGACCAGGGCACCACGCTCTGGACGGGGAATCCCCAGTACCGCACGTACATCGGCTACGAGGGGGCCGAGGATACGCCGGGCCAGTCCGTTGTGCAGACCCCCAAAAAGTACAAGTGCCCCAGCGACACGCAAAAGGCCTGGCTGCACGCCTACGACGTCGAGTCGGGCAGCACGACCGGCACGCTGGTCAGCTACGGCTACAACATCGAGGACTGGTTCCCCTCGGTCGGCTCGCCTTCCTGGACGGGAACGATGGATATGAGTGTGCTGGGCTACAAGATCTCGTCCATCTCCCAGCCGGCGCGGAAGCTCCAGTTCAACGAGGCCCACGACTGGTGGAGCAAGTGGCGCGGCGCCAACTACATCGACGGCTGGGACGTGCTGGGCCAGGACGGCAGCGTGCAGGATTACAAGAACGCCGGGTGCGGCGGGCCCACCATGTACCGCCACAACGAGGCGGCCAATCTTGCCTTCTACGACGGACACGTCGAAAGCTGGCACAAGACCAAGCTCTGGGTCACCGAGCACGCCGAACAGAGGCCTTATCACACCGGAGTCTGGGTCGTCAAGAAAGAAGTTTGGGAAGAGAACGGCGGCGGCTCATAAACCCACCGCAGTTGCAGGATCAGATCCTTCACTTCGCTACGCTGCGTTCGGGATGACATGCCGCGCGAGAACCAATCAGAATTCGTATAATGCGTCCCCGGGATTGCTCCAGGTTGCCGCCAGGTTGATCGTGTATTTGAGGTGTGCCGGTCCGGTCGTGTTCTCCGTGGCGGCCCGCCGACTCAATGAGGTTTTGCTGCGGGTGCCTTTTTGGCTTTGGGCTCACGGGGAGCCGGGGCGGTCTTGCCTCGGTAGACGATGACACCGGTGGGGCATTTGTTGTAGGCCGCCTCGCTCTGGCCGGAAGGCTCGTACTTAGCGTAGTCCATCCGGGCGAGGTTGTCTGCGACGGAGAACGCGTCGCTCTGCTTGGCGCAGAGGCCGCAGCCGATGCAGCCTACCTGGCATATCGAGCGCGTGACCTTGCCGCTCTCGCGGCTGCTGCATGCGACCGTCATCATGTTCTCCTGGCCGAACGGCACCATCTCGATCAGATTGCGCGGGCAGGCCTTGCTGCACGCGGTGCAGCCGGTGCATTTGCTGTAATCGACGGTAGCGAGGCCGTCGACGATGTGCAGCGCATCGAACTTGCAGGCGCGAACGCAGTCGCCGAAGCCGAGGCAGCCAAACTTGCATGCCTGCACGTTGGCCAGGGCGTTGGCTGCGGTGCAGCTTGGGATGCCCTGGTACTCGGCGTAGTACGTCTTGTCGCTCGTATGGGCCCGGCAGTGAACGATAGGCCGCTGGGGCGGGCCTTCGCTGCTGACTTGAAGGTTGAGGATCTCGGCGATTTTGTTGGCCACCGCCGCTCCGCCGGGCGCACACCGGCCGATCAGCTCGGGATTTTCCAGGACGCCCTTGGCATATCCGCCGCAGCCGGGAAAGCCACAAGCGCCGCAATCAAGGTTCGGCAGCGCCTCGTGAATCTGCACGATGCGCGGATCGACTTGCACCTTCAGCTTCTCGTGCGCGATGAGCAAGACGACGGCAAAGGCGGTGCCCAGGCCCAGCATGATGACGCCGGCCAGGCCGGCGCTGCTCACCAGATCGACAATACTTGCCAGGATCATCATATCATTCCCGCAAATCCCATAAAGGCCAGCGAGAGAATGCCGGCCGTGATCAACGTAATCGGGGCGCCCTGGAGACATTCAGGTACGTCCACCATTCGCAAGTTCTCGCGGATGCCCGCCATGATGCAGATCGCCAGGGTGAATCCGATGCCGCCGCCGAAGCTCAGAACCACCGCCTCGATCAGACTGTTGACGCCCCACAGGTTCAGGAAGAGGCACAGGCCCAGAATTGCACAGTTGGTGGTAATCAGCGGCAGGAAGATCCCGAAGCTGTCGTACAGCGGCGGGAAGAACTTCCGCAGATACATCTCCACCAATTGTACGGCGCTGGCAATCACGAGAATGAAGCACACGTACCGCGCCACCTCGAGGTTCAACGGCATCAGGAGGAAGTGGTCGATCATCCAGGTCAGCGTTCCGCTCAGGGTCATGACGAAGGTCACGGCCAGCCCCATGCCGAAGGCCATATCGATCCGCCCGGACACGCCCAGGTACGGGCATATCCCCAGGAACTTCGTCAGCACCAGGTTGTTGATGAGGACGACTGAAATGAAGCCTGTAATCAGAATATAAACCGTATCCATCCTCGATACCTCTTAGCTGCGCTTCTTGCTGATAAGGTTGATAAATCCGAGCAAGAATCCGAGCGTCAGGAACGCGCCGACGGGCATGCCCAGAGCCGCCCAGGGGACGAATCCGCTCGGCATGACCTGGATCTCAAAGACCTTGCCCGTTCCCAGGAGCTCTCGTATGCCGGCCAGAACGCACAGCGTGAGCGTGAAGCCCGCACCCATCCCCAGCGCGTCGACGATGCTCAGCAGGACCGGGTGCTTGCTGGCGCACGCTTCGGCTCGGCAGATGATGATGCAGTTGACGATTATCAAAGGCACGTAGGGGCCCAGCGCTTCGCTCATTCTGGGTTGGAAGGCCTTGAGGAAGAGGTCGGCAATGGTCACGAACGTGGAAATCGTCAACGTGAACATCAAGATGCGCAGATGCGGCTTGAGCAGGTCGCGCATCAGGCTGACCATGATGTTGCTGCAGAGAAGCACGAAGATGACACAGCAGCCCATCGTGAAGGCGGGCTTGACCGCGGCGGTGACGGCCAGCGTCGGGCACATGCCCAGCAGCAGCCGGAACACCGGATTCTCCCGCCACAAACCGGCCAGGAGCGTGTCTCTATACAGACCGGCTTGTCCGTCAGGATTCGCTGCCATTGCCGATCAATCCTTTCTTCTGGAGTTGTTCTTTAACTTGGGCGAGATAATGGTTGATCGTTTCGACCACGGCGGTGCTGCTGACTGTGGCGCCGCTGATGGCGACGATCTTATCATCGATTTCTTCGGTGTTGCCCGTGTTGACCAGGGACAAACCTGCGGCCGGCGCGCCGGCGAACTGGTCGCGGAAGAAGCTCGCCTTGATCTGATCGCCGAAGCCGGGTGTTTCATTGCTCATCAGGACGTCGAAGCCGGCCAGGGTCTCGAAGGCTTCGTCCACGGCCACCACCAGCTCGATCTTGTCGGCAAAGCCCGAGCCGACGGCCTTGAAAGTCCAGCCGACGGTGCTGTCGTCGGCGAGTGCCTTGTACACGGCGACTTCCTGTTGCTTGCCGTCAGAGCCCTGGATTTCGATCCGCTCGCGCAGCGGCGCGAACTTCTCAGCCTGCGGCAACAAACCGCGGGCCAGGCTGGTCAGCTTGGTGACCTTGTTCATCTCAATCCGGGGCGACAGGGCGGCGTTGGTGGCCGCAATCAGCAACCCGAAGAAGAACGAGGCAACGATGAGTAACCAGCTCTGCTCGAAAAAGTGTTTGAGGCTACGCACGCGGTTTACCTCCCGCCGGAACACGCTTGCACAATCTGTCGATCAGAGGTGTTACGGCATTCATCAGGAGCACGGAAAACATCACCCCTTCGGGATATTCGCCGACAATCCGAATCAGCATCGTTATCGTTCCGACGCCGAGGCCGAAGAGCCACATCCCCCGGCGCGACAGAGGGGCTGTGACCGGATCGGTCGCTATGAAGAAGGCCCCGAGGAGCAAGCCCCCGCTGGTGAGATGGAAGAACGGCTGCATATAGGCGTCGCGGTTGATCAGGTAGGCGATTCCGGCGAAGACGAAGGCCGAGACGAGCACTGCCAGAGGGATATGGACACTAATGGTCTTTCGTAGCAGCAGATAGATGCCGCCGAGGAGGACGGCGATGGAACTGGTCTCGCCCAGACAGCCGCCGACGGTGCCTGTGATGGTGTGGGCGAACTGGCGCTGGTTGTATATCTGCGCCCCGTATTCGTCTTTGAGGGCCATTTTGCTCCAGGCCAGCGGCGTGGCCTGGGTCCTGGTGTTGACCATGTTCTCCGGGGCGATTTTGGGCAGATTGCTGTCTATGGGGGCCGGCACCATCCAGGTGGTCATCAGCATGCCGAAGGAGGCGGTAAGGAACGCGCGTCCTACCATCGCGGGATTGAAGACGTTGGCGCCCAATCCTCCGAAGACCATTTTGCCGACGACGATGGCCACGACGGCTCCTATGGAGGCGGCCCAGAGCGGCAACGCGGGCGGTACGGAGAGGGCCAGCAGGATGCCGGTAACGACGGCACTGAGGTCGCCCAGCGAGTTGGGTTTCTTGCGAATCAGATTGCAGACCCACTCGGCGGCCACGCACCACGCCACGCAGACAGCGACCAGCAGCAGGGCGTGGACGCGGAAGAGATACCCTGCGGCTGCGATGGCCGGCAGCAGGCCGATGGCAACGTCCAGCATGACGCGCCGCGTGGACAGGGGCTTGCTGATATGCGGGGCAAACGAAACTGTGATATTCTGGGGCATCTATCTTGTCCTTGGCGACGCGTCCGAGAGCAACTCGAGCGCTTAGCTTGGCATTTTCTTCTTCTGTCGGGCGAGGAAGATCTTGCCGGTCTTGATGTATCCGGTCAGATCGATGTTGGCCGGACAGACGTAGCTGCAACAGCCGCACTCGATGCAGGCGCTGATGTAGTAGCTCTCCGCCACGTCCAGGAGACTGTTCTTGACTGCGTGTGCGATCCGGGTCGGATTCAGATTCTCCGGGCAGACTTCGAGGCATCGCCCGCAGCGGATGCATGCGGTCTGTCGCCGCTCGAACTTGGCTTTGCCGATTTGCTCCTTTGTCAGCACCGTCACGGCACCGCCGGCCTTGGTGATCGGCGTGCTCAGATCGGCGATGGCCAGTCCCATCATGGGGCCCCCCAGAATGACTTTCGTTCCTTCTGCCGTTAGACCGCCGCAATGCTCGATCAGCGCCGCTACGGGTGTCCCGATAGGCGCGTAGTAGTTCCCGCCGTTGGCGATTCCCTCGCCGGTTACGGTGACAACGCGGTGGGTAAGGGGGCGAGCCTCAACCACGGCTTCGGCAACGGCGGCCGCGGTCGCCACGTTATCGACGACGACGCCGATCATGGGAGGGATGGCGCCGGTCGGCACGGTCCGGCCGAGGACGGCCTGGATGAGCTGCCGTTCGCCTCCCTGCGGGTACTTCGTTTTGACCGCTGCTACCTGTATGCTTTCCGCCAATCCCAGCGTCCGTAGCGTTGCGTTCATCTTCTCGATTGCCTTGGGTTTATTGTCTTCAATCGCCACGAACACGTTAGCAGCGCCGCAGGCTTTCTGGAGCAGTTGAATGCCTGTGATGACCTGATCGGTCCACTCGAGCATGACGCGATAATCGCAGGTGATATAGGGCTCGCACTCGCAGGCGTTTATAAGCAGCGTTTCTTTGGGGTTCTTGGCGTCCGGCTGGATTTTGACGCTGGTGGGAAAGCCGGCGCCGCCCATGCCGACGATCCCGGCGTCCCGCACGAGATCGCAGATTTGCTCGCTCGAGTAGGCCGCGGGGTCGAAGTCCGCTGGTCGGCGAAACGAGAACCCGACCGGCTGGTTTTCTGCGTCCGTCTCAATCACGATGGCGGGGCTGCGGCCCAGGATCGGGTGCGACCGCAGCGAAACCTCCTTGACCTTGCCCTTGACCGGGCTGTGGACGGGGGCGCAGACAAACGCATGACACTCGCCAATCACCTGGTCGGCTTCAACGAGGTCGCCTTTTTGAACGACGGCCTGAGCCGGCGCGCCGATGTGCTGGCTCAGGAACACGGCCAGTTCCGCAGCACGAGGGCCCGCTTCAATCGCATGGTCCTCGGTCAGAGATTTACCTTCGGGCGGATGAACGCCGCCGGCGAAAGAGAGAGTTTCCCGGGTCATTACAGCCATGACTATCGATCCGAACACTGCGTATTTCGATGACGTCGCTTGAGGATCAAGCTCACCGCCAGCATGACACCGGTGGTGACGACGAGCGCCAGCGCAAAGGCCACAGGCATCTGGTACCTCTGGGCTAAGACATCCGTCAAAAGGCGACCGGACAATTCCAGCGCAACCGTGAATACCACGATGGGCAGCAAAAACGCGACGACGACGTCCGGGACCACCGAAGGGCCCTTCATTCGGCCAAGTTGGTGGTACACTTTCCGGCAGTCGTTTGCCTGCCTGCAGCTTTTGCAGAACTGCGACTGTGCCACTGTTTCCAATTCCAAAGAGACAAAAGTTTGAGTATAATACGTCCGGCCTGATTTGCAATCAAAACCGCGTGATTTTAGGACACAAATCGTGTGGAACCCGATCGTTGTCGTTGTGTGTCTTGTTATCGTTGCCTTATCGACGGGCTGCGCCGTCAATCCTGTTACGGGTCAGGAGGAGTTAATGTTCTTTTCCCCCGAAGAGGACGTGAATCTGGGCCGTAAATATGCACCTCAGATCGAGAAAGCACTGAAAGGCCGCTTTGACGACGAGAATCTTCAGAATTACGTGAACCGGGTCGGGCAGCGCATTGCCCGTGTTTGTCACCGGCCGGATTTGGCCTACCATTTCGCGGCCGTCGAAGAGCCAAGCGAGAATGCGCTGGCCGTGCCGGGTGGCTACATCTACATCACACGCGGTCTTCTGGAGCAGTTGGAA
>Ga0272442_10005635_pt1 | contig 16672 bp, 22 predicted proteins | sample SSMForm2O_FD_200262 | JGI IMG/M metagenome (GOLD analysis project Ga0272442, IMG submission 200262) | Marine sediment archaeal communities from Little Sippewissett salt marsh, Falmouth, MA, United States - SSM-Form-2O | ecosystem: Environmental > Aquatic > Marine > Wetlands > Sediment ... | reverse complement strand
TAAAAATCTTGAAACAAATAACTTAAGTTTGGATGATTCAAGTAAAACCTTTTTTACTTTTGATTGTAATCCTGGGGGATGCGACCAGAAATATGCAGCAAATCAACAAATATGTAGACTTTTTGCAAGGAAAAATAATATAAAAATTTTTGATATAAATAAAGGAATTGGAACTCATATTGTAATAGATGAAGGTATTGCAAAACCTGGAGGGACAATTATTTCAACTGACTCTCATGCAAATATTTTAGGTGCAATTGGTGCCTTTGGTCAAGGGATGGGTGATAAGGATATTTCTCATGCCTGGGCTAATGGAAAAATATGGTTTAAGGTTCCACCTTCAGTTAAAATCGTATTAAAGGGAAAACCTTCTGAAATGGCAAATCCTAAAGATGTAGTTTTAAGAATACTTCTTGAGCTAGGTGCAAATGGTCTTCTTGGATATGCTGCTGAAATTTATGGAGGTTATGTGGATTCTTTATCTTTGGATGGAAAAATAACCATTGCATCGATGGCAACAGAGATGGGTGGAATAATTATTTTCTTTCCTTCAAAAAATGGAGTTATTGCAGATATCGATGCAGAATATGAAAAAATAATCGAAATTAATATAGAAGAATTAAAACCAATGATTTCGCGACCTGGCCATCCTGAAGATGTAACACGGGTTGAAGAGCTTAATGATGTTAGATTAGATTCTGGATTTATCGGCTCTTGTACAAATGGTCGTATGGATGATATGCGACAAGTTGCAGAAATATTAAAGGGAAGAAAAATTGCTCCAGGAAGAGTTTTGAAAATTGTTCCATCAACTGATAAGATATGGAAACAATGTCTGGAAGAAGGTTTAATAAAAATATTTAAAGACGCTGGAGCTCTTGTTGGTTCTGCTGGTTGTGCAGGTTGTGCAGCTGGTCAGATAGGGCAAACAGGGCCTAATGAGGTAGCATTATCGACAGGGAATCGTAACTTTGTAGGAAAACAGGGCAAAGGAGATATTTATCTTGCATCTCCAGCAACTGTTGCTGCTTCACTTGTGGCTGGATTCATAACAACAGCAGATAAGATTCCTGAAGTTCCTGTTTCAGTAAGGCATGAAGAGATTTCTCATAAAATCTCAGCTTCCAAAAAAGAATCAAAGATTGCGCGTCTGACCCGTGCAGAAGGAAGAGCGTGGGTAATTAAAAAAGATAATATTGATACAGATATGATTTTTCATAACAGGTATCTATCTATTACAGATATTAATGAAATGGGCCAATATACCTTTGATAATCTTGAGGGTTTCAAAAACTTTGCAAAAAATGCAAAACCAGGGGATATTGTAATTGTTGGTAAAAATTTTGGATGTGGGAGTTCTCGCCAACAAGCAGTTGATTGTTTCAAGTCACTTGGAATAAGCCTAATTATTGCTGAATCTTTTGGATCAATCTATGAAAGGAACGCAATAAACAGTGCTATGCCAATACTCCTCTGTGAAGAAATTACTGAAAAGATCAATGATAATGATGAAATATTTGTTGATTTTTTAACTGGAGAAATAAAAAATAAATCAAAAGATAAGCAAATTTTTGCAAAACCATTTTCAAAGTCACAGTTAGAAATTTACAAGCGTGGAGGACTATTAAATTAGAATAATTTTTATTTTTTTCTAAAAAATGGTCCTTTAAAATTTGTAATATTTTTCTTTTTTATACTCCCTGTTAAAAGCCTATCTGTCTTGAATACCCAAACTGCTATACCAATCATAACAAGTGCAAATATTGCAACATAGATAATACCTGCAATAACAAGCATATAGTCATCAAACATTAGTGAACGAGGAGCCATCATAGGATGTGAAAATGGTATGCCAAATAGTATTCCTTTTAATGCAATGGGAAGTGTATCAAAATCCTTAAACATTGTCAATAACATCGGGAAAAGTGTAAGAATTACTACTGGGAAAGTAAGAGTTTGTGCACTTTTAAAATTTTTTGCCATACTTCCAAGAAGCATACAAAAGGCAAGTGCTGCAATAAGTGTAATAAATACTGATAGTCCAACAAGCAGAAAATCAGTTGTACTTAAAGTAAGTCCATAGCTTGCTAGACTCTTTCCACCTGAGACTTGAAAGGACAGCATCATATAGCCATAACCTACCATATAAATTACTGCTAGAACTAGTCCTATTATTGCGCTTGCAATAATTTTACCTGCCACAATACTAGTCCTTTTAACAGGCAGGGTCAAAAGTGTTTCAAGTGTTTTATTTTCCTTTTCTAGAGCCATTGAAGAAATTACCATTTGTCCTGCAAGCATAATTATCATCATCATAATAATTGGAACAATTGTTGACTGGGATGAAAGCATACTTGTAATCTCACCTGGTGAAAGCCCGGTTAATTCTTTTTCTTTGAACAATGTTGTTTGATTTGTATAAGTTGGATTAAGTTTTGATGATGCATTAATTGATGCATTTATAGAAATAAGTTCAAGAGTGATATTTGTATTTATCACTCTCATAAGCCCTTCCATTGCAGAAGAAGAGATAGTGTCCATAATGCCTGCTCCTTTCATTATCCAATAGATTTCAAATTCACCAGGAAGAGCTGCTAAAATATTTTCTGAAAAATTTTCTTTAATAATTATTAATGCTACTCCTTCTTTTTCTGTCAACATTTCAATTGCTTTATCTTTATCAGATGTTTTTGTTGAGTTGAAAACTACATTTGCATTATTTTGTAGAGCATCAACAGCGATTTTTGAAAAATTTCCGTTGTCTGCATCAATAAGACCAATTATTGGAGGGTCTTCAAGTTGTTCTTCAATTCCCCCTATAGTATTTCCCATCGATGCAAAAATTATTGCCATAAAAATAATTGGAATAAAAGTTGCAGGTGTCATTAACTCTTTAATTTCTTTAACAATAATGTTTCCAAGTGAACTCATCTTACCACCCTTGTAAAGACTTCTTCAATGTTTTTTGATCTATATTTTTCCATCAATTCTTTGGGGCGTCCATGTTCAACAATTACTCCTTCATCAATTAATGCTATTCTATTGCAGAGGTATTCTACTTCGAGCATGTTATGTGAAGAAACTAAAAATGTAGTACCGCTTTTTGCAGTATTTTTAATAATATTTCTTACCTCTTGAGCATTGTTTACATCAAGACCAGATGTCGGTTCATCAAGAATTGCAAGCTTTGGATCTATCATTAAAGCACGTCCTACCAAAAGACGCCTTTTCATTCCCTTACTATAGGTATCGATTTTATCATTTATCCTTTCGTCAAGTGCTGCAATTTCAATTCCTTTTGAAACCATTTGGGATGACGAACTAAGACCAAAAAAATTTGCCATAAACCTTAGATATGCTGTCCCAGTAAGGTTTTTATAAGCACCTGCATCTTCAGGTAGGTAACTGATTATTTTTCTAATTTTATCTTGTTCTTTTTCTAGGTCAAAGTTCATAATTTTTACATAACCAGAAGTAATTGTAAGAAGCGTTGACAAAACCCTTAGAGTTGTTGTTTTTCCCGCACCATTAGGGCCAATGAGTCCAAAAATTTCACCTTTATCTATTTTAAATGAAATACCTTTTACTGCATTAATACTTCCAAAGTCCTTTCTTAAATTACTAACTTCAACTACAGGCATTTTCTCTCCTCAAATTTATTTTTTAATGAGTTTTTACCGCAGTTCCAAAAGCAATGATTTCTGCAGCAGAACCCATTGTTTGTGCAGTTGCATACCTCATGCATACAATTGCATCTGCATCAAGCTTTTTAGCATCATCTATCATTCTTTGCATAGCAGTTCTTCGTGCTTCTTCCATTAGTTCAGTATATGGTTTGCTTTCACCACCAATAAGATTTCTACCGGCTGCTCTTAGATCTTTTCCTATATGCTTCATTTGAACGCAGCATCCAAATACGATTCCTAAAACTTCTTTAACTTCTCTATTTGGAATATTTTCAGTGGTTGTAACCATCATATATTTCAATCCTCCATATTGTCTTTGTTTTTATAATATTCTTTTTTAATTTCTTCTGCAATTTCCCCATCTTCAATTATAAATGCTCCTACATATCCGCAATCCTTACATTCCCATTTTTGTCTATCATGTGGCAGTGGCCAACCAATGTTTTTTGAACCACACTTCGGACAGAACTTTACCATTTTTTCACCTTATTTATTTTTGTCCAATAATTTTTTTACAATTTGGACATATTACCCAATATAATTTATCTTTTCCAGTATATGTACTTCCATAAAATTCACTTTTAGCTCTATTTAGTTTTTTTATTGGTATTATCTTTTTATGACAGTATGGGCATTCAATTTCTTTTTTTTCCATAAATTATTCCTCTATTTATATTCAAATCCGCATTTAGAACATTTATAATTTTTACCATCAAACCTTAGTTTTGGATTTCCACATTCAGGACAAGTACCCAGTACTCTTTCTTCTAGTGCTCTTATTCTTTTTAATTCTCTTTCTGCAAGTTGTGAAAGATTTATCCAAGTGTTTTTTTTCCACCACTTCCAGATTTCGTCATCAATTGTTATTGTTACTTTTTTCATTTCATCAACTCAAAATTGTTTTTTACTAAATACTAAAATTGCAATCCCCAAAAGTACTGATGCTGTTATAATAGATGTAACCAAAACCATAACCAGTGGATCTCCAATGTTTAACAAAAATGATATTGCCGTTGGAATATAGGATACATATTGACCTAAGAATATAACAAGCACTACACCAACTACAATTGATGGTGATAACACACCTATTAATGTACCAAAGGCACTTGAAATAAGCATTATTGCAAATACCATTATAAATGGATCAATTACTGATTCAAGGATAAATTCAAACAGATTTGGTGTTTCAATATAATCAATAGTTATTCCAAGCATTATTGAAATTATTAAAGCAATTGAGACACAAATGTAAACTGCAAGAAACTTTGAAATTATAAGTTGCCAGCGTTTGATAGGTCTAATCAGAAACAAAGGATAGACATGTGTATCTTTTTCATTTATAATATTTGCAGCAAGCATTGTTGAAGATAGTAGACTTGCAATGCTTGTTAGAATCAAAGCAGTTAATATTGATAGAGAACCAAGACCTGCCTGATTAGGTATGGATATGTGAATAAAAATTGCAAGTAGAGGTAGCCCGATCCATAGAAAAATCATTACCCATGATTTATAAAATCCATTAAGTTCATCTTTTAAAATTAATGGGAAATTCATTGATAACCACCTCCTCTTCGAAGATAAAATTGATAGACTTCATCAATAGAGGGATTAACGGGCGATATGCTTCTTATTTTACAATCGTTTATTAATAAAGTTTTGATTATATTATGAATTATTTCATCTGAATTTTTTGTTTTTTCAATGTTTACTATAATATTTTCTGCAGATTTTTCTATAATGTTTAAAATTCCAGAAATATTGTTTATCTCATATAATTTTTCAGATCTTTTTGATAGAATTATTTCTATTTGTTTTTCTTTTGTGAACTCATTTTTAAATTCCTCAAGAGTTCCTATTTTGAGAACTTGGCCCCAATTAAGAATACAAATCTTAGTTGCAATGTCTTGGACGTCACTTAAAATATGTGAGGAAAAAAAGATTGTTGTACCATTTTTGCTTAATTGCTTTAGTAGGTTTTTAGTTTGGAACCTACTTTCAGGATCGAGTCCGCTTAGCGGTTCGTCTAATATTAATATTGGTGGCTTATGAAAAAGTGCTTGAATGATTCCTAATTTTTGAATCATACCGCCGGATAATTTTGATATCTTTGTATTTTTAAATTTTATAAGGTTAAATATCGTTAGTAATTCATCAATCCTTCTGTCAATTAATCTTTTATCGTATCCTGATAAGATACCAAATGTTGTTAACATTTGTCTTATATTTTTCCATTTTTGAAGACCAATTTGTTGGGGTGTATAGCCAATAAATCTATGTGCGAGTTCTTTTTGTTCTGGCATTTTATATCCATTAATAAAAAGGTTACCACCAGTTTTTCTTAAAAGTCCTACTAATATTTTTATTGTTGTTGTTTTTCCAGCACCATTTGGGCCTACATAGCCAAAGATTTCACCTTTTTTTATTGAAAAAGATACATTGTTTAATGCAACAAATGGGCCGTAACGTTTTGATATGTTTTGGAAAGTAACAATGTCGTTATTTTGAGTCATTATAATTTACCTTCTTTTTTTCTTTGAATTATTTTTTTTAGGCACCAGGAACATAAACCACAAAACCAATTACTGTAATAATAATCCCAACAATTATTGCAATAAGCCCTTTAAGTCTTGCACCACCTGGTGCATTTATCCATCTTGCAAGATTTGGGTTTAAGATTGCTGCAAAACCTAGAATAGAAACAAAAACACCAGTGATTATCATTATATAATTAAAACTGTTGAATTCCATTTTTTATTACCTATTTTAGTTTAACCGCAGTTCCATATGCAAGAATTTCAGCAGCACCACCCATTATTGCAGAAGTCATAAATCGTACATTTATTACTGCATCTGCATTCATTTTTTCAGCTTTATCAATCATTCTTTTAAGAGCAATTTCTCTTGATTCAGCAAGCATTTGTGTGTATTCTTTTATCTCTCCACCTGCGATATGTCTTAGCCCTGCTTTGAAATCCTTTCCAATACTTTTTGCCTGAATTGTGTTTCCTCTGACAAGACCCAACATTTCTTTTATTTCTTTACCTTTAACAAAATCTGTATTTACAAGTATCATGGTTCAAGATCCTCCTTTTTGATTTCTTTTTTCATTTTCTTTTTTCCTTCTTGTTGTTCAAAAATTATTGTTATAAACAAAACTATAAGACCGATTATGATTGCAATAACACCTATTGCAATAACAGCGTCAATTTCTTCTAGACTTAAATTTTCAAAGCCTTGATACAGGCCATATCCTAGCAGAATTATAACACCTGCTACAAATATTATCATTCCAACTGCTTTTCCATTTTTCATAGATATACTACCTCTAAATTTTTTCTTGACGAATTTTTTACTTTTTTACACGTATTAACACGTCTTTATACTTATATATCAGTTCTAATACTTATATTTTTCTTCTTTAAATTTTTATTAAATTTTTTTTAAAAATAAAAATATGCTAACTATATTTTTAAATCTTATATATTAATTAAATTTAAAAAATTATTATACTTGTACAATAAATCATATATAATATTATTAATATAATTCTTAAATAATTACAAAAAGCAGGCTATAAATGTTATATATGCAAAAAAATAATAAAAGTAATATGAACATTATTACAAAAAAATATCTAACAATTATTACAATTTTTCTTTTTTTGGGATTAGCCGTTGTCCCATCATTAAAAAGCTCATCATTAAATCTAAACAATGAAAAAGTGAATATTAAGAATCAATCAGATTTATCAGTAGTGCATATTGAGGCTTCTTCATCATATGATTATGGTTATAAAGTTGGCAAATTATTCAAACCTCATTTTAAACTATTAAATCTTTTTGCCAAATTATCAGGAAAGCAAAAAATCAGAGAAGGATATTTTAATAATCAATTAGATTCTATGAAAAAATATTGTCCATTTATTTTTGATGAATTTAGAGGTCTTTCAACAAGTACTAATATCAATATTGATCAGCTAATATATTTGAAATATTTTATGTTTAATTATGTTAATGAAAGGTGCATGTCTTTTTCATGTACTGGACCTGCAACTAAAAATGATGAAACAATTTTAGTCCAAAAAAGAGACACAAGTAATACTTTTTATAAAATATCCCTTCAAAAATTTATTTATGTATTTATTGAGCGTTATTTTTTATCCAGATTGCTGTGGGTTAAAGATAATGGAGGTTATTCGTCAAATTATAGATATATATTTTTTGGAATTCCAGTACTTTTTGAATGGCCACTAATAAATGAAAAAGGTTTAGGATTTGGAGCATCAGGAACAGTTGCAACAACAAATGAGAGTAGAGAATTTGATGAAGGATCGGGAATTCCTAGTGAAATGTTATGGGTATTATGTATGTTAACCTGTAAAAATGTTTCAGAAGTTGCAGAGTTATATAAAGGTGTTGAGCGGGCAAGCTATAAAGGAAGTCAAGTAAACGAAGTTGCGGTATTTTGCGATAGTGAAGGTGGAATACTTATGATAGAACAAACCCATAGCTATATTGCAACTGTATTTGGCAACTCAACAGAAATAACTAATGCATCTGAGGGGATTTTATGGCGTGTATCTCATCATCAATGGCTAGATCCATATAAAACAGGGTCTGTAACTCCAGAAGAATTCCCTGCTTCAGCGATCAGAGCAAATAGAACTCTTGAGCTTCTTGAGAAATATCATGGAGATATTACACTAGATATCTGTAAAAAGATTACTCGGGATCATGGTGGTGGATTTAATCCAGATGGAAAAGATCCTGCGGATATCTGTCGTCATTCTGATAAACATGGGATTGGTTTAGAGTATTTTACTTATATTATAGATCCTAAAGATATGTCAATTTATATATGTCGAGGACCGCCTTGTAGAAATATATATCGAAAATATAATGTTTTAAAATTATTTGAAAAATAATTTCAAAATAAAATAAATTATTTAATTATTCATTAAATTTTTTCAATTTTAAGATTAAATAAATAAAGGTGTTTTTTATTTATAATAGTCAGAAGGGATGAAAAAAATATACATATTTGCAGGTATAATTTTCTTTCTTGTATTAATAATTATAACTGGAGTTTTTATTTTTGATCTTCATGATTTTGCAGAAAATCTTGGAAAACAGACAGAAGATATTGGGACAAGTGAAGAAACAAAGTTTATAGGTACTTGGGAAACAACATTTTTTGAAAATGATGACAGATTTATAGGTTATAATGGAAATTTAAAATTTTCTTCAGATGGATCAGGAACTATTGGTGGTATTCCCTGTATGTGGTTTATTATGGATTCAAAATTGATAATTGATTTAATTGAAGAAAACATAGGCAGGATATATGATTATACATTTTCTGATGATTTTAATAAACTGACATTAAGTGATTCAAATGGAACTCTTGTGTTTTCAAAATTTTTAGATTAATAATGATTTTTCTTCACACATCTTTTTATCATAAAACAATATCACCTTTACAAAATGATTGTTGTTGAAAATGTTACAAAAACTTATGGAAAAACAATTGCATTAAGAAATGTTAGTTTCAAATTTGATGATGAACATGTAATTGCCATTATGGGTGAAAATGGAGCTGGAAAAACAACTCTACTCAAGATATGCACAGGTATTTTACCATTTAACAGAGGAACTATTTTGGTTGATGGTTTTTCAATTGTAAAAGACTCGATTAAAGCTCGAGAAAAAATAGGTTATTTGCCTGAAATGCCAGATATGTATGAACGTTTGACTGGAAGAGAGTTCTTGTTTTATATTGCCTCTCTTAGAAAAATAGATAATGCCGAACAAAAAATAAATGAACTTACAAAAATGATCGGAATCTATGATTTTTTAGATTATGAGATAGGTAGTTACTCTAAAGGCATGAAACAAAAAATCTCTATGACATCAGCAATACTTCACAATCCAAAAAACTTACTTTTAGATGAACCAGTTTATGGTCTAGATCCTTTAACATCTAGAGCGATTCAGAATTTTATTAAAAAGAAAAAAGGAACAACAGTAATTGCTACTCATTCGACACAACTAGTAGAAAAAATTGCAGATTTGGTTTACATTGTCATGAGAGGGAGAGTTGTTAATTTCAACAAAGTAGAAACTCTTGTTTCAAAATATGGTAGTATTGAAGAGGCATACTTTCACATAAAGGATGAAATTAATGTTTGAAACAACAAAAATAATTATTTTAGAAAACTCAAGAAATCTATTTAAAAAGATGAAAGAAACACCCGTTCTTTATTTTATGTTTATTTCAATGATTTTCTTTTCAATACTTATTTTTTCTTTTGCAACCTACTTTTTAATAAACATTGAAACAAGTCTAGATGTTAGTCTTGAGGATATATTTTTTGCAATCTTTTTTGTTTTTATGCTTAAAACAGTTGCTGATTTTCATAATAATTTTGTTAAGTCATCACCGCTTTCTTATACACTTTCTACTCAAAAAAATCAAAAAAGGACTGTCTTTGAAATTTTTTTGGCAGTTCTTTCAATTCAGCTTATAATTTGGTTTATGTTTTCCTTGATGTATCTTTTATCTTTATCGTTTTTTGGAGTAAATGTAATTTTTCCACTTGAATATATTATTTTTACATTAGGTGTTGTTGCAGCTGTATTGATTGGTTTTTCAACCTGTATTAACTTTTTTAATTCCAAAAAATATCGGCTATTACCTACTTTTATTCTCTTGGGATTTTTCTTTGAAATAAGACATCCTTTGTATATAATTTTTACAATGCCTCTGGCATTTCTTCATACTGTTTGGAGTATTAATAATAGCATTTCTTCTTATCTTTATATTAATAGGAAAGAGAGGACAAAAGAAAAAGGACAAGTAAAAAAACGAAGTATTATTAAAGCAATTTTTTTCAGAGAAACCGTTGTTCTTTGGCGAGACAAACTGCTTTTTAGTTTTATCTTTACATCTGTAACTACTGGTCTATTTTCAGGTTATCTTTTTTTATATGGTGATGAACTTTTAATTCCTAAAAACTTTCAGGCAGCAATTGGAGGTATATTGCCTTCTATGTTTATTTTTTTATCAATTTATATTGTTGTAATGTATACTGCTGTTTTTCCATCTCTGAATCTTTTTTTAAATGAAGAAAAAACAATGTGGCTTGTAAGACATTTACCTGTTAGAAATGATATTTTGGTTTTTGGTAAGACATCTGCTTTGTCATTATGTTTTTTAACAGCAATTCCAGTTGTTCCCTATTTAATTATTTTTGTAGGCATTGAAAATATCTTTTTCTTACTGTGGTTTCTTTGTTTTTCATATATTGCTGGGGTTATTATTTCTATACCACTTGGAATAAAATATGTTGGTAAAAAGTCAGATATAATACTCCTTTACAGTGTTGCTATGATACTATTTGTAATTCTTGGGGCTATGGCTTTTCTAAGAGGCATTATTAACAGTTTTTTTGATTATCCAATAATAATTTATGTTCTAATTTTACTTCTTGAAATTGTTATTTTTTATGTTTCTTTAAAACTTTCATCAAAGATACTAGATTTACATTATTGAATTATGTGATTATTCCCAAATTTCTCATCTTGTTTAAATTATCAGGGTATATCTCAAAATATTTATGGATTGGTTCAAGTATTTTGTTTATGTAATCGGCGGTTGCATTTTTTAAATCCATGGGATGTAAATCTTTTTTAAATCTTTCTTCTAGTTCATTATATGAACTGCACTCGATATTTCCTCCAAATTTTTCAGGTCTTTTAATTAAAAATTTTTCACCAGAAAGCTCTGGAAATATTACAAACTTACATATCTCAAGGATTGGGTTTCCTTCAATTTGTCCTTCGGGACAGAAAGCTTTGTTTATCTTTTTTTTAACACTATCAGAGTCGTCATGAATTGATATCATTGATTCAGGTTTGCTTTTACTCATTTTGACTTCAACTGGGTTCATTCGTCCTCCTGCCTGAAGTCCTGTTAGAAGTGGTGTATGAATTGCGACAACCTTTTTTCTTGAAACCTTTTTTGACACATCCCTTGCAAGCATATGTGCATGACGTTGGTCCATACCGCCATATGCTACATCAACATCCAAATAATATATATCTGAAACCTGCATAGCAGGGTAAAACAATTTTGAAAGATCCTTATCTGCTTCACTTTCTTCTCGCCCCATTATATCAAGTGATCTTTTTACCCTTGCAAGTGAGCTTGCTTTTGCAGTTCTTAAAACTAGTTCCCAGTATTTTGGGTCAGATACATAGTCACTAGCATAAACAAAATTGACCTTTTTGTTATCAACACCCATTGCAGCAAAACAGTCTTGCATGTATCTTCCACAAAGTTTTATTTTTTCAATATCTCCTCCTAGTTTATCATTGATATATGCATGCCAATCTGCAAGAAGGACTGTAAAATCAAAGCCGCATTCTAAAAAATCTCTTATTTTTTTAGTACAAATCTTCCAGCCTAAATGTACTGTCCCGGATGGCTCAAAACCAATGTAGCCTTTGGGCCTATCTTTTTTTAAAACCTCTTTAAGTTCATCAATAACTACTACTTCTTGTGTGTTTGATATAATTTTTTCAAGCTTGTCCATTTTATCTTATCTCTCTAGTTTTTTTACAACCTTTTCAATTATTTTTTCTGTTGCACCAATATAATTTTCAGGTTTTAATGACTCATTTATATCTTTATCTGTTAATATTTTCAATTTTTTGTTTTCTTGAGTAAATACTTCTTTTAAAGTTTTATTTTGCGAAATTGCCTTAAGTGATGTTTTTCTCATAAGTTCATGGGCATCTCCTCTGCCCATTCCTTTAGATATCAAAGTTGTCATTAATGATTCAGCCATAGGAAGACCTTTTGAAATTTCCAAGTTCTTTTTCATCTTTTCAGGAAATACTTTGATATTTTTAAAAACAGAATTTGACTGATATATTATCCAGTCTGTTAGAATTATTGAGTGAGGAATAATAAAACGCTCTGATGACGAGTTGCATAAATCACGTTCATGCCATTGAATTGCGTTTTCATAAGTAGGGATACAAAAACTTCTAACAACTCTTGCAAGACCACAAATTTGTTCACAGGTAATAGGATTTCTCTTATGCGGCATTGTAGATGAACCAACCTGTTTTTTTGCTTCAAATGCTTCGGCAACTTCTCCTATTTCATCACGTTGAAGGTTACGAACTTCTGTTGCAAACTTTTCCATGCTTGTAGCAATATTACATAAAACACCAATTAGCTCATTGTATCTATCCCTACAAACAATCTGAGTTGAGACTTCTTCAACACCGAGTTTCAAATTCTTAAGCATCTCCTCCTGTAATTTTAAAGCATTTTTACCAAGTGCAGCACCCGTACCAACCGCTCCAGATAGTTTTCCTACAAGAAGTCTGCTCTTGCATTCAAAAATCCGCTCAAGATGTCTATCAACTTCCATTGCAAACCCTGCCATTTTAAGCCCGAAAGTAACTGGGATTGATTGTTGTCCATGGGTTCTACCTGACATAACAGTTGTTTTATATTTTTTAGCAAGTTTTACAAAAGTTGATCTAAGTTCTTTTAGACCATTTCTAATATACTCAGTAGACTCTGCGAATTGAAGAGCATTTGCAGTATCAACAATATCATAACTTGTTGCACCTAGATGAACATATTTACCTGCATCACCCTTACATTGCTCGGCAAGTGCACGAGTCACTGCCATAATATCATGTTTTGTTTCAAGTTCTATTTCTTTTACTCTTCCAACTTTTACAAATTTTGTTGAAGATTTCTTAGAAATTTCATCCGCTGCACTTTTAGAAATATTTCCAACTTTTGCATGAGCTCTTGCAAGAGCTGATTCAACGTCAAGTAAATATTGAAGGCGTTTTTTTTCTCCAAATATCTTAATTAGTTCATTTCTACCATATCGGTAATCAAGAGGACAAACAGGATCATCCATATTTTTCACAAACCGAGTATTAATTTTTACTTAATGTGTTTTTCTACATAGATTGTATTTAAATACTAAAAAATGTTAACCAAAAAAAATTGGGAGGAATAATATTATGAAAAATGATGAATGTCCTAAACCTAAAGATTGGAGAGTATCACTATCAATTGGTATGGGCATTGGTTGGCTGATTTTTGTAATAGTATGGCTTGCTTTTTATGCAGGAGATTATAACGGATATCAAAACTTTGCAATAGTTCTTATTTCAATACTTGTGGTATTTTTAGTTCTAGGAGGTTCATGGGCTTCCTGGGGACTTAAATATATGCCCAAAGAAGGAAAAAGAATATTTAAAGTCTCAGGGTTCAGATCAAGGGTTATTACTTCAATTTCAGTTCCATTTTTACTTATTATTTTTTGGATTCTATGGTTCTTTTTCTATGCACAAGACTTCAACTTTTATCAAAACCTTGCAATTTTTATTGTGTCATTACTTGCAGTAGGGGGAATTCTAGGAGGCCTATGGGCTCCATGGGGAATGAAACACGATAAAGAACTAGAAAAACTAGATGATGAAGATTAAACCTATTTAAAAAGTTCAACTTTCAAACTTTCAAGGTTAATACCTTGATATTGTTTTTTACTTATATCTATATCTTCACCCAGAATTTTATAGTTAAAACCAGATTTTTTAATAATTTTTAGATAATCTTCTTTTAATAAAGCACCACCAACACATCCTGCAATAAGTTCCTCATTATTTCTTTGCTCATCGGTTAATTCTTCAAGAAGAACAATATCTGAAACATACATTTTACCAGTTTTTTTCAAAACTCTGTATGCTTCCTTAAAAACCTTTAATTTATCAGGTGCTAGATTAATTACACAATTACTAATTATTTTGTCAAAAAATTCATCTTCAAAAGGCAAATTATCAATATCTGCAAGTTTAAATTCAACATTTTTATAACCAAATTTTTTAGAAAGCTCTGTTGATTTTTCTATCATTTCAGGAGTCATATCAACTCCGATTACCTTACCATAATCGGCTACTTTTTTTGCTGCAAGAAATGAATCAAACCCTGCACCAGAACCTAAATCAAGGACGATATCTCCTTTTCTAATATTTGCAAGAGCAACAGGATTTCCACATCCGAGACCAAGGTTTGCATCAGAAACTGTATTAATTTCTTCATCCGAGTAACCGATGGATTTAGAGATATCTACTTCATTTTGAGAATTACAGCAGGTACAACTTTTTTTAGCAATCTCACTATAACTTTTTTTAACAATTTTTTTTATATCTTTTTCTTTCATATTCAACTCCTAATAAAACTATCTAACATTTTAAAAAACCTACGTGTTTCTTTAACATCATGAACACGAACTATATCTGCACCATTACATGCAGCAATACCTGCAGCAGCAAGACTGCCTACAAGTCTATCAGAAACAGGTAATTGTTTTTCATTATCGCAAATGTTTCCAATAAACGTTTTTCTAGAAGCACCAATCATTATTGGAAAACCAAGGCCTTTAAATTCAGAAAGATGACTAATTATTTCGCAGTTATCCTCAATTCCACTGCCAGTTCTTTTACCAAAACCGATTCCCGGATCAATAATTATTTTTTCTTTTTTTATTCCTTGAGATAATGCAAAATTTGTTCTTTCTTTTAAAAAAGAATAGATTTCTGTTATGACATTATCATATGTTGGATTTTTCTGCATGTCTTTAGGCATTCCTTTCATATGCATCAGACATATTGGTACATTATAATCAGAAACAATTTTTGAAAGATTTTTATCACCACGAAGTGAGGTTACATCATTTATCATACTTGCACCAATTTCAAGTGCTTTTTCAGCAATTTTAGATTTATAGGTATCAACAGAAATTGGAATTTTTATTTTCTTTACAAGCTCCTCTATTACTGGAATAACTCGATTTAACTCTTCATTAATATTTAGAGATTTTGCCCCTGGACGAGTGGATTCTCCGCCAATATCAATAATATCTGCGCCATCTTTTTCTATTTTTAAACCGTGAGATACTGCTGAATCTAATGAAAAAAATTTACCTCCATCAGAAAAAGAATCAGGTGTAACATTTAAAATACCCATGATAATTGTTTTTTTATCCAGTTCAAAATCATTTTTTCCAATTTTTAAAATACTCATGAAAAATCCTTCAATAAAAGAGCAATTTCCTCAGAAATTTTTTTAAGTCTAGAATAATGTCGATTTAACTTTGCAACAAGTTCTCTTAATTGAGTTAAAGTACCAATTATTAAAATATCGCCAGTTTTTTCAAAAAGCTCAAATGTTTTTTTAGGAACAGCTACCTCGCCCCCTACAGAAAGCATATCCTGCTTGATAATAATTGCATCCTGTAAAACTACATTTTCAAGCTTAATTATTTTTAAAATTGCTTTAGGCGCCATTATTTCAATACTTTTTGGATCACTGCCAATTCTTTGTATTGCTTTTCTTGCATCATCAAGAGTATTTACATCAATTAATTTAGGATTATATTCTGTCACAAAAATCGATAATATAGTTATTATATATCAAATATTTGCAGAAACAGCTTTTTTTATTTCTCTTTCTTTTTTTTTTGTTTTTCTCTTGCTCTTTTTACTTTTAATGGTAAATAAAGTATGTAAAACATACAAAAAAATATTACATTTGCAGCAAAAATATTATAATAAATATCAACACCAGTAATGTGATTATAAAATCCAGCAATTAATGCTGCAGCAATTGCAATAAGGGCGTAAATAAATATAAGTTCACGTTCACTTCTATTTTCAAACATTATTTGTAGCACATTAAATTAGTGCTATTAAATTTTTGTAGAAATTACTAAAAAATTGTAATCTTCCAACAAGTTTATATTTATAAACTAATGATTTGTAACAAATTTTATATAGTTTAAGAATCAATGAAAATTTGTTTTTAGAGGGAGGTAGTGAGAGAAGTGAAAAGAAATACGTATTTTGTAAAAGGAGCTATTGTTTTGTTTATTGCGATGGCTATGGTTT
>Ga0272442_10005634_pt1 | contig 16675 bp, 14 predicted proteins | sample SSMForm2O_FD_200262 | JGI IMG/M metagenome (GOLD analysis project Ga0272442, IMG submission 200262) | Marine sediment archaeal communities from Little Sippewissett salt marsh, Falmouth, MA, United States - SSM-Form-2O | ecosystem: Environmental > Aquatic > Marine > Wetlands > Sediment ... | reverse complement strand
GCCCTTCATCTTCGTCGCCATGCCCGCCCGCGCCCAGGCCGCCGGCATCGTCATGGTCATTCTCTTCACCAGCTTCTTCGGCACCGCCGTCGCCCACGTCCACCTCCGCGACGACCGCCGCCTCGAACGCCTCACGCTCCTGCCCATGCCGCACTGGACCCTCTGGCTCGATCTCGTCCTCGCATCGGTCCTATCCAGGTTCGTCCCCACCGCCGTCGTCATGGCGGGCTTCGTCCTCGTCAACGGTCAAAGCCTCACCATCGGCGCGCTACTCGCACTGACCGGATGGCTCTGCACGACTCTGCTCCTGTTGACCGTACTCGGCATCGCCGTCGCCAGCCGCGTCCGCAGTAACGCCGAAGTCCATCTCTTCGGCGCGCTGACCGTCGGCATCCTCGCGCCCCTCTCCGGCCTGACGCCCCTGCCCGAACGACTTGCACCATTGACCGCAACCACCGCCTGCAATCCCATCGCGCGCCTCCTGGCCGCCCTCGTGCGAACGACGACCACCGAGACAACCGTGCCGGCCGCCGAAATCACCTTCGCATCGCTGGTGTTTACAGCCATCGTCGCGCTGGCCGTTTATCGCTGGATCGCCGGCGCCCCGGGCGCCCCAAAAGAATTTGACACCGCCTCCACCACCGTCAATAATGGCGCGACTTCGAAAGGATGATAAGGATGATCCTCCTCGCTGCCATACGTAACGTCAGTGTGCTGACCAAGACCCACGTCACCTTCGGCCTGGTGATCCTGGCCCTCTTCGAGTTCATCACGGCCATGTACGTCTTCGGCCGCAAAGGCGCCAAGTCGCACACCAAGCTCATGATGACATTGCACCGCTGGGGGGGATACCTCTTCCTCATCGGCTGGCTCTGGCCCATCATCGTCGGCGCCGACCTGCTCGGCCGACTCAGCCGCTACTCCGATGGCTGGCAGTTCGACGGGCCCCGCTTCTACCACGCCTTCCTCGGCGTCACCGTCCTCGTCATGCTCCTGCTCAAGATCGCCTTCGTCCGCTTCTACCCCAACTTCCGCCAGTCCGCCCGGCTACTGGGCATTCTGATCAGTGCCGGAGCCGTCATCACCTGGCTCATCGCCGGCTGGTTCTGGCTCTGCATGATGGGAGGACGCAGCCTCCGCTGAAATCGCCACCATGCGGCGCCGTGTCGTCACGATCCAGCGGTGAAGGAAGAAGAAGTAGAACAACACACACCAAAGCGTACACGCGAAAATCACCGCCCCCAGGTTCCACCCGCTCAGATTCGGCACGTCGTCCCGACCCAGAAAGAACGCGTCGGCCGCGATCTCCACATCGAAATGCGTCCGAAACCCCGCCCCCACGCTGCGGTCGAAGGCCATCCGATGAAAGGGCCGCAGCCGACCCATGTGCACATCGATCTGACCCCACTCCTCGTTCACCACCTCCGCCGTCCGCACCATCAGCTTCGTTCCGTACTCCTCCAGCAGCAGATACGTATAACGCACCCCGTGCTTGGCGAAACTGGCCGCCTTCGTCAGGTCCGCCTTCCCATGGATCGCCACGAACGTCGCCTCCGCAAAGCGATCCGGCGATAGCTCGTCCGCCGACCGGATATGCACAGGCCTCTTCTGCCCCAGATCGTACCGCAGCTCAGGCATCTGGAACCGAACCATCGCCGTCACCACCAGCAGCAGAAAAAGCTTCAGAACAAACAGAAGTATGCGTCCCACCCACATGTCAAGTCACCGCCCGTCCAGCTTAGTCGTACCAGAATCCCAGCACCATCAACACCAGGAAGAAGACCAACAGACCCAACGCAATGGAGATCCACACCCAGACGGTCTTGATCGCCCACCCCGGGTCCTCCGAAGCCTCGCGCAGCGGATAGACCTCCAGCGTCGCTTCGACCGGATCGGCCACCTCGACCGCCGCCGCCGCTTCCGACGCCTCCACTACGACCTCTTCACTCGGCTCACTCATAGCTCTATCCTTCCGGCTGCCGTCTCCAGGCGACGCCCCATCATGCCCGCCGCTCACGGGGACGCTCCCAGCCCATCGTTCGGATCGAACGACGTGTTCCTCTGCAACTCGCCACCTTCCAGGAACTCCACGATCCTGGCCGACTCCTCACCCGTCATCCGCGTACCGTACGCCGCCATCCGTCCCACCACGCGGTCCCAGTCCGTCCCCTTGTAGCGATACACCCGCTCCAAAGTATGGCACGAAATGCACCGCGCAGAGACCAAGTCCGCCGCTGTCTCCGGCGGCAGTTCGACCAGCGGCGACCTCGCGGGCAGCTCCGCCACATGCGGCGGCGTCCCCCCCACCATCCGCATCTTGAGCTTCTCAGGCCGCTCGGCATCATGGTACACGCTGCTATAATGCTGAATCCGGTTGAAGCCTGGCTGGTCCTCGCCCGAAGGACTGACGAACCGCGGGCGAGACGCCTCCCGCACGTAGCCGCCCAAGCACACCGTTAGAAACGATAGGATGGCGAGCGTCACGAAGACCGCCCGCCCCGACCCCTGGTGATGATTCAGCAGATGAACCGTCCAGAGACCCGCCGCCACAGAGGCGCCCAGTGAAGCCCAGAAGTATAGCCACGTCATCTGCCTACCCATGCCGATATAGAACACCAGGTAAACCAGCCCAACGGTCCAAACCAGCGACTTCGGCAACGCGAATTCACGCTTCTCCTTCGCCCCCTTGTACCCAAAGACCAGTCCCATACCGATCATCGAAGCCACGATCAGTTGCTTCGTCCACCACCAGTCTATGCCCCCGGCTACCACATCGCCCCCCCCCATCATCAGGTTGTCATAGGCCTCCTTGGCATGGTACTTCAGCACCCAACCGTAGAAGAAACCGATGAAGGGCAACGTCAGAAAGCTGATGAACGCCACCTTGAACGCGAGACGCGCCCCGCTCTCATACCACGCCTTGATCTTCTCGCGCTTCGCCCGATACAACAGCACCCCACACACCCCGGCCACCACGAAACCCGCATAGGCGAAGTTCGCCGCCGTCCGGTGCAGCGTCAGCATCAAGAACGTCGGATTGTAGAACGCCAGCTTGTCCCAACCCAGAATCCCCGCCGTACCCGACCACAGGCTCGCCTGCCCTTCCGCAAACGCGGGCGTCAGCATGTACGCACCCATGCCGTTGATGATGATGAACTGCAGAAGGAACATCGGCGTCAGCAGCGCCCCCATGAAGATGTGCAGCCGCTTGTGACCCCACATGTCGTCCCAGAAGAAGTAGTGCAGCGTCAGCGTCGTCGCCAGCATGAAAAACAGCGTCTCTTCAACGATCAGTGTCCAGAAGAACTGGTTGAAGATCTGTGACCAGAACTGCGGATAAAGACCGCTCAACGCAAACACCAGCCCGATCGCATTGATCGTACCGATGTTGTAGATGCAGACGTGCCACAGTTGCACGCGCTTCGCCAGCAGATCGTACCGGTTGTCCTTACGAAACCACGCCAGCAGTTGCAGCACGGTGACGATAAAGGCAAACCCAATCGCCAGCGATCCCACCGCCACGTGGAAGATGCCGAGAAACCCGATCGACCATTTCGCGCCGCCGGGAAAGCCCAGGAATGGTTTGGCTGCGGCCAAGAGAGTCATCGATGGTGTGCCTCCAGATAAGCGATAATTCTCTCCGCCTCCTCATCCGTTAGCTCAACCTCCCCATCCCGTACTGCCTGCTCCACGTGCACCCGCCAATCGCCCGGCCGATTCACATCCAGCACGGAGACGGCCTCCTCACGCGGACGCAGCCACTTGTCATAGACCAGATATCGATCCGCTTCGTAGTCCGTCAACTCGGGTTTGACGATTTCGCCGTAGACGGTGTCGGGGCTCTTACTGCGCTCCCGCACGAACCCGCCCATGGCAAAAGCAAGAAACGACGCGATACCGACCGCAAACATGGCCCATTGCCAGGTCGTCCGGTCCGGATTGCCCTTGCCCCGACTGTGCCAGATCCAGCCAACCAGCGCCAGAACCGCAACCGTGCAGCCCACCCGCCACATCACGGGGCCGGCCCCCCACCACGTCAGAGGCGGATGCAGATGAACCACCGCCAGCACGATCATCAACCCCGCCGTCGTCGCCCACGCGATCGCCTTGGTCCCGTGCCGCTTGACCACGAACGTACCACCCACCGCCAACAGAAAACCGATCATCGCCATCTTCACAACGAAATACGCCGCCGAATGCCCACCCATCACGGCCATGAACGCCACCGGTGCCTCGTGCTGCATCACTCGGGCATAGAACCACCCAATGATCGGCATCGCGAAGAAGCTGAAGAACCCAATCGTAAAACACACGCTCGCCGACCAGTGGAAGTACTTCGTGTTCTCACTGTTGGGGTCTTTCCGTTTCTGCCCCATATACCGCAGCGCCAGCACCCCGCCGGTCAGCAGCATGACGTAGCTGAAATTCCCGAACGTCCGATGGAAAAGAAGGAACGGGAAGCTCGGATTCAGCATCGCTGCCAAAGACCACCCCACCGGCTCATCCACCCCAGGCAGTGCCACCCCGCCCGGCGTCAGCATGTAGCCGCCCAGCGAATCCCACACGATCTGCACCAGGTACCCGGACACCGCCGCACACACACCCATCGCAATATGCAGCGGCTTCCGCTTCGCCCACCGATCCCACGTCAGGTAGTACAGGAAGAAGAGGAAAAACACCTCCACCAGGAAGAAGATGAACTGAGCGATCAACGGCCAGAAAAACAAATTCGCCCAACGCGACCAGAACTCAGGATACGTCCCGATGATGAACATCGGAATCCCCGTGCCCAGCGCCGCCCCGGGCGAGAACAGGATCATCGCGAACCAGATCAGACTCTTGCTCAAACGCTCCCACCGCGGATCGTGCCGCTTGTAACCGATGTATTCGAACAGCGGCGCCAGGAGCATGTAAGCGGTAACCAGCGTCGCAATGGGAATGTGGGAGTAAGTGATCTCCTCCATCCAGACCCACCTGGGAAAGACGGGTGTCTCAATGACGGGTATATCCATAGTCCGCCTCACCTTCTGACGTCAGACCTTCTCGGCGCCCGTGAGCGATCCCCTCCGATGCACCCACGACTCATCACCCCCGAAGCCGCGCGGCCCACGAATCTACCACCCCCCACCAACCCAAGTCAAGCCACATCCCCAACATCGTGACTGGATACAACAAGACCTGTTATCCCTACAGAATTACGGGAATAATGTCTCGCGCACGCCCCGCGCCGTGCCCACCGCCTACCGCCTTCGGCCTGCCCTTACACCGGCTTCCGGTTCTCCTGGCAGAACTTCCCCATCAACTCCATCGCCCTGCTCGTCTTCTCCGCCGAACCGTCCAGCTTCGCAAACGCGTCGACCATCTCCAGCAACCCGGGATCGGGCTCCACCGTCCCGTAGTGATGGGCCGCGTTGACAATCCCCGCGTCCAAGCCGTACTCTATCGCCTTCGCCACGTACGCTCGGCACACCCCAATCCGCCGCGCGGGCAAATCGCGAACCGAGTTGCTCACCCCCAGCGAAAAATGCACCCCCTTCATCGTCGGATCGTTCTTGATCTTCTTGATCGTCTCGAACGTGCGATACGTATACCCAGGCACCCCCGGCTCCATCGGCATATCGATCGCCAGTGGAAACACCGTCGAGTCGAAGAAGATCTCCTCCGGCTTGAAACCATACTCCCCCACCGCCTTCTCGAAAATCTCCTTCGCCAACCCGCAAAGCTCATCCACCGAATGCGACCCACCGGGCCCCATCGGCTTCGCCTCACTAACCAACAACCCGATCACCGCAAAGTCGTACGCCTTCCGCCAGGGCAAAACGCGATCCATCGTATAGACCTTCACCGAGTTGATCAGCGGAGGCTTCACCGCCTCCGACGTGTTGTACCACTCCTTCAAACCCGCCTCCAGCACGTCATCGTCGCTGCTGTCGATACAGATCGGCACCCCATCGCCCCACTGCCGCACCAGCTTCGTATACTCCACCATCATCGCCACCGCCGTCTGCGGATCGTCCTCACCGAACGCGTCCAGATTCACCGCAATATAGTCGGCCCCGTCGTCCGCCTGCGATTCGATCACCGCCTTCACATAGTTCAAGGGATCGCTCGGCGTCGTATAAGCCTCGTCCCCCAACGCCCGCAGTTGCTTCATAATCTTGCCCGTCTTCGGGATAGAAGCGTGCACGGACTCGCCGATGGAGATCAGACAGTTCGTCATCGTATGATCCTTCGAGAACAGATAGTTGAGAATGGAGGAGCTATGCTGCAGCGCCGGGTTCCGAGGCTTGTTGATCGTATCACGCAGCTTCTCCCGCCCCCCCTTCTCCGAACCCGCCGCCAGATAAACGCGATTGCCGATGCACTCCTTCTCCAGGTCGTTCCCACACCGCCCGTCCACGGTCGCATCGCCGCACGGCGCGTTGGCGATACCCTTCTCGCAGTCGCCCATCGTGCACAGCCCGAAGTTCTCAGGCAAGAAGCAGTCCCCGCACTCCTCGCAACCGAACATCGTGTACTTGAACGCCTTCTCCCCCGCATTGAACATCTTGTAGACCGCCCCCTTGCCCTTCTCCGCCCCCAGCAAAGACATCGTCCCCTTCAGCGCCCGAAACCCCATATGATCCGGATCGAGAAACGCCCGGTGCGAAAAGTCGAAGAACCGCTTGCCCAGCCGCGCCCGAGGCTCAGATAGCTTCACTTCACTGCCGTCGATATTGTAGAGATAGAACGCCTCCTTGTCCGGCCAGCAGAGATTCTCCTTGAACGGCTCCCAATGGCTCCCAATCGCCGCCGCCCGCTCCAGAATCTTCACGAACATCCCGAAATCGTGCACGCCCCCGACGTCCACGCCGGCCGCACCCAGCGCCTTGTACATTGCCACCTGCTGCGCCGCCCGCTCCACATGATCGTCCACGCCCTCGCTGTACACCTTCGCCAGCAACTCATCGCTCACGAAGCACCCTGGCAATTTGACGTCATGCATCAGCCGCGGCGCCGGCGTCAGCGTGCTCAGCACATACACGTTCCCAATCACCGGCACATCCAGCCGCCGCGCCTTCAGATACGTAAACAGCTCCAGCGACTTCCGCCAATCCCACCCCACCTGCGTAATCAAGAACGCCGCCCCGCTGCGAATCTTCTTCTCCATCTTGTAATACTGCTGCAACTGCGTCGCCTCGCTGTACTTAAACGGAGACACCGCCGCCCCGGCCACGAACTGATGAACGCCACTCAGTGCCTCAGGCGCCGCCTTGAGATACGCCTGCTGATTCAACCGCCGAATCAGCCGCAGCAATCCCACCGACTCCAGCTCGAACACCCCCTTGGCCGTGATGGGCTTGTCACCCGTCAGCGCCAGCACGCTCGTCACCCCCGCCCCGCGCAACCCCACCAGCGAACTGATAATCGCATCCGAATTCGCGTCCTTGCACGTCAGGTGAGGCACCGCGTCCAGCCCCTCCAGCAAGCCCTTCGCCTCCAGATAGCTGATCACGCTGCTCGGCTCGATATTCGCCACCCCACCCGGATTCTGGGGCAGCGCCACCCCCGCAAAATCGAACCCCGCCGGCAACACCGCCTTGCCACCCTTCGCCGCCTCCTGATACGCCGTCAGAAACCCCTCGATCGGCGCATAGCTAAACCCTGGCCCACCCGTCAGCTCCGACACCGCCAAGAAACCATCCCGCGCCCGCACCTTACGCCCAAAACTATTCCGTTCCATGCGTCTCTCCAACGGCCTTATGCATCCATCGCCGGCAACAAATCACAAACGCCGCACCCTAACAAATTTCCCCACCCAACGCCATCCCAATCCCTACCAACGCAAGGCGCTTCACTTTCATCGCAACAAACGTGCAGCGCCCCAGATACAAATCCCCGTGACACCCAAAACTTTTTTTACTGTCTGCAGGCCAACAACTTACCAGCCTCACCGCTCCCCCAAACACCACTTTTTTCGCAACAAACACGCAACTTCGCCCCAATTATGGGGGCGCGTCTTTCTTCCCGCGCCCCTCCGAACCCGATGTAGGGTGTGCACTGCACACCATCAACGCCAGGAGAAGGGAGACCACAAGATGAACCCCACCGCCCAGCCAAATCAAACCCAACTGACCCCCGCCCGCCCCGGCCGAACCTGCCACGACTGCGTCTTCGCGCACTTCTCACCCGCCCGCTGCCTCACCGCCATGGCCACCGGTTGGTCCGCCGGCCCCACCTGCGTCAACCGCGCCGACAAGCCCGGCCAGATCGCCGACACCCCCATCGGCCGCGTCTGCCGCAACTTCCGCCCCAAACGCAAGCCCCCCGTCCGCCGTGATCCGCCCCCGCCCCCCAACGACAAAGTCCGCTACATCGCGCTGACACGTGGCAAGTTCGCCATCGTCGACGCCGCCGACTACAAACGACTCAGCCGCTACCGCTGGAACGCTTTCGAATCCGCCGGCAAAACTTACGCCCGCCGCTCCACCCCGGGCGGCACCATCCTCATGCACCGCGAAATCATGAAGCCCCCGCCCGGCATGGTCGTCGACCACATCAACGGCAACTCCCTCGACAACCGACGCTGCAACCTCCGCATCTGCACCCCCCAGCAGAACGAGCACAACAAGCCCCCTCGCGGCCGCTCACCCTACAAAGGCGTCTACCCCCACCGCGACAAGTGGCAGGCCGTCATCAAACACCAGGGCACAACCCACCACCTCGGCACCTTCACCGACCCCATCAAAGCCGCCCGCGCCCGAGACCGAAAAGCCAAACAACTACAAGGCCCCTACGCCTACCTAAACTTCCCCCAGGAAGATGAGGAATGCCATCCCGGCTGACGCCCCGGCCCCACTCTCATCACAGCCGAGCGCGCGATGCCCCCGGCTCCTTTGTCACCCCCGCGCAGGCGGGGGTCCAGGAAACCTCGTCCAGGATCAACGCCCGATCCGTGCAGCCCGCACCGGTTGTCATCCTGAAGAAAATGAAGGATCTGGCCCTCCCAGCCCTCTTGCCTCAGCCACCGAGGTCTTGCTATGATTGCGCCAGTAACTGACGAGACGAAAGTGCCTCATGGCAACGAGAACGACGGTGGGACACGGTCGCCGGGCCCTTCTGGAGGGAACACGTTATGAAGTGGATCTTCATTGCACTGATTGCCTTCGCCTCCTTTTCTGCTCTCGCAACATATGGTGCGGATAACCCGAAGCAGAAGAGGATTTATGCGTGCTTCACTGTGTTAATGTGGATCATCGTCTTTGTTCTTGCGAATGTCCTTTTGTAGACTCTGAAACACCATGAGGGAGAAATGAAGAAACTGCCCAAACGCACAAAGTATTTCTTCGACCTATTTGTAAATAACGCTAACGTGCGAATACTGCATCCACTCGATTGGAAGCGATTCTATCATTTCGTCCAGGCTGCACACGAAGGTCGGACGAAGCTGTCACAAGGCGAATTGGAGGAACTCTTGTTTGCCGAGAGATTTGAGGCGGATACGGCCGAACGTTTGGCATATGTCTATTACCATGGTCGAGGCATACTCAAATCAAAAATCTCCCTGAACTACAAATATGATCCTAAATAGGACAAAGTAAGACACTGCGCTCGTCACCCAGGCCAATGGATCTTCCATCGGACCAATGCAGACCAGGCCCCCGTTTGTAGCGCTCTCACTTGGCGGCAGCCGTGCGCTGCCCCTGCGCACGCTGGACGTAACGCACCACGTTCTCCACCGTATCGATCCAGATGCCATTAGCCGGGTCCTTCGCGTATTCGCATATCGCCCGCAGCGTGTCGGCGCGGACCGTCTGCCTCTCGCCTTCGCCGATCTCATGCCCCGCGAAGACCAGCCACATCCCGTCCTTGGCCGCTGCGTCGATGAGCTTCTTGGCCGCCTCGAAGTCCAGTCCGTCCAGCTCCATACCCAGCAACTGAGCCGGATCGCAAAAGCCTGGATCGTTCGCCCCCTCACCCAGCCATCCCCGCCCGGCCAGAAACATCTCCGCCACCAAAGGCACATAGCTCTCCAATTGCCGCCCCCGCCCCACGTACGTCTGACCGCACGGATACGCAAACGTCGCCGGACGAACCCCCACCGCCGCCTCAACCTCCGCGTTCGCCGCCGCCAGCTCCTCGGCCATCTGCTTGAGCGTATAGTCCTCCAGCGCCTTGTGTCGCGCCCACGGAAAATTCCCCGTACACGGATGCCGCATAGAATGATTCCCAATCTCATGCCCGCTCGCCACCGCCTTCTTCCACGCGTCCAAGCGCTTCTTCATCGGCTCAGGCGAAACATAAAACGTCGCCTTCACCCCGTACTCATCCAGCAATGGCAACCCCACGTCCGCCTGACTCAGCCGCGCATCGTCAAACGTCAAACTCACCGCCCCCCGCACCCCCTCCGGCCAAGCAAACGTACTAACCCGCTCCCCCTGCATCGCGTAAGGATCGGCACTCGACGCCACTTCCTCCGCCCGCTCATTGTAGCAGCCGCAAAGCAGCAGACCGACAACCAGAACCACCACCACCCAACGAGACTCACGGCTCGCAATCTTCATGTTCCACCTCACAAGCAAATCCACATCCCTTTATCACGCCCTGGGCGTGACAACAGCACACTCCACTCCCAGAATCTCCGCAATCTCCTCCAGCAGCCGCGCCTTGTGCCCCACACCCAGCGCAAAATGATGCGTCGGCCCTTCCGCTACCCACCGCTTCAAGAACGTCCGCACGTCGGGCTCGAAGAACCCCCGCGTATTCGTATTGCCCGTCGGCGGAATCGGCCCGCGCACGCTCTGCCCCTCCGCCACGACAAACTTAAACCGCCCGCCAGCCGTGACCCCGATACTCAGCATCGTAATCGCCCCCTCCTTGATCTTGAACTCCACACTCGCCCCGGCCCCGGGCTTGCCGTGATACTTCGAAAGACTCCGCAGCACCGGCCTGCCGTCGGCAATATTGATATGGTGCGGCCCATCATGCCCCACCAGCACAAACCCCTCGTGGAAATCGATCGGATGAAACTCCGCGAAACTCCCCCCGATATCCAGCCGGTCCATAATCATCATCGCGATACACGTCTTCAGATCCGACTCCCCGCACATCGGAAACCCCGCCGCCGTCAGCAGCGAGTTGCCCACGATCAAATTCGTCACCAGCTCCCGCATCGGACTGCCCTCCTCGCCCTCATAGTAATAGGCCAGCCCATCCAGCTCGTACGCATCCACAAACTTATCCAGCGCCACCGCCACCCGCGCCGCGACCTGAAGGTCCGCCTCCGTTAGCTTCTCCGTAATCGGATCGGACTTCGGGTCCGGCGTATCAAACAGATCGAGTACTTGCGCCTTCTTCGCCGCGATCTCCGCCTCCGTCACCGTCCGCTCCAGCCGCAGCAGCTCATCCGCCTCCGTCTGCACAATGTGACACCCAAACGCCGCCGTCAGCGCCGTCTGGTCCGTCTGCATATCCAGCATGTGCTCGATCGGATGCCCGAAATGCCCGATCCGCGCCCGCCGCAAGTCGCCCAATACCTTCGCAACGTCACACCACTCCGTAATCTCCGCCTCCGCCACCGCATCGTCCTTCAGCGTCCCCAGCACCACCGGCGGCGGCCGCTTGCCCATCCGCACCGCCACCCCCGTAAACTCAGGCACCGAACACAAATCGTCGTTGCACAACTGCATATACGTCGACGCCTGCGAATAGTCCAACGCCTTCAGAGGCTGCAGCGCCACCAGCACGATCGGCACATCCAGCCCCCGCACGATCGCCCCGAACGACGCCGACGTCGCATACGTCAGCATGTCACAGAACACCAGGTCCAGGTCCGCCCCCTTCATCCTGGGCAGCGCCGCATACGCCGAAGCTGCATCGTCCACGATCCCAAAGCAAGTGACGTTGACCTGCTCGCCCCTCACCCGCTCGACGAACACCTCCAGCTTACCCTTCATCTCCTCCAGCAGCCCCTCGAACTGGGGCCAGTACTTGTGAAACCCCACGCCGAAGATGCCGACATTCGCCGTCCTCGGTCTTCGTCGCGCAACGCGCATAGTCTCTACTCCGTCCGTCCTCATAATAACGTATCCTCCAGCGCCGACGCCGCCGGCCGCGCAAACAGCAGGCTCGCCATCGCTCCCACCACAAACGTCGGAACCATCGCAAACGCCCCGAACCACCACTTGGGAATGTCAGTGAAGATCCACACGCCCGCCAAACACACCAACCCGGCCGCGAACCCAAACAGCACCCCTGCCTGATTCGCCCTGGCCACCAGCATCCCCAACAGATAAACCGCCAGCAACATCCCCAGCGTCGTCCCCGCGATGATCATGATGATATCAATCACACTCTTGCCCAGCAGCGGCGCAACAAGAGCCGCCCCGATCACCACCACGCCCAGCAAGGCCGTGAGCAACCGGCTGAGCCTCAGAGGAAGGTTCCTCCCCGCCAACCAGTCGTACACAATCACCGACGTCACCCCGTTGATCCCGCTGTCCACCGTGCTCATCGCCGCCGCAAACAGCCCCGCCAGAATCAATCCCACCAGCCCAATCCCCGGCAGTTGCGTCGACGCGAAATAGGGCAGAATCTGATCCTCGCTTGCCAGCTCTGCCCCGGCCACAGGCATCCCTGCTCCCCCCGACTGACTGTAGAAAGCAAACAACGCCGTACCGACCAACAAGAACAACAGTCCCAGCCCCATATTGATCCCCGCACTCAAAGCCGCCACTCCCCGCCCCCGCGACAGACTGCCCGCACAAACGTAACGCTGGATCATATTCTGCGCCACCGTGTACCCGGGCAAATACATGAACACCCCATACGCCAGCGCCGTGAACACCGAGTTCGGCCTCGTGAAATTCTCTCGCGCCAGGAGGTTCGCGTCCAAATGAAACATCTTGAACTTCCCATGCCCCCTCGCAATCGACCAAAACGCCGACCACCCACCATCGATACGACCCACCGCCAGCAGCATCACCGCCACCACCGCCCCCCCGAGCACCACCGCTTGCAGCACGTCGGTCCAAATCACCGCCCGCAGCCCGCCCATCACGGTATACAATGTCGCAAACGCCCCGATGCCCACCAGCATCCACCGGTACTGCGCCACGCTCAGCCCCATCACCGCCTGCAACGTCAACGCCACCGCATACAGCATCGTCCCCATCCATCCGATCGCATACACGCAGTAAAGCACCGACCCAATCCGCCGCACGGGCCACCCAAACCGCCGCCCCAGATACTCGTACCCACTGCTCACCTTCAGCCGCACGAACATCGGAATGAACACCCACCACAGAATTGGCGTGATGATCAGCGGAATGCAAAGAATCACCAGGTAGAAACTGAAGTCCTGATACGCCCCCTTCTGAGGAAGACCCAGAAAAGAAATCGAGCTAAAGCTCGTGGCGAACATCGACACCCCCACCGCCAGCCAGTTGATCCGCCGCCCCCCCAGAAAGTAGTCCTCGTTGTCCTGCTGCCCCTTCGCACTCTTCAGAGCCAGCCCAAAGACCACGCCAACATACACCAGGCAAACCAACCCATCGATCAAACTCAAATTCGCCATAAGCAAAGCACTCACTACCGCAACCCACTCCACGCGGGCCCCCAATATAACACCCCTGTCACCCCACCGAAAGCCTCCGCCCAAATCATCACTCAACCACACCACCTCCCCTCGATCGGCCACGTTTCCTGCCAAACATTTGACAGAATCACCCCCACATGCTTTCATTGTCCCCGTGCTCAGGGCATCGGCGTGACGTCGAACCGCATTCATCAACATCTATCGAGGTTATCTGTCATGGCCCAACCGCAGTACATACTGGCGCTCGACCAGGGCACCACCAGCTCCCGCGCCCTCGTCATCGACAAACGAGGCACCATCTGCTCCGTCGCCCAGAAGGAATTCGAGCAGATCTTCCCCAAGGCCGGCTGGGTCGAGCACGACCCCAACGAAATATGGTCCAGCCAGGCCAGCGTCGCCGCCGAAGCCCTCGCCAAGCTCAGCATCGCCGGCAACCAGATCGCCGCCATCGGCATCACCAACCAGCGCGAAACCGCCATCGTCTGGGACCGAAACACGGGCAAACCCATTCACAACGCCATCGTCTGGCAAGACCGCCGCACCGCCGACTTCTGCGACGAGCTCAAAGAAGCCGGCCACGAAGACATGATCCGCCGCAAGACCGGACTCGTTATAGACGCCTACTTCTCAGGCACCAAGGTCAAGTGGCTCCTCGACAACGTCGAAGGCGCCCGCCAAAAGGCCGAGAAAGGTGACCTCGCTTTTGGCACCGTCGACGCCTGGCTCGTCTGGAAACTCACCGGAGGCCGCGTCCACGCCACCGACATCTCCAACGCCAGCCGCACCCTCCTCTTCAACATCCACGACCAGAAATGGGACGACGAGCTCTGCAAACTCCTCGACGTCCCCGCCTCCATGCTCCCCGAAGTCAAAAGTTGCAGTGAAGAATTCGGCCGCACCGACGGCACCCTTCTCTCCGCCAGCATCCCCATCGCCGGCATCGCCGGCGACCAGCAGGCCGCCGCCTTCGGCCAGATGTGCACCGAAGAAGGCATGATCAAAAACACCTACGGCACCGGCTGCTTCATCGTCATGAACACCGGCGACAAACCCAAAGACTCCAAGAACAACCTCCTCACCACCGTCGCCTGGAAACTAGACGACCGCGTGACATACGCCCTCGAAGGCAGCATCTTCATCGCCGGCGCCGTCGTCCAGTGGCTCCGCGACGGCCTCGGCTGCATCACCAAATCCGAACAGGTCGAAAAACTCGCCGCTTCCGTCCCCGACAACGGCGGCGTCTATATGGTCCCCGCCTTCGCCGGACTCGGAGCCCCCCACTGGGACCAGTACGCCCGCGGCGCCATCTTCGGCATCACCCGCGGCACCACCAGCGCCCACATCGCCCGCGCCTGCCTCGAATCCATCGCCTTCCAGACCAAAGACGTCCTCGACGCCATGGCCGACGACGCCGGCATCCCCATCACCGAACTCCGCGTCGACGGCGGTGCCTCCATCAACGACGACCTCATGGCCTTCCAGGCCGGCCTCACCGGACTAAAGGTCATCCGCCCCCAGGCCCTCGAAACCACCGCCATGGGCGCCGCCTTCTTCGCCGGACTCGCCGTCGGCTTCTGGACCGACCTCGACGAAATCAAACGCATCTGGAAAAAAGACGCCGAATTCGAATCACACATGCCCCCCGAAACCAGACAACAGCTTCTCAAGAACTGGCACAAGGCAGTGGATCGCGTGCGAAACTGGGACAAATAGCCCCAATGTTGCTGAGCTACGTGCAGCGCCCTTTCAGAACATAACCGGAGACACAGCAATGAGCGAATTCATGGCCGAATTCATCGGAACAATGATCCTCATCCTCCTCGGCGATGGCGTCGTCGCCAACGTCTGCCTCAAAGGAACCAAGGGAAACAACGGAGGCCTCATCGTCATCACCATCGGCTGGGGACTCGCCGTCTTCACCGCCGTGACCATCAGCGGTCAGTTCAGCGGCGCCCACATCAACCCCGCCGTCACCGTCGGCCTCGCCGCCGCCGGGCTCTTCCCCCTCGCCAAAGTCCCCCTCTTCATCGCCGCCCAGATCCTCGGCGCCGCCGCCGGCGCCTTCCTCGTCTGGCTCTTCTACAAAGACCAGTACGACATCACCGACGACGAAGCCACCATCCTCGCCACCTTCGCCACCGCCCCCCAGGTCCGCAAACCCCTCAGCAACATGACCTCCGAAATCATTGGCACCTTCGTCCTCATCATGGCCGTCCTCTACATCGCCGCCCCCAAAGTCGCCATCGACGGCGCCGAAATCAAAGTCGGCATGGGAGCCCTCGGCGCCATCCCCGTCGCCTTCGTCGTCATGGCCATCGGCATGTCACTCGGCGGCACCACCGGCTACGCCATCAACCCCGCCCGAGACCTCGGACCCCGCATCGTCCACCAGTTCGTACCCATCAAAAACAAAGGCACCAGCGACTGGCCCTACGCCTGGGTCCCCATCGCCGGTCCCACCATCGGCGCCCTCATCGCCGCCGCCATCTACAGCCTCGCCCCCGTCACCTAACCAACCTTCATCTTATCGGCCCGTCAAGTCGCCTCCGCATCTGGCCGATAGATTTCTTAAGCGAGGAAGGGATGCCCACTTGAGTAAGCGGTAGGGTGGGTTCCTAACCCACGCGGAACACGACGCGTCGAACGGATACCCGGCGGAACCAGGAATCACGTACGACGGCAACAACAGGAGAGAGGGTGAACATGCGGCTCAAAACCATCAAGGCCCACCGTCCCGGCACGCTGCGAGTCGACAATTACGAACCCGAAGACGACCCGGACCGACAGCGACGCGTAGAGGCCCACAGACAAAGAATCCAACGCGAGCTAAGACGAAACAGAAACTAGAAGCAACTCACCACTGGCAAGCGATAGGCCCCGGAACGCGATTCACCGGAAATCGTTGGAGGAATTCCCCGCTCACGCGGACCCACTTCACCATCAGCCCACGCCCTCACACAAATCGCAAAATCCTCTGCCCCAACGCCCCAAAGACGCCTTTCACTAAGAGTGCCTGATGCTCTGTTGAAAACCTTAAGCGGCACGCCTGATGATCATCAGGTTGTGCGTGAGTATCCTCATCAAGCATTCAGATTTGCG
>Ga0272442_10005633_pt1 | contig 16675 bp, 16 predicted proteins | sample SSMForm2O_FD_200262 | JGI IMG/M metagenome (GOLD analysis project Ga0272442, IMG submission 200262) | Marine sediment archaeal communities from Little Sippewissett salt marsh, Falmouth, MA, United States - SSM-Form-2O | ecosystem: Environmental > Aquatic > Marine > Wetlands > Sediment ... | reverse complement strand
CTGTCTTCAGGGTACCGACGGGTCGCCACGGTGGACAGAGGAATCACCCCGATCGGCGCTGAGGCCGCCGCAGTCGGTGTCAGTCGGGGATCGCGGCGCCGAGAGACTCGGCGATCAACTCCATCGCATCATCGAACCGACCCACCCATACCTTGCCGTGGGAAGGCGTGCGAGCCGGCTCGAGCAGGTGGACGAGGTGGTGTCCGAGTTCGTGAGCGAGGGTTCGGACAGCCGTTGTTGTCCCGAGCCGAATCTGACCGCTGGTTGGGTAGTCACGGCGGTTGTGCTGCTCCCAGGCTTGGATCCGCGACTCGCCGTACTGCTCAACCGCCAGCCACCTCGGTGCCCAACACTGCCCGGTGTCGGGGCGCCGGCGACGGTTGAAGGCCAGATCGGGCTCCACCACGCCGAACCGCCCGGCCACGACGCGCACCAACTGCCGGGCCCCATCGGACTCCACGGCATAGTGATCGCCGAGTCCGGTGATGAGTTCGTAGTTGCGACTGAACGTGCGAACTCGGTGCTCATGCCGCGGGATCCGCTTCTTCGGTTCAGTGGTTCTGGGTTGCATGGTGGGGCTTTCGGTGGCCTTCATTCTGTGGGCTCACGACGCCAACGAGAACGCCACCAACCCTGGGTACGCGGATTAGTCGAGGAGAGTTGGGTCGGGTGCCGGGAGCACCTCTCGCTCCGGCTCGCTGAGATCCAGCTCGTGGATCCGTGTGCCGCGAGTCTGGACTTTTCCGGCCGACGTCTCGATCTGGTCGATATCCCGATTCGCCTGATCGAAGTGTTTCCTGAGGTGCGCAACCCGGTCCGAGAGGCGCCCGACGTCGGTGAGCATGGTTCCGACTTCCGTCTGAATGACGCCCGCTTGCTTGCGCATCTCGACGTCGCGCAGGACCGCCCGCACCGTGGTCAGCGTCGCCATCATGGTCGTCGGCGAGACGATGTACACCCTCGACTTGTAGCTCGCATCGATGATCGCCGGGTGGTGGGCGTGCAGCTCGGCGTAGACAGCCTCGGACGGCAGGAACATCAGGGCCGAGTCCGCCGTCTCGCCGGGAATGATGTACCGCTCGGCGATGTCGCGAACGTGCTTCTTCACGTCTTCTCCGAGCTGCTTCGCGCTGGCGGCCCGCGCCGTGTCGTCGTCAGCGTTCAGCATGTTGCGGTAGGCCGTGAGTGGGAACTTCGCGTCGACGACCACCGACCCGGGTGGATTCGGGAGTTTGATGAGGCAGTCGGCCCGCCTCCCGTTCGCAAGGACACTCTGGAATTCGTAGGCCGTTGCTGGGAGCGCATCTTCCACGATCGCCTCGAGCTGGACCTCGCCGAAAGCCCCGCGGGCTTGTTTGTCGTCGAGGATGTGCTGCAAGCCCACAACTTCGGTCGACAGCTTCGTGATGTTCTGCTGCGCTTGGTCGATCACCGACAGCCTCTCGGTGAGTTTGGTGACCGATTCGGAGGTCTCCTTCGATGATTTCTGGAGGCTCTGGCCCATGCGGTCCTGGACCTGCTCGAGGCGATCGTTCATCGCCTTCGTCAGCCGCTCCGAGGACTCCTGGAACGCCTTGGTGGTGGCGGCGGTCGCAGCGCTCTGCTGATCGTTGAGCATCTTCAGTTGGCCCGAGAGGTTCTGCTGGGAACGCTCCTGGGCGGCTACGAGCTGCTCGATGCGCTGGTCGACTTCCTTGGTCGCGGTGTCCTCTCGGCGGAGTACTACCCAGACGATCACGCCCGCGCCCACGACGAACGCCACAGCCAGGACTATCAGTGCGACTTCCACGTTGGCGGCCTCTCTTCCATTCTTCAGCCTCGAGACCTCAGCGTAGGGAGTCCCTGTGACAGATTCGGCGTATTGGGTCGCCGACGAAGACGAACCGTCATTCGCAGACACACCGCCACGGTGGGAATGCCGGCTGCCGGGGTCAACCAAACCGTCGGGATCCTCAGTACCAGATCACCTCACCGAAGCCCGGGAGCGGCGTCTCTTCGGGAAGGGATCGCGCTTCGCCCGCCGCGTAACGGGCGGCCGTCCATGCACCGGCGGCGGCATCCAGCACGTCGTCGGATGGGACCGTGCCCACGGCATCGGGAAGACGATCGGGGAGCGACAGCCCAACGCTGGAGAGAAGCCGTCGGCGTTCGGCGTGCCCGTTCCAGCTCTTCTTCGAGAATGCCAGCGGTCGCCCCGCCAGGGCACGGAACGTGACTTCCGGGTGGATCTCGATGAGCCGCTGGTCCGAACGGGCAACATCGTCGGTTTCCAGGATCCGACGGCGAAGCGCGTAGCTTTGCGCAGTCAGACCCACGCCGTAGCGCTTGCGGGAGAGCCGCAGCGCATCCTGATATGTATTCGCCTCGAGCACGTCTCGCGGCGGCGTCGGGAACACGCTCGACGACCGGGCACCGATGAAGTGTCTCGCCGCTGAGTCCGCAGGTCGCGGAGGCGCGATCGGTAGCCCGATCGGTATGTCAACTGCAATGACCTCGGCGTCGGGCTCGCCCTTGGCGAGGTCGGCCATCGCCTCGTAGGCGTTGATCGAGGCGATCCAACCGTCGACGGTGACGACGGCAATCCACCCGTTCTTCCAGACGTCTGCACCGACGACTCTCGACATCATCTCCTCCGGAACGGAGCGTACCGCCTGCGCATATCACGATGCCAAACGGACCGCTCTCCGACAACAGGACCGGCTCATCGATCTTTCGCGACCCCGGCCACCTTGCCATCGAGCCATCGCTGTGTGATGCCGGGGGCCATGCGTACCAGCCGATCGAGGACCGTTGTGTTCGAGTCGGTGAAGATGTTGGCCCGGCGCCGATCGATACCCCTCAGGATTGCCGTGGCCACCTTCTCCGCTGAGATCGGTGTCACAGTTCCGGAGATCGCCTTCGTCTCGTCGGGGAGGAACGGCTGTTCTCCCGCAAACTGAGGGGTGTCTACGTCGGCCGGGAACACGCAGCCGACGTACACGCCGTGCGGCTTCATCTCGGTGCGCAGCACGTCACAGAGACCTCGCACCGCATACTTGGTTGATCCGTAGGCCGAGTACCCGAACACCCCGAGCAAGCCCGCAGCCGACGAGATGGCGACGATACGTCCGCTCCGTCGCTCGAGCATCGATGGGGCCACCGCTCGGATTGCGTAGAGCGTTCCGAAGTAGTTGACCCGCATCTCTCGCTCGAACTCACCTTTGGGGAGTTCGAGGAAGTGGCCGGGCCGCACGATGCCGGCCGACGTTATGAGCAGGTCACACGGTCCGTGCAACGCGTTGGCGGCGGCAACGGCCGCTTCGACTTGCTCTTCGTCGCCCACATCAACGGCACAAGCCGTGACGGTCCCAGCCGTATCGGCATGGTCGGTTTCGACGCGCTCGAGGTCTTCGTCGTCAAGCGCGAGGATCGAGACGCGGGAGCCACGATCCACCAGTCGGTCGACCAGCGCCCGACCGATACCGGACGATCCGCCGGTGACGATCGCGTGGACACCCCGATACTCCATCAGACGAAACGCACTATGAGGACGACGGCCAGGGTCAAGGTGCCGATCACCACACCCGTATTGATGATGCCCTCGTGCTCTCGCTTGAAGAGGCCCGTCCGGGCGAAGTAGGCGAGGTCCAGTATCCCGAGGAACAGAAGCATCCCTGCGGCGATCAGGCCGAGAGATTCTCCCACCGGGCGATTGCCCGACACGAGCCTGGCCGCCGAAGCGGGAGGTACGTCGGTGACCTGGAGCACAGCAGCCACGACCAGCACGACCGCGAGGATCGTGTCGGTGAACACAAACGGCGCCTCGTGATCTGCATATCCGTCGGGGAGCCCCGGCTCATCATGCGGCGTCCGAAACCACATGATCCAATAGAGAGCGATTCCAAGGGCCGTGATCACCTCGAGAGCTGCAATCACCCACGTCACGGGATTGTCGCTCATGGTGCCGGGTCTCCGACGTGCTTGAGCCGGTCGGGGATCACATCGCGCCCGTATACATCTCCGATTGTCTCGGCCCGTTTGATCAACTCCACCTGATCACCATTGACCAGCACCGACGCCGGCCGCGGAAGGGAGTTGAAGTTCGACGCCGAGCTTTCCTGGTACGCACCGGTCTCGAGCAGTGCCACGATGTCGCCGGCATCGACCTCTGGGACACGCGCACCGAGCACGATCTGATCGGCGAAACACGAATGGCCGACGATGTCGACCGTCTGCGTTGCGGGAGCTTCCGGCTGTTCGACGAACACGAACGGGTGTCGATTGTGCTCGATGACGCCGCTCGCTAGGAAGAAGTAGGTGGTGTCGGTGAGCACCCACGCGTACGGGATCGGGCTGGTCTGCCTCTTCACGGACTTGATCCGGGCGAGATGGATGCCGGTGTCGCCGTACAACGCCCTCCCCGGCTCGATCTGTAGCCGCACACCGTCGGTTGTAACTCCGTTTGCTTCTAGCTCCCTGCGCAGTACAGATGTTGCCGCCCGGCCGTACTCCTCAATCGAGGGCGGCGTCTTCGGATCACCCCAGCTGGTCAGAACCGCGAGGATCTTCGCCAGCAGCTTGTGGTACATCTTCTCTCCGAGACCACGCAGCCCTATGAGAAACGGGTAACCGAGTGCCGTCAGCAGGAATTCCGAACGCGGGAACTCCTTGTTGTGCGGATCACGCGAGCTCGCCATGCCGCCGCCGATATCGATCTCCGAAGGCTGCCAGCCGCCCCATGCTCTGCTGAGTTCTCCCGCGAGGCGGGCGAAGCGGACCATCATGCCTTCCCAGTACCAAAGGCTTGGGTGATGGCGTCCAACGTGAAAATGCAACCCGACGAGCTCGACGTTCGGCATCGCGAAGACACGATGCCCCATCTCCTCGAGGTACTCGGGTGGGACACCCGACTTGTAGACCTGAATCCCGAGGTCGATCGGCACCGTCAACTGTGAGAAGTCGGTGGAACGCCACAGGTTCGGCAACGCCGGCTTCACCCGAAATCGAACCTTCGCGGTCTTCCCAAGCTCTGCAGCGACCTCCTGAATGAGATCGACCTCATCCACGTCTTCGATTGTGATCCGGACACCCGCATCAACGCAGTTGCGCAAGTGCTCCCTCGGCTTGCCTCCGCCGTTGACGGAGACTCGCTCTGGGTCGACGCCGGTCTGCAGCACGCCGTCGAGTTCTTCGGGTGAGTAGATGTCGGCGCCCGCACCCTCGTTCGACAGGATTTGGCGGGTGGCAAGGAGGGTGTTGGCTTTCATGGCCGGCAGCACGTCAACTGGACCCGGCCAACCTTTCGCGAACGCTTCTCGGAACCGCCGCAGGTTCTCACGGATCTGCGATTCGGAGAACACGAACAGGGGGGTACCGAATCCCTCAGCGAGGTCCACGGTGCTGACACCTTCGATGTGCAGCACGCCGTCGCGGACTGAGAGGCAGTCGTAGTCGCGCATGGCGGCGGACCAATGTGGGCGCGTGTCGGACGATCGAGTCATGGTCACCTCCTCGGCGGGATCGTACCGAACCGGCGTTTCGGTTGCCGGGCCATCGGGCCGGATTGCTCCGGCTGCGGATCACCCGGCGGGGAGACGGAACCCCACGCAGCCGCCCGGGCCGGGTTCGGCCCAGATCGATCCATCAAGAGCCTCGATGAACCCGTGTGCGATAGCGAGACCGAGACCCGATCCCCCGGTTGACCGTTCCCGCGAGGGGTCGCCTCGGCTGAACCGCTCGAAGGCGCGACCGACGAACTCGGGATCGAAGCCGGGTCCGCGGTCCAGCACGCGAACCTCGGCCCCATCCTCGCCACGAACCTCCACGGTCACGGCCGACCCGCTCGGGGCGAATCGGATTGCGTTGTCGAGGAGGTTGCGGAAGACCCGACTGACCGCTTCGGATCCACCCACGGCAACGACACGCTGGTCGGCAACCAGCTCAAGTTGGACCTCCGCCGACACCGCCACCGGTGTGAGCACCTCGATGGCTTCGTCGGCCAGTTCCGTGATGTCGATTGGTCCCCGCTCCATCTCGACCGACCCTTCTTCGAGGCGCGACAAAAGGAAGAGGTCGTCGACCAGGGAGCTGAGGACCGCCACATCGCGGTCCATCGAATGGAGGTACCGGTCTGGGTCGGGGGCCAGACCGTCTTCCAGCGCCTCGATCGCGGCACGCAACGACGCGAGCGGCGTTCGCAGGTCGTGGCCGATGGCAGCGAGGAATTGTCGGCGAGCGGCTTCGTGGGAGCGACGCTCAGCGTCACGCTGCTCGAGGTCGGCGGCCATCCGGTCGAACGTCTCAGCCACCGTACCGACTTCGTCGGCGCGAACCACACCGGTGCGGGCGCCGAGGTCTCCGGCCTGAACCCGCCGCGCTGCTGCAGCGGTCGCTTCCAGGTCCCTCGTGAGATCACCGCTGACTGATACGGCAAAAGCCACCGTCGTCGCCACGGCGAACACGAGCACCACAAGCAAGAGGTTGAGATCATGACTCGACAGGAACATCTGTTGTGCGGCAATCCCCACGGTCACAGCCGCGATCACCAACCCGGCGAGTCCGACGATCAGCACACTGCGCCGAATGGAGTGTGACCGGCGACCCGCCCACCGCAGCGCAAGCGCGAGGAGCCCGGCAAGCACGGCGACCAGCACAAAGATCAATCCGAGCAGGACTCGATCCTCGGCGGTCGGCTGCATGGATATCTCAAACACGACCAGACCGATCAGCACGGCCGCGAGGAACCACATGACGGCCTTCATGACTCGAACCGGTAGCCGACGCCCCACACCGTTGCGATCCAGCGCGGTTCGTTGGGATCGCGTTCGATCTTCCGCCGGATCCTGCGGATGTGGACCGTCACCGTTGAGGCGTCCTGCCAGTCGGTCGAGGACTCCCACACCCGTTCGAGCAGCTGGCTCCGTGAGAAGACCTGTTTCGGGGCTGATGCCAGGAACACGAGGAGGTCGAACTCTTTCGCCGTTAGTTCTACCAGCTCTCCATCGACACGAACTTCCCTGCTCCGGCCGTCGATCTCCAGGCCATCGAACACCAGCGACGCTGCCGGAGACGGCGGGTTGGTTCGCCCCGATCGCCGAAGGACCGTTCGAACACGTGCGGCGAGCTCTCGCGGCGAGAAGGGCTTGACGACATAGTCATCCGCTCCGAGCTCGAGGCCGAGCAATCGGTCAGTCTCCTCGGTGCGCGCGGTGAGCAGAATGACGGGGATATCGACCCGTTTTCGGAGCTCGGCGAGGATGCTGTATCCATCGATCTCGGGGAGCATCACGTCGAGCACGATCAGGTCGGGCCGCTCGGATTCGATGAGTGCGATGGCAGCGCGCCCCGCCGAAGCCTGCAGGGTCGTGTACCCCTCACGTTCGAGGTATGTGCAAACGACTTCGCGGACAATGTCCTCGTCGTCCACCACCAGAACCGTACCGGCCGTCTCTTCCATGGTTGTCATCGTACGGGCGAGCGGCAGCTTCGGCCGGGTTCGTCGCCAAGTTCAGGGATTGTTCACAGAGAGAAGACACCGGCCGCGGTCAACCGCTCGAAGGCAGGGCTGAGCCGCGGAGGAGAGACAAGAGAACAAAGAGCAAAGAACAAAGACGAAAGACGACGGAACGCAACCGGCTCTTTGCTCTTGGCTCTTTGCTCTTGGCTCTTTGCTCTTGGCTCTTTGCTCTTGGCTCTTTGCTCTTGGCTCTTTGCTCTTGGCTCTTTGCTTCCACGCGACAGAGCCCCGCGTCTTCGCGGGGCCCCGTCGTCTCGTCGCCTACCGAGTCGGCAGGTCCTTGAACTCGATCAGCCCACCGGCTGGAGTTCCTTCTTCGCATCGGGTTCCGTTGCCGGAGGCTTCGTGGCCTTCTCTTCTCTCGTCGCCCACACCAGGCCGAGACCGGCGACGAGAACCGTGAGGCCGATTGCGGCCAGCGTCCCTGCGAGCGCAAGGCCGAGTTGGAGCGCGGAATGAGTCACGGTTCCAACGCCGAGTTCGGCGATCAGCGCGTGCGCTGTTCCGTTCCACGCCTGGTCACGTGCCGGACCTTCGATCGGATGCATCCGATCGAAGTCGGTCCAGTAGAAACCGTTGACGTCAAAATCGTACTCGCCAGCGGCAAAGGTCTCGCCGTTGTACTCAACAGGCTCAGTCAGCACCACGGTCTGGGTGCCGTACAGGGTGTGGTAGGTGATCGTCGCCATCTGGAACATGTACTCAGAAGCCGTGTTCACCAGCGGGTCATTGGGATCGAGATCCGCTTCCTTGACTGGGTAGCCCCAGTCTTCCGTCAACAGCACCATGATCGCATCGGCACCTTCGGTGGTTCCGCGGTCGATGAGTTGTCCATCTTCGTTGTAGCTGAGTTGTACGTTCTGCGCCTCGCTGAACGATTGGAGCGAGCCGTACCCATCCTGCACCTGGGTGTAGGCCACTCCACCTCCGACGACGAAGAGCAGGCCGACTACTGATAGGACGATTCCGAGTGTGCGGAGCCGTTTTGCCATTTGTTGCCTCCTAGCGGCGGTTTGTGATTGGATTCACGGAGGCAAAGTTAATCGTATTTCGACGATTAGCGATAGGGCCAAGAGTCCCAACGATGAGCGGCCGTGCGAGCAAGCAACCCTTGTGGCCGAGCCGTCGGGATTCGGTGATCGACGATGAACGGTCTTTTGGCCCCATGGCGAGCCGGACTCCGCTTGCTACGCTCGCCGACATGGAACTCAGGCCCCCACCGGCGTGTCTCGACGACGACCCTCCGGTTGATCCTGCGCCCCTCACCTGCGAACAAATGGCAACGATCGCCAAGGCCATGGGACACCCCGCACGCATGGAGATCATCGAGTTCTTCCGTGAGTGCAAGCCGCTCACGGTGGGAGAAATCGCCGCCCACCTGGACCTGGCTCAGTCAACGGTCTCCGAACACCTCAGGATCCTCCGGTCGGCAGAGATCCTGAGAACCGAGGAAGACGGCCCGCGCACCTGGCATTGCCTCAATCGGGTTGTCCTCAAGCGCTTCGCGCGCGATACCGAGTCAACAACGATCCGCATCGATCGCTAAGTGTGCCGGCCGAGAGCGGCCGCGGTATGACGACGATTGAGCGCAAGCACACCTCAGCCGTCGTTCTCCACGCGGATCGAAGCGGATATGGCGCTGATGATCTCGGGGTTCGCAGCCAAGAGGTCCGCCAGCACCTCTCCGGTGCAGACCGCGGTGACGAGCACCATGGTCCACACGGCACCGAGGCCGGGAATCAGACCGATGATGAGCACCAGCGGGATCCCGGCGAGTCGAGCACGAATCGCCGACTGACGTAGGTGCTCTTGCCCCGGCCGCACCGAGGCAAGCTGGACCGAAGCCATCGATGCGAACGCAAGCGCCACTGACGCCACCAGGAGCCACCGGCTGCTGCCGGCGTAGCCATGACCGTGGTCGGCTCCAACGATGGCAAGCTCCACTGACACGCCGAATACGGCGAGAGCCGCCGCCAGCGGCAGGTGGCTGTAGATCCACACCGTCGGACGCCAGTTCTTCCCCTCCCCCCGCCTTCGGATCACCGATCCATCGAGGTGTTCGAAGTTGATCCACCACAAACACGTTGCGGCCCCGAGCCCGAAGATCCCGACCAGCGTCGTCTGTGTCTGCCAGGCGACGTGGCTCAGGCCGACGGTCACGGCGACGATCGACTCACCGAGCACGAGGATGGTGAACAGACCGAACCGTTCGGGAAGATGTGACCGGTCGAGTGGTGCTGCGGCTTGGATCTTGCGGACCGCGAAAGGTGTCGCGAGGTCGACGGCGAACGCCAGGCCCCACGCCCAGAAACGCACCGGCTCCGGGGTGAAGATCGAGATCAGCCAGAACACGGACGCCGCTCCGAACCCGACGAGATACCCACGCACCAATGCACGGGTTCCCGGCACATGCCGATAGGCCCGGGCATACAACAGCAAGAGTGTGATCCGGGCGGCCGTGTAACCAAGTGCAAAAGCCTGTGTTGATCCTGCCTCGCCCAGCGAGAGCGAAACGGCAATCACGGCCACGGCCACCATCTGGGCGCCGGCGAGGAGGCGGTAGATGAGATCGTCCGTGTCGTACCGGTCCGCGTAGAAGGTGTGGCTCGCCCACAGCCACCACACGAGCGCGAAGTAGGCGAGATAGGAAACGATGGCGGCCCACGAAACCTCGTGGACGAGCCGCGTCCCCATCATCGCCACGCCGGCGACGAACACGAGGTCGTAGAAGAGCTCGAGCCACGTTGCGGTACGTTCCGACTCCTCGGCAGTCCGCAGGCGCGGTGGTGCGATCGCCGCGAACTTCACATGGGCACCACGACGCCCGGTGCGGCGACATCGGTGTTCGGGAACCGCCGTCTGGCAAGCGCCACGATCGAGTCGGCGTCGTCATCGGTCGTGCGGGGGTCCAGGCTCGTCAGGAGCAGCCGCTCCGCGCCCGCTGCCTCGGCGGCGTCGATCGCTCCCTCCCAGGTCGAGTGGCCCCATCCCCGGCGGATCGCCACCTCGGCGGGTGTGTATTGCGCATCGTGAACGAGGACGTCCACACCGCTGATCGCTCTGGTGATCGACACATCGCGTTCGGTCCCGGCCTCATGATCTGTCACGACGGCCACACTCATCGATGGCCCGTCCACCCGGTATCCGACGGCCCCTTGGGGGTGCTCGACCTCGAACGGCGTGACGACCAGCCCCTGGATCTCAACAGGCCGCCCGATGGTCTGGAAACGGACATTCACGGCGTCGGCCAGCGATACCGGGAACCAGGGCGGGGTGATGACGGAATTGAGCGAGCGCTCCGGTCCACCCGGGCCGTGGATGAGGATCTCCGTAGCACCCGACCACAACGCCTCGAACATCGAGAGACCCTGGATGTGATCCCAGTGGTAGTGCGTGAGGAACACATCGATCGAAGGAGAGAGTTCGAGGCCGTGGATTGCGTGGGCGATGAGGCCGGTGCCGGCATCGATGAATCCGACTATCTGATCGTCGATCGCGAGAGCGAACGACGATGTGTTCCCCCCGTATTGAACGAATTCGGCTCCGGACACGGGAATGGACCCGCGACTGCCGAGCACCACGATCCGCGGACCTTCCGACACCTCTCCGCCTTTCTCGCGAGGTGTGCTGAGCGTAGCGAAGCGCTCGCCGTCCGTGCGGAACGGGACCGCGATAGGATCGACCAAGGCGACCGACCATCCCCAAGGAACGTATGAGCAAGCCAGTGATCCTGGCCGTCGACGACGACCCGCAAGTGCTCGCAGCAGTTCAACGCGATCTCCGATCTCACTACGGATCGACCTATCAGGTCATCGGAGCCGCTTCGGGGCCGGAGGGACTCGAGACCGTGCGGGAACTCAAGGAACGATCGCGGACGATCGCCGCGTTTGTCGTCGACCAGCGTATGCCGGAGATGACCGGCACCGAATTCCTTCTAGCTGCCTTGGAAGTATTCCCCCAGGCCAAGCGGTTGCTTCTGACCGCCTATGCGGATACCGAAGCGGCGATCCAGGCGATCAACGATGTGGGACTTGATCACTACCTCCTCAAGCCGTGGAGTCCTCCGGAGGATCACCTATATCCAATCCTCGACGACGTGCTCGATGACTGGCAGGCGCATGCTGACGTGCCGTTCGACGGGATCCGCGTGCTCGGCACGACGTGGTCTCCGGCCACCTATGAGACCAAGGCGTTCCTCGCCCGCAACGAGGTGCCATATCGTTTCATCGATATCGAACGCGACGACGAGGGCGCTCAAGCCGTGAAGACGGTTCACGCGACGGAAGCCAAGCTCCCGGTTGTGATCCTCCCAGACGACTCGGTCCTTCTCCAGCCATCAAAGCCCGAGCTGGCCGCGGCCGCGGGCATCCACTCGACACCCGGGGCGCCGTTCTACGACCTCGCGATCGTTGGCGGCGGACCCGCCGGACTCGCCGCAGCCGTGTATGGCGCTTCCGAAGGCCTCTCGACCGTGCTGCTCGAACGAGAAGCACCGGGTGGCCAGGCCGGGACGAGCTCCCGTATCGAGAACTACCTCGGATTCCCCAAGGGTGTGAGCGGCGCCGACCTGGCGCGCCGTGCGATCGCGCAGGCAACTCGCCTTGGGGCGGAGCTGATCACGCCGGCCGAGGTGGCAGCGGTGCAGCTCGGTCATTCGGTCAAGACCATCGTCTTGACCGACAGAACCGAACTCAAGTGCCGGGCCCTCGTGATAGCAAGCGGCATGACGGTTCGGAAACTCGAAGTTCCCGGATACGCAAGGTTTGAGGGTGCCGGCGTCTACTACGGGGCAGCGGCGACAGAGGCAGCCATCTACCGGGATCGCCCTGTCTACGTGATCGGTGGGGCCAACTCCGCCGGCCAGGCTGCCGTCATGTTCTCCAAGACGTCTTCGAAGGTGACGATGGTGGTCCGCTCAGCGTCCCTGCAAGAGAAGATGTCGCAATACCTCGTCGACCAGATCGCAGCGATCGAGAACATCGAAGTCCTCACCGGCACCCGCGTCGTGGATGTCGAAGGCTCCACAACCGTGGAGCAGATTCGGCTCAGGAACCTCGCGACCGAATCGGAAGAGTCCGGGCCGGCATCGGCGTTGTTCATATTCGTTGGAGCTGTGCCCCATTCGTCGTTCCTCGAGGGCACCGTGGCCATGAACGACCGAGGTTTCATCTACACCGGTTCGGACGTCACGACGTTCTCCACGGACTGGAATCTCGACCGCGATCCGTACCCGCTCGAAACCTCAGCGCCAGGAGTGTTCGCCGCCGGCGACGTGCGAGATGGCGCCGTTCGTCGCGTCGCCTCGGCCGTCGGCGAAGGCGCGGTGGCCGTCACCCTCGTTCACAGATACCTCGATACCGTGTGAGCCCGTTCGATCTCCGCTCCGTCGACCTCTTCTCCGGTCTGGGTGATGCCGCGCTCGCCCAGCTGAGCGACAATGCGATCGCGTGTTCGCTCCCGCGCGGCGCCACGCTCTTCGAAGAAGGCGACCCCGGCGACACCGCCTACGTCGTCACCTCGGGCGAGCTCGAGATCCTCAAAGCATCAGCCGATCAGTCCGTGCGCATTGCAGTCTCGGGACCCGGGATCATCGTCGGCGAGATGTCCCTTCTCACGGGTGAGCCGCGCAGCGCATCGGCGCGTGCACTTGTGGACACCGAACTCGTCTCGATACCGAAAGCCACCCTCGACGTGCTCCTCGAAGCGGATGCACGGGTCGCCCACGCGCTCTTCGACGTGTTCATCGCTCGCTGGCGTGAGCAGCAGTCGCGCCTTCGCCAATCCGAGCACATGGCTCAGATCGGGGTGCTCACCGCGGGCCTTGCTCATGAGATGAACAACCCGGCTGCCGCGGTCACCAGAGGATCGTCCCTGCTGACCGCAGCCGTGGAGCGAAGAGTCGCAGCCGAAGCAGCGATCCCAAGCGGCGCATACGTGCCGAACCCTTCGGCAGACACCGCACCGACAAGCCCCATGGAACGAGCGGAGATCGAGGATTCTCTCGAGATGGTGCTCAACGGATTCGGAATCGAGGAAGCGTGGCGTGTCGCGCCGCTCCTCGCACAAGCCGGCTACCGAGCAAATGACCTCGATCTGCACGGTGGAACAGCGGCAGCTGTTGTTGAGGCCATGTCCTCACGCGCCGAGGCCGACGCGCTCATTGCCGAGGTGGCCGAGGGGTCACGACGGCTCAGCGAGCTCGTTGCAGCACTCAAGTCGTACTCCTATCTGGATCAGGCCCCGGTTCAGAACGTCGACGTGGCTCGCGGGATCGAAGACACGCTGCTGATCCTCAAATCGAAGACGAGCGATATCAAGCTGACTCGCGACTACGAACCCGGCTTGCCGATGATTGAGGCCTACGGGAGCAGACTCAATCAAGTGTGGACCAATCTGATCGACAACGCAGCAGACGCGATCCACGACGCCGGGATCGCGGATGGCTGCATCGCCGTAACTGCATCGGCCCTTGATGACTCCGTCACGGTCGTGGTCGAGAACAACGGTCCCGAGATCCCTTTGCCAGTCCGGGACCGCATCTTCGAAGCGTTCTTCACGACGAAGGAACCGGGGCGGGGTACCGGCCTGGGCCTTGACACGGTCTACGACATCGTGGTCAACCAGCATCGGGGTGCGATCGATGTCGACTCGAACGCGGAACGGACGATGTTCACGGTTTCGCTTCCGATCCGGCGTTTGGACCCTCAACCGGCCTGATGGTCAGCCCTTTCGACAATCGGCGCAGGAACCACCGTGGATTCTCACCGAGAACTCACCCCTGACTCGACTCAGCACTCCGAAGGGACCGCTACTTTCTGTCCATGCGCAACAGCTTCCTGATCAGTCTTGTTCTTGTGCTCGCCCTCGTGGCAGGCGCCTGCTCCGAGAGCGGTGATTCGACGGAGATCGCGAGCCTCGAAACGGACTCGGTAGACACGTCTGAAGACGATGGTGACGTCGACCCAATTGCCGAATCGGAGGCCGCCATGCTCGCGTTCACGCAATGCCTGCGTGACCAGGGCATCGATGTGGATGACCCCCAGATGGACGCCGACGGGAACATGCAACTCCCGCCGATCAACATCGAGGTGCCCGACATCGTGGCGGATCCCGACGAGGTGCCGGACATGAACGACTTCGAAGACATGATCGCTCCATGCGAGGCACACCTCGAGGGGATCGTCAGCACGTTCAGCTCAGCTGATACGACCGAGGTCGAAGACATGCTCCTCGCGTATGCCGAGTGCATGCGGGAGAACGGTGTTGACATGCCGGACCCCGACTTCTCATCGGGCGGTGGCGTGATCGACCTCGGCGCGATTGGCGGGGACGAATTCGAAGCGGCCGAGGCCGCATGCAGCCCGCTGCTGGCAGACCTGGGGTTCAGCGGCTAGATGTCCGGCGCACTCGTGCGCACTGATCGAATTCACGTACCCCGGTTCGGGTGGTCGGGAGGGGTCCGACACTCGAAGCTGACGGTCAGCCCGTGACGGCCTCGTCCCACTCGAGGATCCACGTGGCGTAGGTTCCGGGCCACGACGTTTCCGGGGCTTCGGCGCCGTAACGCTCATCGGCTCGGACGAGCCACTCCTGGAGAGCGTCGACGGACGGGTTCGACTCGAGCAGACGTAAGCTCTGGCCATACATGTGTTCGGCATACCACCGCGACCATCCGGCGTTCGGACCGCCGTAGACGGCATGGTGGGCTCGTCCGGTGGCACCAAGCAGGTGGCGGAGTTCGTGTTGACGGCTCTGAACGTCCATGCTCGAAACGTACCGAACGCAGAGTCGAAGTCAATGGGCTTGGCCGAGAGGTGCCTCTCGAGACCTCCGCAGTGTCTGGATGGTGCTGAACCGGCTCGAAGAGGCCAACGCCCACCTTTCATCTGCACTTCGATTCTTCTCTTCGGCCGGCGATCTGTCTGGAACCTTGGGCCTGCTGCGCGACCGCGCCTCAACCCGGGCCAGTTCGAGCTCGAGGCTCTCCTATTCGAGGCCGGCCGATGTCTCCACAGCCGCAATCGCCGGGAGCCCCTTGGGCACACACGCCCCCGGCTCGGGTGATGCCGTGCCTTCGAAGAAGTCGGCCGGCGTGTTGCTGCGACGGACAAGCCACGCAATGGGGACCGCGGCGACGGTGATGGCGCCTCCGACCACGTAGGCCGCGGAATACGACTGACGCTCAGAATACGCGCCAAGTCCTGCCTGCCCCCCGACCGCGCCGATGCCGCCGATCATCGAGTCGAACGAGACCACCGTCGCCCGCTCGGCCGACGGTGTCATGCCGTGGATGAAGGCCTGGCGCACCGGCATCTGGACACCCATCGCGATCGAGCCGACGAGGAGGAAGCCGAGAGCGATCGGGAAGCTGGTCGCCCAGCCAACACCGATCGAGGTGAGGGAGAACCCAGCGGCGGTCCACAGAAGGATGGTTGTTCGCCGGCCGCAGAAACGGGTGATGAGCTGCACGAGGCTGTTCCCAATGATCATCGCAACCGCGAGGAGCGCTGCGACAACGCCGGCAACCCAGACGGCGTCGCGGTCCAGGAGCTCCAGGAAGTACGGCTGCCAGGCGTACCAGGCCCACATGAACACGCCGCCCTGGACGGCCCCCGCGATCATGATGAGCCGGAGCGGACGATTGTTCCACCCGAACCGAACGCCGGCCGCCGCTACAGCGTTTGCCTCAGCCGGAAGACTGCGCCACGTGACCGGCTTCGATTGGAAACCGATGTCGTGCATCCCGAAGAACGCAAGCACAAAGAGCAGAAGCAGGAGCACAGACCGCACGACGAAGGGAATCGCGAGGTCGATCTGACCAAGCAGCCCTCCCCCGATTGTGCCGACCAGCATCGCCGCTCCTCCGATCATCTGCCCGTTGGCGAAAACTCGATCCATCGCACCTTCGTAGCCCAAACCCCGAACGCCGTCGACGAGCCACGCCTCCATCGCCCCCGAGTAGAACGTGTACCCGAGGCCAAGGAAAACGGAAACGGCCGAGAAGGCGACCACTCCCCCGCCCATCTCGGCGAGCGCCACATAGGCAAGGGTCGATGCAGCGAGCACAAGCACCGACAGCAGAAAGGAGGCGCGCCGCCCCACCGTGTCGGCTACGACGCCGGTCGGAATCTCGAACAACACCGTCCCAACCGAGAAGGCGGCATTGGCAAGGAATACCTC
>Ga0272442_10005632_pt1 | contig 16681 bp, 7 predicted proteins | sample SSMForm2O_FD_200262 | JGI IMG/M metagenome (GOLD analysis project Ga0272442, IMG submission 200262) | Marine sediment archaeal communities from Little Sippewissett salt marsh, Falmouth, MA, United States - SSM-Form-2O | ecosystem: Environmental > Aquatic > Marine > Wetlands > Sediment ... | reverse complement strand
ATCGAGCTGATCAGGCACAATCTGGCCCGTCTCAGCAGCCCCTCAGCCGCAAGGACTTCCCGAATACTGTCCAGGCAACTTGAGCAGATAGTCGGGCTTTCGGAGGATTTCGGCTATGAAGCCTATAATGACTCGCTGGTCAGGATGCGTGAGCTGCTGACCGGCCTGGCCCTGGCAGGCAATGGGGAGAATGTTTCCCTGAGAGACCATATGGAAAAGTTACAGGCAGTTGTCGCAGAGCTGGAAAGAGAGTTGTCACCATGAGTTTTATCCCGCTGGAGCGAATAAGCAAGAGGTCTGATTTTTGCACTGTTTATTTGGTTTCTGATAATACGTTCGGAATCGAAGATTCCGGTTTCCGGGACCAACCGGGCCTAAAACTCAAGCTGATTATCTCTCAATGGCTGCAAAAGCATTTGAAAAGCTCTCCCCTTACAGACTTCCGCTTCTGGCCCTCCTTGTTGCGGTTCTCTTCCTGCCCTCACTGAAAAACGGATACGTGGGCTGGGACGATGCGCTGATCCGGTCCAACCAGGCTATCCGCTCGCTCTCTTTTGAAAACCTGGCCCGGATGTTTGTGCCGCCTGCAGGCAAAATGGCCAGCTATCAGCCCGTGCGCAGCCTGACATTCGCGCTGGTCTATGCGGTGAACGGTTCCAGGCCGTTCGGGTTCCTGCTTCTCAATATCCTCCTGTATGTCGTAAATATCCTGCTTTTTTACAGGGTGGTCGAATATCTTTTTCAGATTCACGGCAGGCACTGGCCCGCCCGTCAGGCGAAGAACGTGGCCCTGGCGGCCTCGGCGATTTTCGCTTTCCACCCGCTTCATGTGGAGGCTGTCTCCTGGATGCAGGGCGGAAAGCAAACCCTGATGGCGGCCTTTTTCCTGGCCTCTTTCTTTTTTTACCTTCGATTCAGAAACGAGCAGAACGCGCGTTTTTACTGGCTGAGCATATTGCTTTATCTGCTTTCCCTGGCCAGTCAGCCCGGAGCGCTTGGCTTGCCCCTGTTGATCCTGGGATACGAAACAGTCAATACGCTTGCAAAAGACGGCTCCGGGCGAAAGACTCTGCTGAAAGGCTTACTGATCACAATACCGTATTTTCTCCCTGCCGTTCTGCTGGGAATGAAACTTCTGTTTTTCACCACAGTGCGAACCGGTTCACCGGGCGATCCATCCCTGGCGGCTCGTATCTTTACCGTTCCGCTCCTCTGGGAGAAAAGCCTGCTGAAACTTTTTCTGCCGGTGAATATCTGCTGCCGCTATCCGTTGAGCGTACCGACAGTCCCGCCGGTGCCGGCAGGAACCGCTTGGGCGCTGATCCTGGTTTTTGCCGGCTGGGCCGCCTGCCGTGCGGCGGGCGGGGGAAGGCTCGCTGTGCTGGCTCTTGTCTGGTTCGCCGCCACCGTTCTGCCCACCTCAGGGCTGATTGCTATCAGCACCCTGATGGCGGACCGCTATCTTTACCTGCCGAGCATGGGGTTCGCCCTGCTGCTGGCTCTGGTTTTTTTTCGGTCAGGGGAGGTTTTTAAAAAGAGACTTTCTGTGTTGTTGTTCGTGGTTTTTACAGCGAGCATGGCCGGTATTTCATTTAAGCGGCAGTTTGACTGGCGTGACGGAATGAGCCTGTGGTCCAGGGTCGTGGCGCTTTATCCGGAGCACGACATGGGCACCCATAACCTGGCCGAGGCATACGCTAAAGAGGGCAGGCGCGATGAGGCCGCCGGGCTTTACCAGCGGGTGCTCGAGATCAATCCGGGTCATGCTAAGGCGTATATCAATCTGGCCGCCTACTACCGGCAGCGGGGGGAGCATGCAAAGGCCCTGGCGCATCTTGGACAGGCGCTTGCCTTAAGCCCTGAAAGGGAGGAGATCTGGATCAACCTGGGGATAAACTACGCAAGCACCGGCAGGGATTCAGCAGCTCTGGCCTCGTTTGAAAAAGTGATCGAGCTGGGGCGGGGAATGGTCTGGTCGGCCTACTTCAACCGGGGCATCATGCTGCTGGAGCGCGGTTTCGAGCAAAGGGCGGTAAGCGACCTCGAGGCGGCGGCCCGGCACAGCCCGGGCCAGTTGACAACTGAAACCTGGCTTAAACTGGGCCAGGTTCTCGAAAAAACCGGCAGGCACGAGCTTGGGGTGGAATTGCTCTCCCTGGGCACGGAGGAGCCTGCATTCGACAGCGCCTGCTGGAGGCTTCTGGGAAGACTCCAGACTATCACCGGACACAGCCGGCAGGCAGTGGAATCGCTCGAGAAAGCCATCCGGCTGGGAGGGGAAGACTACCGCAGTCTTGTCATGCTTGGATTTGCCAGCCAGCAGGCGGGTCTGGCGAAAAAGGCTGTCGAATCATACCGGCAAGCCCTGGAGCTGAGCGGGGAAAACCGGGCCGAGTTGTTGAACAACCTGGGCCAGATGCTTGCTGTCACAGGAAAACTGTCCCAGGCGGAAGATTCCTATCGTGAGGCTCTGGAAATCAGGAGCGACTACCTCGAGGCCTGGGTGAACCTGGCAGTTCTTTACCGGAAAAAAGGAGATTTCTCAGGGGCGCGCCGGAGTATCGAAAAGGCTCTGGAACTTTGCTCCGGCAGGCCGGATTCCGCCGGGCTGAAAGAATATCTCAATGGAATGCTGAACTATCTGCCTCCGGGCTGAGAAGCGCGGGGCGCGATATGATAACGGAGGAGAAGTGAGAGAGAACAGGCCGTACTGGCTGTGGATCATCATAATCCTGGCTGCAACGGCACTCGTTTACAGCAGATCGATGAACTACGGCCCGGTCAACTGGGATGACCAGCTTGTCCGAACGGATCTGTACGGGGACGGGTTGAATTCGGCCGGCCTGCGCACCTTTCTCATCCCCAGGATGCAAGGCACGTACCAGCCGGTGCGGGAAATGGTAACAGCCCTGCTGGCTTTTCAGCATGAAGGCGGCTCATGGATCGCTTACCATCTCGTCTCGCTGGCTTTCTACCTGGGCACGGTTGTCTTTTTCTATCTCGCTCTGGGATTATTGCTCCGCCGGATCAGCGATCGCCGGGCTCTGCCGTACTGGCGCTGGGGCGCTGTTGCTGCAACCGGGATTTTTGCCCTTCACCCCGGCCATGTGGAGGCAGCCGCCTGGGTCTCCGGGCAAAAAGATACGCTTGTGGCGTTTTTCTATATCGGGTCGCTTTACTTTTACATTCGCCGCGAATCCCTTTCCAGGGGCCCAGTCGTTCTCTCGCTCCTTTTCTATTTGCTCGCTCTGGGCTCCAAGCCGTCCGCGGTCACCCTTCCCGTGGCCCTTATCCTTTACGACAGCATATTCAGAAACCCCGGCCGGCAATGGGGGCTTTTCCTGAAGCGGCTCCCGCTTTATGCGCTCTACATGTTCCCGGCTGTGGCAGCCTTTTTCTACTTCATTTTCACCACCGCCAGCCTGGGCCTTGGTTCAGGCCTGAAAGATATCCCCGTTCAGCTTGGAAAAATATCCGGGGCTTTTTACTTCAGCGCCGCGAAATTGATCCTGCCGGTAAACCTCTGTCTGCGCTATCCCGGCTTTCAGTTCGAGGGCCTGGCCGACCCGAAAACCTACTTCTATCCTGCCGCTGCCCTGATCATCATTTACTGGGCGGCATTCTGTTATCTCAGGCGGAAGCCGTACGCTTTTTTTATCCTCTGGGCAATCCTGGCCCTTCTGCCGAATGCCAACCTGGTCCCGATCCGTATCGAGCGGGCGGACCGCTATTTTTATCTCTCCTCGATGGCTGTCTGCGGGCTGGCCGGTTATGCTTACGCCTGGCTGGCAGGGGCGCTGGAAGGGCGCCTGGCTCCCATGCTGAGAGGGCTGCTGCTTTTGATGCTGGTTTCTCTGGGAACGCTCACTTTCCGGCAGGTCGGATACTGGCGTGACGGGCCCTCTGCCTGGGGCCGGGCTTTCGAGCTTTATCCCCAGCTCACGCTTGCCCGTGTCGGGCTGGGCCACAGCTACCTTCGCCAGGGAGAGCTGGATAACGCCTTGAGGATCTATAAGCCGCTGCTCGAACGCCCGGTGCCGAATCTCGAGGCTCTCAAGGGAGCGGCGGATATCTCGCTGCGGCGCGGGCAGCGTGAAAACGCTGAAAGGCTGTTGCAGATCGGACACAGCCTGGACCCGGCTGATGAGGTGTTTAACGAGGGCCTGTGCCGGATATATATGGACGAGGGCCGCTACGGGGAGTCAGAGAAACTGGCTCTCGACTGGCTCGAGCGTTCTCCCCGTTCTCTAAGAGCGTGGATCACCCTCTCCCGTCTGCAACAGAAACAGGGCAGGGAAAAGCAGGCCGCGCGCGCACTGGCTGAAGCGATGAAGATAAACCCCAATAACCCGGAACCATACAATCTGCTGGCAATGATTTATCTCGGCTCAGGCAGTGCGGTCGAGGCGGAAGAACTGCTGGAAAAAGCCCTGGCTGCGGGGCGGCACTCCAGGATAACCCGCCTGAACCTGGCCTACCTCTACAGCCGCAGCGGACGCAGCCAGGAGGCGATGGAGATTTACTCCCGATACCCGGACAGCGAACTTGATACGCGGGGATTGGAATTCATGGGATCATCCTGGTTCGAGCGAAACGAACTCGACAGGGCGCTGAGATATTTCCTCCTGATGGTGGATAGCGATTCGACATTGCCCAGGGCGTACAACAACGCCGGAGTGGTTTTTGAAAATATGGGCAGCTACGCAAGCGCGGACTCGATGTATCTCAGGGCCATCGCGCTGGATTCGAGCTACGTGGATGCCTTTTTCAACAGGGGCAACCTGTTTTTCGCCAGCGGTGATTATCTTTCCGCTCTGGGCCATTACCTGCGGGCGGATTCGCTGGCCGGGGGCACGGACCGGACGGTAATAGAATCACTGAGCAGAACTTATTCTGCGCTGGGCGACAGCGCACAGGCGCGCAGGCACGCGGCCAGGTCAGGCTCGCTCAGCGCATCCGGCAGGGGAAACTGACTTCTTCGGCGGATCATTTTCCGGTCGAAGGACTGAGAGATAAATGAACCGATATGCACAGAGAATAACATCCAGATGGCCGGAGGTTTTTAACCGCTGGACCCTGATACAGGTTTTGCTCCTGCTTTTTGCGGTTATTGCAGTCTACGGGCAGAGCCTCTGGTTCGGCTATGTGAACTACGATGACACCCTGATCCTGGACAAAAGGTGGATCGCCTCCAGGGAGCTGTCCTGGGACGGGCTGCTTAAGATTTTCACGCCGCGCGGAATGGCTACCTACCAGCCTTTGAGACACCTGGCGTTCGCCCTGGCCTACAGGCTCAGCGGCACCGGTCCCTGGGGATACCACCTGATCAACTTGCTGCTGTATCTGGCAAACCTCCTGGTGATTTATTTCCTGCTCCGCAAGCTGCTCGAGCTCTCCATAAATTCCCGCTCCGACAGGGCCGGTCTCTGGGCCTGGCTGGGTACTTTATGGTTTGCCGTACATCCTGTGCATGTGGAATCGGTCGCCTGGATGATTTCCAACAAGGAAATGCTGGCCGGGCTTTTCTACTTTTTAGCTTTCCTGTGTTATATCAAAAGCAGGCAGGGAGGGTTCGCTGTGGGACACTACCTGGCGAGCTGGCTTTTTCTTCTGCTGGGCCTGCTTTCAAAACCCAGCGTGGCGGCGTTGCCGCTGGTCATCCTTGCATTCGAACTTCTTTACCCCCGCAGGGACGACACTCTGAAAGCGATAAGCTTGAGGATCGCCCCCTTTCTAGCTTTGGTAGCTTTGGCCGCGGCATACTACGTTTTCAGGACCAGCGCGTTTACCGGGTCGTTTCTCCAGGGCAGCCTGTCGGTCCATTTTCTCACGATTTGTTCTGTGCTGGCAAAATATGTCAAGAATCTCCTGCTGCCGGTCAACCTCTCACACAGTTATCCGCCGCCTTTCTTTTCCGGCGAGTATAACTGGCGCCTGGCTGTGTACCTGACAGTGGATCTCCTGCTTGCGGTCATGCTGATCCTGGCGGTCGTCAAAAGAAAAAATGCGATTGCCTTCGGTATCCTTTTTTTCCTTTTGAACCTGCTGCCGGTCTGCGGTATTTTGCCGATCAGCATTTTCATGGCCGACCGCTATCTATACCTTTCCTCTTTCGGTTTCATCTTTGTCGGCCTGCTGGTTCTGAACCGCTTCTGGCTGGCTCTGGCAGATCGGCAGACAGCGCGCCGGCTGTTTGTATTTTCAGGCTCGGCGGCCCTGGTTCTGCTTGCCCTTCTCTCCTTTGACCGCTGCCGTGTCTGGAAAGATGCGCTCGCGCTCTGGACGAACGCTGCGCGCACCTACCCGAATTTTCAGTTCAATCACTACGGCCTGGGCAACGCTTATCTGAGATCGGGTAGAAAGGAAGAAGCGCTCGAGGCGTACCGGACAGCCAACCTTTTCAAGGAAAACTTCTCAGCCACCTATTATATAGCTCGCATTTACGATGAACTGGGTGACTCGGCCGAGGCGGCCAGGTATTACTCGAAAGTCCTCGATCTTTATACGGATGATATGACAAACCAGCCGGAGATCATCTCCAGGACATACGAGCGGCTGGGCATGAAAAAAGAGCTTGCCTCTTTCCTGTTTGAAAGAGGCAAAATGCTGGTTAAAGATCCAGCCAGGATCGAGCCGCTCGCCCGCAGGCTTTACAACCTTGGTTATCCGGACCAGGCAGTCGAGGTGCTTGCGCAGGCCGCAGCCAGGGCCCCGGCTTCCGCCGGGCTGAGAGCGTGCCTGGCGGAGATTCTCGCTCTGAGTGGAGACGTCGATGGCGCCGAACGGGCATTACAGGCGGCCCGGGACGCTGGCGAAAAGGCCTCCGGGCTCGATCTCCTCGAAGCGGATCTGTTGTTTGCCCGCGGCAACTGGCAGAAAGCGGTCCTGCTATACGAGACCTCGGCAGTGGAGTCCCTGTCCGTGGCGAGGAAAGAAAGGCTGGCAGCAGGATATTTAAGGTCGGGCGATCATACCAGGGCTCTCGAGACCTTTCGCAAGCTGGCTGCCGAGGCCCCTCAACCGGCAGCCTCAGCGCATAACAATATCGGTGTAGTGCTTGAGGCGATGGACAGTCTGCAGGCGGCGGAGGATGAATACATGCTCGCCGTGGGTCTCAGGCCGGATTACGCAGACGCCTGGTTCAACCTGGGCAACCTCGCGCGGAAAAATGGCAAGCTCAGCCAGGCGGTTGAATATTATTCTCGCACGAGAGAAATAGAAGGGACCAGCCCGGATGTGGAGGGTGCGCTGGCTGAGGTGTTGATGGAGCTGGGGCGCTATAATGAGGCGCTCCAGGCCTTTGTCAACGTGATCCGGGTCGATTCCACCGCAGGGGCAGCCTATATCGGAGCGGGGGATGCCGCCTGGGAGTTGGGAAAAATACCTGCTGCTGAAAAATACTACCTCAATTACCTTGACCGTTTCAGCCGCGATAATGCACCGGCCCGCCTTCTCAAACGAATTCCTCTAAAAACGCTCTCCGGTTCGAAAAATTAAAGCCCACAGGTGAAAAATCCGATAAATGGATCAGGTGCACTGTCGGCAGGATGATTCGTGAAGGCAGAGCATCGTGGCCTGGACCTCTTTTCGGTCCTTTGAATTCCCTCCTGGATATCTGCAGACTGTGAGTCCGCGGCCACGCCACATTACAGCCGTTCCATCGATCAAGGATGATTTTCAAGAGAAAAGGACTTCTCATGGAAAGCATGCTCATTATTGCTGCTTTGGCGGGCTGCTTGCCCTCCGTAATTTATTTGGCTTTTCACATTTTTACCAGAATCAGGCGGCGAATGCGCCGTGTTTTGCCTTGCGAGGGCGCCACACAGGTGATACTTGTGGCCGTCGCAATTTTTTGTTTCGGATGGAGCCTCTTTCTCATCCTCTGGAATTTTGCCGCACCGCCGCCTTACTATCACCTTGAAAAAGCATTGATTATCGCTCTTCTTTTCCTGTTGATGGGGATTCTCTGTCTTCAGGTGCTGCAGTTCATACGGTGGCAGAACCGCCAGCAGCAGCCGAGGATTCGAGTGTCCGCGGCGCGCTCGGGCAGAAACAGCCGGAAACGGATTGCGCGTCCCTACGTGGTCACCAACAGCAAGACCTGACAAGCACCCGGCATGTTCGTAAATCGAAGGCGCGCGGGTTTGTTCTTTACATTATATAAAAGATTGTTTTACGGCTGGGGCCTGGCGTGTGCCGCCGGCTGGATTTATTGGATTATTCGGTGTATTTTTAGTCAGCATACCCTGACAGAGAGGGAGCAAACAATTGGCCCAGGAACAAACAGAACAGTATATCGAAAGCCTGTCAATGGATGAGCCTGAGCAGGATTTGCTCGCAGAACCTGCAATCCCCGGGCTTTTCGAAACCAGAGAGGAAGGCTTCGAGTGGTTGATAACCCCGGAGCAGTTCGTCGATTTCTGGATCGCCGTTGTCTTTCTTCTGGTGGGTACCTGGCAGATCATTACCATGTTTTTCCTGGTAGTCGGATGATTTGATAAGCCGGGCCCCGGGAACAGGCAAGGCGCTTTCGATCTCCAGGGAAGTGGGCGGGATGTCTAAAGCCTGCGGCTCGGTGCCGGTGAATTCCTGCTGTATCCGCCTGAGTGTCATCGAACAGAACAGCCGGGCCAATGACCCCCCGGTTCCAGCTCGGTCTTTAGCCGCCGCTTTTTGCGTCCCCGCTTTGATCCGGTTCTGCCCTGTGCGCCGGAAACCGGATTCACCCTACGGACTGATTCAACCAGGCAAGCCCGCCCTCTGACTTCCGCTTCATTCTTATTACCGGTTTCAGCACTCGCCCCAGGGCTGTTGATAGACTCTTTCGAACTTGGATAGCACCGCTTGGGAATGTGGCCGGTTTTTATGGTCTGCCGGGAAACCGCTGGGTAGCCTGGCGGTTGTCATTTTTGCCGGAAGCAATTGAAATGACAATAAAATTAAAGTTTAGGTTTGCGATGCCGATTTTAAGAGGTAAGGCCAAGTGTATCAATTTCCATGTCGGAGAGAAAACTGTCTTTCAATGGGAAAAGTGCGTCATTTTATGCTGTTCTGAAATGTAACTGCTTATAATTCAGTGGCTTATTTGAAAGATGACAGACCTTTCCTGCTTGTCCTCCCGGTCGATACGGTTGATATAATAAATAAGGAATAAAGAGAGGAAGCGATCAAGGATGAGATCGCTGGTGAAGCTGGTAAATAATTCCCTTTTCAGGGTAAAACAGAGAAATTAACCTGCGCCGTACAGTCAAATCTGCAGGATGGGGGTAAAATCGCCCTTTGCCCTTAATTTTTTTTAAAGTTTAAGGGGCAAAAGCCGATTTACAAAATAGTATACTGTATTAAGGATATATCAACCACTTGGCCGGATTTACAAAAATTAACCAAGAGACTTGTGTAAAGGCATGCGAGAACAATCGATAAAAGGAGGATGGATGCGGATCCCTTACGATTCAAGATAATAAGCACCACGAATGCCTAGTTTCCAGGAGGGGAACTATTTTTGAATGAACTTTTCTCAAGGAGAGAAAAATGAAATATCTGCTTAAGGTGAAATCAGCTATCACCTTACTGCCTCTTCTGATTGCAGTCTCATATTTACCGATTAACGCACAGAACACAGCGCCTGTTCCGACGACTTTCGAAATCTTGAGCCCCTCGGACGGCAATTTGCCGTTCCTGATCAACCAGGATTACGGTACCACTGCAGGCCAGAACAACCGTATTTTCTACGGCGGTGATTTTGCCAGGCTTCCTAGTAACACAGGAGTTGACTTCAGGTCAGGCTTTCTTGGCTGGAGTCCGTTAGCTGCCGAGACTAGGCCTGGAGCGGCCCCTGGTGGAAAAGCTACATTGAAAGCCCGTGGAAACGCCACCGTGAGCCGGTTGACTCTTGGTGGTACAGAGTGGATCGATAACCCGGCGGTGCCTGAAAATTCTTATGTAACCAATTTACCGGGAACTAACCGTAATAATAATGATGTTAATTCATGGGATCCGGATGATATCGGTGATGATGGCGGTGCCACTACCCCCTCTTTTCCGGTTTATACAGGCGCCAATGGTTTTATCGCGATCAATGAAGAGGACTCTCTCGTGATCCGTCTGACCGGGTATGTAGATCCCAACAACAGGCTGAAAGAGGTTGCCAACTCTGGTGGCGCTGGCTTTACACAAAATGGTGTTTATGCCGGATACGGGTTCGAGAGTGACGAGTACGCGTTCAACATAGCCAGCCCCGAAAATGATTCGCAGAATGGCGTGAGATTCGGGGTCTTGCCTTCCACGCTGCCTGCCGGCGCAACTTTCAACGGCGCAATCTTCAGCTGGGTGCCCACTTTCAAGCAGGGTGACTCGGGCCTTGACAACAGCGCCAGAAACGGCTGGTTTTTTGTTGACGCGAATATTTCAGACGGTCTGACGACTTCTGAAACAGCCGACACCAGAGCTGACACGGCAAGGACCGGCGTGGGCCCTGGACTGGGCGAGCTGGCGGACAGCCTCTACGTGGTTTATTTCACGGCCATGGATGACGGCATCCCGCCGAAGACCGCTATGGATTCGCTCTTTATTATGGTGAATGACTCGATAGAAAATCCGCCGCCTGTATTCACCAAGCGCGAAGTTGTCGATCGAAGCGGTGAGGTGCAGACTTACCTTAAGTCCAGCGTGCAGTTTACCAATGATTCTCTGCTGGCTTACAGTGAAGGCGACAGCATTGTAATTACTTTTTACGCAACCGACCAGGACAGCGCCCGGGGCGGCGGTACAAATGAGGCGCTGACATACACCCTTGTTGACGGGGGTTGGGAGGATTTCGTACGCCGTCCTACCAGCGGCCTGGATTCCCTGGCACTGGTGGATACGACCTCGATACCCGATGCCAACGGCGATCCCAGAGCATTCCGGGTGAGCCTGCGGCTTGCCTATAACGCGGCCGATACGATTACTACCGATACGGTGAGACTGGTCGTGCAAGTGGAGGATGCGTCTACCCAGGTCAATGACACCATGATGTTCGATATCGCCAATATCAACCGCCCGCCGATCTGGGATGCTGACACCACAGATATGCCCAGCGACAGCGCATTCGTTTGGGCGTTCGATCCGGCCGCTGTGTATGCGGATAGCATTGACGAGTTCACCCCGATCGCGGTGTCCAACGGTGTTACTGACACGATTTATTTCAACCAGTACGTCTACGAGCCTGATCTGCGGATCGGTGATCCGGTCGCTAATCCGTTGATTAAGTACTCGACCACATCAACTGAGGCTGATGTGTTCTCGGATGACGGGATCGTAGTTATTACCAAGACAAGCCTTGATACGGTGAGTTTTCCCTACCCGATCACGGCCAGCGACCAAACCGAGCCGGACGTAAAAGCAGCCACTCAGATTTTCAACCTGCGAATAGCCCCGGAGCCTGATATTGCAGAGATCTATCCGGTAACAGGGTATCCGGGACAGGATATCACGATCTTCGGCGAGGGATTCGGCCTGTTCGATCGTCTGTCTTCCACGCCGAGCAGGGTGGTTTTCCGCGCCCGCAACAGCAGCGGCCAGGCACAGAATATCCGGGCGACCATCAATTCCTGGAGCAAGGACAGGATCAATTTGACCATTCCTTCGAGCGTCCCGGTTTCCACGTATATACCTGCTACAGGTCAGTTCATTGCTGATTCGATCCAGGTTTATTCCGCGATCTTCGCTGATCCGACAGTCTATCCGTATGTAATTACGAAACCGGATACCACCAAGGTGACCAACCTCGAGGTCGTGAACATCACTTCGACCACGGCCAAGATCAAGTGGAAAACCGCTTTCACCGGCACTGACAGCGTTATCGTGGCTACCATAACTGATACGCTGGATGTCTTTACCAATCAATTTCCGGATGTCGCCGCTACTACTTACTGGCCGACATTTATCATACCGGGAACCATTGGCAACTCACCACCCACCAAGTCCACGGTTCAGGTTTTCAGGGGAGCCACTTCAACCACTGATGAGGTCCACTATGTGGAGCTGACCGACCTGACACCCGGTGTATCTTACCGGTTCATCATCGCCATGGAAAACAAGCTTTTCTTCGGTGATACGACCCGCAATATCAACGGTCCCTACTATCCGGAAAAGATCGACCGGACTAACAGCGGTACACCAGAAGTAAACGCCAATATCAGGGGATTCCTGTTCCAGACCCTGCCGGCACAGAACTCGCAAGGTGAGACTTACGCTATCCAGGGTAATGTCTATGTGAGTGGTGGTGCTGCTGTCGGCGCTCTGGTGACTGTCCAGATCGTCGATGCGGACAACGTGGCGGATACTTCCCTGCCTCTGACCGCAGTGGTCAGCACAGACAGCTCCTGGGTGATCAACCTCGGTGACGCGGTCAAGGATACCCTCGGTGTGGATGACAGGACCTTCGTCCATGAAGCCGGCGATTACCTGCTTATGACGATCGAAGGCGATAAGGACGTGGGCTACACTCAGTTCGTTACCACCCGCGGCACCTCCACTCCGCAGTCGATAAATCTCAACGAGAACGGCACCCTGCTCGTACCATCGGTGGATTACGACCTGCGCCTGCAAGTCGGGCTGAACCTGGTCGGTATCCCGGTGCGCCTGTTCGCTAAACAGCCCCAGTGGGCACAGGGTCTGCTTGATAAAGTCACCCAGGGCATTCCTTCTATCAGCAGGTGGGTCCCGGGTTCGGGTACCCAGGAAACGATCACCAGGACTGCACCAGGAACTTTCGTCGGTGCCGAGAACTGGCCTCTGGCTGATACTACTAACGGTACTTACTACGAGGGTTTCTTCATCGCGGTCGACGGACAGGAGTATATCACTCTCAGCGGCAGCCTCTACGGTACCGAATTGCCGCCGAAGGTATTCCCGGAAAACGCTCTTTACTGGATCGCACGCCCGGCGCAGATCGATTCGCTCTTCTACGCCTGGAGCGCGAGAACGATGCTGACTAATATAGCCAACGCCTCTGAAATCTTCAGGTACAACGAAGATACCCAGGGCTACGAGAGCGCGGTCGTGGACCAGACAACCGGTGCGATCATCTATAACCAGGATTTCCATATAGATGTCAGCGAAGGTTACATCCTGAGAGTAACTGCAGCGAGCCAGTGGGATATCAATATCCCGGTCCAGACACAGCTGGCTAACGCCCAGGCCAAGCTCGTCGACGTTTCCGGTGTGACACCCTCGCTCACTCTCAATACGAGCGAATCCAATATCGGAAGCGGCGCCGTACGTAACGTACGCCTGAGCGATGTCTCCAGCAGCGCAGCCCTGGTTTCCTGGGTCACTAACGTCTCGGTGACTACGCAAATACGCTACGGTAAGGTCTCTGAGGGCCTGAATAAGGTGGCGGTGTTCAAGCAGGACGCCGGCTCCGTGGCCATGGGCTCTCTCCACCTGCTCGGCCTTGAACCGGAGACTGAATATGCCTTCGAAATAGTCTCCAACGGGATTACCTATAACAACAACGGCAGTCCTTACACGTTCAAGACCGCCAGGATCGGTACCGGTTTCCCGTACACGGTCTATGGCCGAATGGCGGACGAAAGCGGCGAGCCTCTGGAGAACACCCTGGTCTATGTGGAGCTCAGAAGCGGCGAAGTTATCAGCACGGTAATCGCTGATATGACCGATGAGAACGGTTACTGGAATGTCAACCTGGCTAACCTCAAGATGGCTGACGGTGAAGTCTATCAGTGGAAAGCCGGAGATGAAATCCGCGTAACCGCTCTCTACGGCGATGCTTCCACATCGTTCCGGACCCTGGTGACAGGCGAAAGCCCGCAGAACATCGTCCGGGTGTCCGATCTCGACGGTGTTGCCGTCCAGGACAAGAAAGAAGTGGCCAAGGTCGCTCTGCCCAAGGCTTTCGCCATGGGCCAGAACTACCCCAACCCCTTCAACCCGTCCACAACCATCGCTTACGACGTTCCTGACAACGAGATCCACGGCGTGAGAGTCGATCTCAACGTCTACAACATCCGTGGTCAGGTCGTCCGCAAGCTGGTCGATGGCTCTGTCAAGGAGCCTGGACACTACGTTGTCCAGTGGAACGGAAAGAACGACAATGGCGAGGCAGTCTCCTCCGGAGTATATTTCTACCGGATCAAGGCTGGAAACTTCGTGGCCACACGCAAGATGGTACTGCTCAAGTAATACTTGCTGAGCAGCCAACTCGCCTGCAATGCAAAAGCGGCCGGGACATTGAGTCCCGGCCGCTTTTTTTCTGCTTGCCGTCCAGGCAACTGATATGTGGCAGACAACTGCAAAACCCGCATCCCGGCTCTTCTGAAATCGCCGCTCCCCATACTGTCTCATACGACTGAAAACCCCTCGATTTCATCAGACAACATCTCTCTTTATAAAACACCTGCAGTTCGAACTTGCCGGACCGGATCGCAAAACCAAAACAGTATGCTCCTGTCGAACTCCGAAGCCGCCGGGGCCTGCTTCCGGCGGGACGTTTACGAACGGGTAAACACCTGACAACCGGTGTTGCCGGGGGAAAACCTTTCGGCTTTTTCGGCTGGCCCGGCAGCCGGAGAAGCGATATGGGTTTCCCGACCTGTTTGATTCTTACCTGCAAAAGAGCAAATGACGGAAAAAAATGCCTATTAAAAAACAAAAAAGTACACAATCTAACGGCAAAAAGTACCATAGGCGCTTCGAAAGCCTCTGATTCCTGGAGGATATATTTTGTAACATACTAATAAATAGATAAATACATGGATAATTAAAATGGTGGCATATATGTTGCCAAAAAGATTGCAGGAAAAAAGATATAATTGCGTCTTGCTTAGCATGAAGAATTTATCTGGTTTAATGGATTGAACCATTCATCTCAAGGAGAGGGAACAATGCTTCTTCGATACCGTTTGACCTTCACGGCCGGAATGGCTGGAGTCCTGCTTCTCTGGGCCAATCTGTTGTTTGCACAGAACACGGCCCCGGTGCCTACCACATTTGAGATCGTCTCCCCGAGCGACGGAAACGCGGCATCGATAATTAACCATGATTACAAGGGGATAGTCGATCTCGGTGGTGGCATTATACAGCAGAACACCAGGATTTTCTACGGTGGGGATTTCGCTTATGTCGGAGATGATAACAGCATGGGGTTCAAAGGCGCTAGGGACAAGATGAATCTGAATGGCACCAGGGTCGCCCGGGGCAATCCCTCGCGCAGCCGCCTCACGTTCGGCGGCACGGAAACCGGAGATGATGTGGCCTGGCCGGGCCTAGGAGCCTCACGGGTGGCTCCTCTGGGCTCTTTTTCAGTGCCTCTCACTTACAGCTATGACCCTGATGATCTGGGCAGCAGCGATGCCGTGTGTGAAACGTGGCTGGACTATAGTGGTGGAAACGGTTTTATCGCTATCAACGAGGGCGACGCCCTGGAGATCAACATCACCGGCTTTATCGATCCAAATAACAAGATGCTTCAGGGAGATACCGATGCCGACGGGGACTATACCGGCCGTTTCCTGAGAAGTCAGAACGGCAGTGGCGGCACGGGCAATGACGGCGCCAACAGCGTGACCTACAAGCTTCTCAACCCGCCCCAGGGCGCCTCGTTCGTGGGCAGCCGCTTCACCTGGACCCCGACTTTCGTTCAGGGCGACGGGAATGACGATGATTCCCAGTACCAGGGAGTCTGGTTTATCGACGCCAACATCTCCGATGGTGACACAAACACCGAGCTGGGGCCCGAGGTCGAGGTTGACGATGTGAGCATGGGCCGGGGTAAGGGCGAGCTCAAGGACAGCCTCTATGTGCTGAAATTCCAGGCCACGGATGACGGAGATCCAGCTTATTTCGCTGTCGATTCGCTCTTTATCCTGGTCAACGATTCACTGCCCAATCCACCTCCGCGCTTTACCCAGAGGACTCTGCTGCGCAGGGATTCTCTCGGCATCGTGGAGACGAGAACTTTCGATTACCTCGCCGGTGAGCCGGATACTCTTTTCAGCGTGTTCGAGGGCGACAGCGTGATAATCACTTTCTTCGGCCAGGACCAGGACGGCCTTCAGGGCGAGGAAGACGACCCGATAGCTTTCGGCATGCTCTGGGACGACAATATCCTCGATGTGGCCAAAGGCGGCTCTCAAACAGGCGCATTCGCCGGGTTCAACCAGTTTATTTCCAGGACCGGCACGGTCGATACCCTGGTGGCCGATACCTCCTCGACTCTGGTAGCAGGCAGCGCCACCAGCTTCGAAATCCATCTGCAGATTCCCTATAACCTGGCCACCAGCGCTGAAAAAGCTGACACCTTGGTGGTGATGGTCTGTGACGGAAATACCATTGTGCCCGACACTTTCGCCCTCAAAGTGCGCAACACCAACCGCGCGCCGCTGTGGGACGCAGACACGACCAGCTTACCCTCCGACAGTGCGCTCGCCTACAGCTCGGGCTCGGAACTGGCTGAATCGGCCAGCATCCAGCCGGTCGGTTCTATTACATTAAACAATAACCAGACGGACAGTACTTATTTCGGGCTGTACGTTTACGATCCTGATCAACTGGTGGGTGACAATCTGGGCGTTCCGCTGACATTTTCTTACAGTGGAGCGCATAAAGGCACCCTGGACCCGAATACGGGCCTGAACGTTTACCTGCCCAGCGAGGCGGACACTGTCACCTATATCTT
>Ga0272442_10005630_pt1 | contig 16683 bp, 17 predicted proteins | sample SSMForm2O_FD_200262 | JGI IMG/M metagenome (GOLD analysis project Ga0272442, IMG submission 200262) | Marine sediment archaeal communities from Little Sippewissett salt marsh, Falmouth, MA, United States - SSM-Form-2O | ecosystem: Environmental > Aquatic > Marine > Wetlands > Sediment ... | reverse complement strand
GGGTAGAGTTTATATGCACATTAATAGCAAAGGGGATATTGAAGCATGTGTTTTTAATCCTTTTTCTGTTGGAAACATTAAAGAAAAAACAATAAAAGAAATTTTAAGTTCTGATTTTTTTAAAGATTCTAGAAATTTTCAGTTAGGTTGTAATCCTTATGCTCCTTGTTTAATCAGAGATAATTTAGATAATTATGAAAAAATTCTTAAAAAAGATAAAGTTTATTCTGCGAGGGAAGAGATCCATGTTCTAGATGATAAAAAACTAAATAAGTCCCTAAAAGAATATGCTAAAAAAAATAGAAAAATTGCTAATTTTATTATGAAAAATATTTTAAAAGATAGAGATCCTTGGGAAAATTCTAAAGATTTTTTAGATAAGAATTAGAAACCTTTTTAAAGAAAATTACAGTTTAAATTTCTTAAGCCGGGATGGCACAATCTGGTACTGCGCAGGATTGCTAATCCTGTTTCCTTATGGATATCTGGGTTCAAATCCCAGTCCCGGCGTTTAAAAAATGAATTTGGTGTTAATTTTAACAATAATTGTAGCTGTGCTTGTTTATTGGAGATTTGTTTATTACAAATATCATGAAAAAGATTTTACTCCAATATCTTTTTTAGTTGTTGGTGTTCCTTTGTTGTTTTATGGTATTTATGCTTTCTTTTTTGAAAAAAGTGTTGTATTAAATGATATTAAATTAATATTTATTGTTGGTATAATTTTTTTAATAATAGCATTTATACTTGATTTTATTGGCATCAAAAAACATGGATTAAAAAGAAAACTTGATATAACCTTAGATTGGTATAATAAAATTTTTGGAAAAAAATCTATTTGCGTTTTAATAATCTTATCTTTTCCTGGATTTTTATTTTTAATGGCAGGTACGTTTAGAATATTTGGTCAAGAACATTTATTTTTTTGGGGATTGATATTTTTAGCTTGGGTTTTTAGTGATATAAGATTGCTTAAGAATTATGTTATTAAGTAATTTTAATTAACAAAAAAATTAGATACTTTTTTAAAGTTTTATTCGTTTTATATTTTTTATGGAAAAGGTAAGAAAATATTTAGACCAAGCGTGCATAATGTGTATCGGGACTAATGAAGAGATTAGGGATTCTGTTAACCCTTTCTTAAGTGCTACTTTTTATGGTTTAGAAATTGGTTTTGCAGGAAGACTTCTTAGTTATTCTATACAAAATAAAATTTTTAATCCTTGGTTATTACCCTTTTATTTAGATGCTGGTTTTAGGGGATTTAAAATGATTCGTTGGTTTATAAGATCAATGAAATACTCACATGCTGTAAACATTCTTGGTGAATATCAAGATCAATTTTGTTTTCCTGAACCAGATTTATTTTCAGGTATAATTGGTTATATAAGAGAATCTCAAAAGAGGCGCAGACTTAGATTAGAAGCTAAACTATGAAAACAAATTCATTTGGATAATCTTTTTTAATTGTTCCATTTTTCATATTTAAAATTGGAATATAATTATGTAATAATCTTAATTGTGTTGTTAATCTAAAAGAAAAACTTTCTACAATACAATTTTTTCCAAACCATTTTTCTAACATTGGAACTATTTTTCCATTGAAGATTTCCATTATTTCTTTTCCTTGACCCCCATCCATTATAAAAGACCAGATTAATTGACCATCTCTTTCTCCTAGGAAACTTTCATAAAAATATTCTGTGTTTTTTGTTTTAGTTAATTCATCTTTTTTAAATTCTTCAATAAAATCTTTTTTAGTTATTCCTATCTTAAATTTTATAACATACAATTGTCTGGCAGGTAAGGCAGATGTTCCATATCTTGAGGTGTCTAAGTAAACAAAATAATTTAATAATCCTTCTGATTCTAAATGTTTTCTTTTTCTATTAATTGTCATAACTGCTATTTTTGTATTTTTTGCTATTTGATTATCACTTGATCTAGGATTTTTTACCAGTTCTTTTATGATTTTTACTTCTTTTTCATCTAAATTTCTCATTTTTTCCTTAATTTTAGTATTTTTATAACATTTTATTATGATAACTTATATAAATACTTTTCGGTATATATTAATATGTGATATTTATCACTATTTGGAGGTATAAATGAGAAAATTTGTTACAATTAATGGAAAAGGAGATTTTGATTCAGTATTATATCATCCTGGAGAAGATGGATTATCGGTTTTTGTAGGTGCTAGAGGAAATGGTTTGGAGGATTTAACTGATGTTGATTTTACTGAGATTCCTTGGGATGAAGTTGAAATCAGAAAATTAGGAGATAGATTTTATGAATTTGTTCCTAAACAAAGTGTTAGCCCTGGGGGCGTTGTAAATGTTAGAGGAGAAAGACATTATGCTGTTTTTTACTCTCCTGCTCGAGATGCATTATATGGTGATAAAATGCATAATTATGAACATCTTGATGTTTTAGGAGAATTAAATGATTTAGAAACTGATGGTGTTTGTGTTAGGGAAGCAGTTACTGATGATAGAATTGAAGTTCCTTTATATGAATTTTATTCAGGTTAAAATGGAAAAAATTGATTTAACTAGGTTTGAAACAATTTTGTATTTTCCTAATAAGGAAGATGGATCAGAATTAGTTGTTGCTGATGATGGTTGTGGGGGTGTAGAGCAAGTTAGTGTTAGATGTCTTGATTTAAAATTGAGTGATATTGATTTAACTAGGTTTGAGATAACTAGGAAATGGAGTCTTTCAGAAAGGTTTTATGTTTTAAGACCAAAAAAAGGATCTTTGAGAAGTGATGGTTCTGGAGTTATAGTTAATGGAATAAATTATAGAAGAGTTTTTTATTCTCCTTTTTGTGATGCTTTATTTGATGAAAATCTTTGTAGGCTTGGAGATTTAAGAAATTTGGAAACTGATGGTGTTTGTGTTAAGGAAGTAAAAAATGATATTAGAAAACTTCATTTTAGAAAAGGAAATTTATATGAAATTGTTGCAGCTTAATTTTTTATTCCTTTTGTTCTTTTTATTTCTATTTTAAACTCTTTTAAAATTTCTTTTATTTTTTGTTTTTCAGTTCCTAATCCTTTCCAATCTAATAAAATTAAATTAGGCTTATTAATATTTTTTTTAATCATTTGTTTAATCATATTTTTATTTAGATTTTTTAGATTATATTTTGGACATATATGACCTAATGCAATATTAGTATTAATAATTATTTTTTTGAAATTGGGGGTATGATGTAAACCTCCAATGCCTATTGCAGTTATATATTTTTCTGGTTTCCATTTTAATAAAAGTCCAATAACATCTGCTATTATTTTTCCAGCTTTTTTATTTGACCAAGCTTCTTTATTACTTCCGATTTCAATAAACATACAAGGTTTTTCTAAATAAGGTCCATGATGTGTGACTTCCTGGATTACTTCAAAACCTTTTATTTTTCTTTTTTCTAATTCAATCATAGCTTTTTTTAAATAATTTTCTGGAGCAATACAAAGAGTTTTATTTTTTCCACCTAACTCAGCTTTTCCAAAGTTTCCTGGAGAATGAGTACTTAAACAATTAATTCCAGATTTACTTTCGTGTTTTGTAGGAAATATAAACAGGTCTGCCTTTATTTCTTTATCGATATTTTCACAATTAATGCTTTTTTTATCTATTGAATAATATTTTATTTTTTTTTCATCTAATTTGGAGGCAATATTTAAACTAGCTGGATCTTTTTTTGATATTATTATTGCTATTTTCATATTTTTTATTGAATTTGATAAGTTTAATTAATTTTCTATAAACAGAAAGTATTTAAATAAAGGTTATTAAGTTTTTTAATATACGTGTTGATAAAAGAGGTGTAAACTTGGACGCAAAAAGAGTTTGGATTATTTACATAAATGTATTTTTACTAATTTTTTTAATCTCAAGTATGTTTTTTTTCTTAAAAACTGCACCGGTTTTAGAAAAAGTAAAATTTGCACCTCCGGGGTTTGCTCCACCTTTTTTGCTTGATGTTTATACTGATAATCTAAATTATATTTTAAATGAAGATGTTATTTTTACAGCAGAATTTTATGATGGTAATCTTCCTTGTACTTTGTTTATTGATGATGATAATGATTTTTCTGATTGTAATCTAATTGATAATTCTGATTGTTTAGTTTTTGGAGAAATAACTTCTGGTGATTCTTTGATTTTAGAAGCTAGCCAAAGCTTAACTTGGTATGCTCAAATTTGTAATTCTTTTGGTTGTGATAATAATAATGAAGGTAGTTTTACTCAATTATTTTCAGATTCTTCTATTAATGAAGTTTGGGCAGATAAGCTAGGTTTTGAGGCTGATTCTTTGAGTGAATGTCAGAGTAAGGAACCTACTTTAGATGATTCTAAATCTTATTGTGAAATACAAGAAAATTATCCTTCTTATGATTGTATGGAATTTTTAACTTATGAAGATTTACAAAGCGGAGATGATGATAATCCTTCTTATGCACTTTTTGCTTCTAAAGAAGATTGTTTGCATGGAGCTATGAAATATTATTTTGAAGTTCCTGATAATTTGGATAATATCACTTTTTATTGGGAAGGTTATTTTAAAAATCCACATGATGACCAAGCTATTGAAGGTAGACTTTATATTTATAATTATAATGAAGGAAAATATGATTTTTTATTAGATTCTGAAGTAGAATCTTTAAATGAGGTTTCTTATTCAAAAACTATTTATTATTATGAAAATTTAGATGATTATGTTTCTGAAAATATAATTAATTTTTTAGCATGGAATTATGAAGGAGTTTTTAATAAAATAACTCATAAGGAATGTGTAGATGGTGTTTGTATAGAAGTAGAAGGAGAAGGTTCTGATTTATGTGAGGATGATCAAGATTGTGCCCTTCCTATTAAAGAACCTAAAATTCCCAAAGAAAAATTTAAAGATGGAGAACCTTTGTTTTCACCACCTGGAGATTGGTTTTATGATTCTATTTATAATGATTATGTTATGTTAGAAGTAGAAACAAAAGGAGATGAATTGACTGGAGAATATGAAATTGTTGAATGTAAAATAGATGAAGATTGTTTGTGTAAGGATGATGGTTGTGAAGGTGATGATTGGTATGATTATCGTGATAATGGTTTTTGTTTAGAAGATTATACTTGTGATCCTTTGGGGTGTAATCTAGAAATAATTGAAAATCATCCAGATTGTTTAAGTGTTGAGCCTGTTATCAGTACTCCTTCTGGCGGAGGGGGTGGAAGAGATAAACAATGTGAAGATGGAAAAGATAATGATGGTGATGGTTTAATAGATTTAGATGATCCTGGATGTGAAAGTTGGGATGATGATGATGAATATAATCAAGTTGTAGGTTGTGAAGATTATTGTTCTTTGGGTGAAAGACGTTGTGTTGATGATTATAATTATATGGTTTGTATGAATAGGGATAGAGATATTTGTTTAGAGTGGTCTAATGTTTTTGTGTGTCCAAGTAGCACCACCTGCGATGGCGGCATTTGTAAGAATTTAGTAAGAGTTAATATAACTGATAATGAGACAGTTGTAGAGAGACCAGTTTCAAGTTCTAAATACTCTTTACTGGTTTTATTGATTACTTTGATATCACTTTTAGTCGCTATCGTGGGTTTTTTCTTTTTCAAAAGAAGAAGAAAAAAAGTTGTTAAAAAAAAGAGAAAAAAGAAATTAAAAAAGAAAAAAGTAAAATATTTAAATAGAAAAAGGTGATTTTAGATTATGTGGCCTTTTAGAAATAAGAAAGAGCAAGATAAAAAAAAGAAATTTGATAAATTTTTGCCTTTAAAATCTGAAAAGAGAGAAGAGAAGAATATTACATTAAGGAAAATTAAAGAACCACAAAAATTTGCAGATAAAAGGAAAAATGATGAACAAGTTTTACAAATGCATGAACCAGAACAACCTACTGATTTAAAATTTCCAGATAATAGAAAAAAATTAAAATTAGTTGAATATAATCCTGAAAAAATTTTTTTAGAAAGAGAAGTTAAACCAGAAATTAAGGAGATTAAGATTAAAGAAGGACAATCTAGTTTTCTTAATACAAGACAAGTTATGAAGAATCCAGATGAGTTTAGATTGGAGAATTTTATTAGAAATGCTTTATCTAAAGGCTATACTAAAGAGAAAATAAGACAGGGTTTGGTTGCTAAAGGTTGGCCAGCAAAGTTAATTGATAAAATTCTTTGGAAGAGTTAGATTTTTATATAAGTTCTATCTTGTTTTTAGGATATGATATGGTTATATTATCTAGCTTTTTTAGGATTGATATTAGGAGCTTTATTAGCTTTTTTTGTAAAAGAAGAGCTTACTCCCGGAAAAAAATACTTTGAATGGTTAAAAAAAGTTGTTTTAGTTATAATTATTATAATGTTAATTTGGTTCTCTTTTCAATTAACAATTAGTTATTTAATTGCTTTTGCAGCAGGAATATTAATTGCTTGGGTGTTTAAGAAATATTATCTGTATTTTGGTTTAGCTTTATTTGGTAGTTTTTTATTGGGAAATGATATGGTTTATTATGCTTTAATTGCTTTGATATTTATTGTTGGATTTCCTATTGGAACATTAATTGCTTCTAAATTTTTAAATGAAAAAAAGAAATTAGTTAAAACTTTGCTTTTAGATTTGTTTTTATTTTCTGTTCCTTTATTATTTTTAATTTATAATAAAGTTGGGGATTTATCTAATGTTCTTATGATTTTTGGTGCTGGAGCTTTGTTGTATTCATTATTTAAAAAATGACTTTATATTTTATAGGTATTGGGTTGAATGATGAAAAAGATATTTCTTTGAAAGGTTTGGAAATTATTAAAAAATGTAAATATGTTTTTTTAGAAAATTATACTTCAATTTTGAATGTTTCAATTGAGAAATTAGAAAAATTATATAGTAAAAAAATTATTTTAGCTGATAGAGATTTAGTTGAAAAAAATTCTGATGAGATTCTTAGAAACAGAGATGTGGCTTTTTTAATTGTTGGTGATATTTTTTCTGCAACAACACACATTGATTTGTTGTTAAGAGCTAAAAAGAAAAAAATAAAAGTTGAATTCATACACAATGCTTCTATTATTTCTGCGATTGGTGTTACTGGTTTGGAAGTTTATAAATTTGGTAAAATTACTTCAATACCTTTCCATGAAACAAAAACTCCTATTGAAGTTTTAAAACAAAATAAAAAGATGGGCTTGCATACACTATTTTTACTTGATTTGGATCCTAAAAATAATAAATTTTTATCTATAAACCAGGCAATTCATTATTTATTAAAAAATAAAGTAAAAGATCAGTTGGCTGTTTGCTGTTCTCAGATTGGTAATAAAAAACAAATAATTAAAGCTAATAAATTATCTGAGTTAAATAAAATTAAATGGAATAAATTTCCTCAATGTTTAATTATTCCAGGAAAATTACATTTTATTGAAGAAGAGGTTTTAGAGCAATGGAAATAAAATTGCCAATTAAGATAATTGTTAAAACAAATGCTAAAAAAACACAATTATTAGGTTATGATAAGATTAGGAAAGCTTTTAGATTTGAAGTTAAATCTAGACCTGAAAAAGGGAAAGCTAATTTGGAAATAGAGAAATATTTTTCTAGATTGTTTATGAAACCAGTTAAAATTGTTTTAGGTAAGACTTCTAAAATGAAGGTTCTGAAATAATAAAGTTTTTATACCTCCTTTTCTTGGATATTTATATGGTTAAGAAAAATTTGTCATCATTAATTTTTATGTTTGTTTTATTGATAATGTTTGTTATTTCATTTTTAGTTTCTAATTCTTTAAGTTATTCACATTCTTCAAATTCATTTTTACCTTTTATTGGATTTAATATACAGGCTGTTAAAGAAGCGGTGAATATTATTAAAGAAGAGGCTTTGGATGTTGTTAGAGAGGATGATGGAGTTTTGGGAGGAGTTAAATCTCCTTCACCCGGAAAAATTAAAGATAAATTTGAAACAAATCCTACCCCTATGTCTTCTGGTGGAGGGGGTAGTTCGAATAAAGAATCTGGGTTAGAAAGATACTTTTTTGCAGAATATGTAGATTCTGAAGGTTTTAGTTATGATGATGAGATGGGTGCTGGACCTTGTAATCAAGATGGTCCTTGTTATGGAAATGATGAAAGTGATGTAGCTTATTGTCCTGATGAAAATTATTGCGTATATGATGGTGATTGTTATATTGGAGATGGAACAGAAATATTAGATATAGATGGAGATAATAAACATGAGGCAGTTTGTATTGGATATGGTTGGTGGGATTTAGACACTGGTTTGCCTGGAATGCAAGTTTGTGAAGATTTTGATTATCATTGGGTTCAAGCTACAGGAACCGATGTAGGAGAATATCAATGGAATTATAATGGATTTGGCTGTTGTGGAGATGATGAAGGAGAATATTATTGGGAAAGTGATGAACTATGTCATAATTCAGAGGAAATTTTTAAATTTTTACAAATTACAGACCCACATATAATTGAAGGGGGTACAGCCTTTCCTCATTTACCTACAGATGGAAGAACAGATCCTTATGGTTATCTAGTTAATTATGTTAATGAGTGTTCTACTGGTTCTTGTACCTGGATAGATCCAATAGAAGATGTTTCAGTTGCCCCAACAATTGCTTTCCAAGATGTTGTTAATTATGCTTTGGATTTTAACTATGATTTTGCAATAATCACGGGCGATTTAATTTCTAATGGATTATGTGATGAAAATACTTTAGATTCTTTTGTTACGTTTAAAGGAATTGCAGATGGACTTGGTACTCTTGGAGATGATTATTATGTTATTGGTGCTAATGTTCATGATTCTTTAACTAACCCAGATTGTCTTTTACTTTATGAAAATATTTTTGGTGAGGACATGATTAATTGGTATTTTACAAAAGGAGATAATCTTTTCGTTGGTTTATCTGAAGTAAATACCGGGGGAGAGGGTAGTAGATATGATGATGACTTTTTAATTAATGTTTTAGATACTTATCAAAATCAAAATATGAAATTGTTTTTATTTACTCATATTGGCCATCATTGTTATGATGAACATTTTGGTGGAAATGTTAGATGTCCAACTGATGAAATAGATGCAATACTTCATAATGATTACAAAGATAAATATAAAGTTATTATTGTAATTAGCGGTCATAATCATGCAAATATTTATGAGGAATATAATGGAATACATTATTTTACAACAACAGCTACCATGAATTATCCTGCCGAATTTAGGATTTTTGATGTTGGGCCCGATTATGTTGATGTTAGTATGAGTGGTACAGCAAATGAAGATGTTGATGGTATTTCATTGGAAATTATGTTAGAATGTGCTAATCCTGGAAATCCTTTAACTTATTATGGTGAAGGAACTGATAGAGAAATATTTATAGATTTGTCTTAATCTAAATATAAAAAGATTTATAAGATAGTAAAATAAATTTTATTTATGAATAAAAGAGGTATAAGCCCTTTAATTGCAACTGTTATTTTAATTGCTTTTGCAATAGTTTTAGGCTCTTTAATTATTGGATGGGGTACAGATATTTTTGAAGAGAGTACTCAAGATGTTTCAGAAAAAGTTTTATATGGGGAGCTTGGTGTTGGAACTTCTTTAGATTTGTCTATGGGTAAAATTAAAGCTAGTCCCTGTATTGGTGGTTTAGAGATTTTAATAAAAAGTAATTCTAATGTTCAGGTAGATGGTTTTATTGTAAGGATTGTTAGTGATCAAGAAATAGAAGTATTTGAAATTGATGAAGTTTTGTTACCTTTTAATTCTAAGTTTTTTAATGTTGATTATCAAGGATATGTTAATGATATTACTGAGATTGAGGTAATTCCTAAAGTTAGGATAGATGGGGAATTGTTTGTTTTATCAGATGTTTCTATTATCAAAATAATTGAGGAAGGAGATATTTTAATTGAATCTGAAGGTGATGAAAATACAATTCTTTATATGGATTTTAATGAAGGTGAAGGCACTTTTGTTTGTGATTCTAGTGGAAATGGAAATCATGGAACTCTTGGTGATGGGATTTGTTTACCTGGTACTGAACCTTGTCCTGAATGGGTTACTTATTTAGATGGTTATGCTCTAGACTTTGACGATTTAGAAATTTACACTAATATAAGTAATAATAATAGATTTAATGAACTTTCAGATGAAATGACAATTGAACTTTCTTTAGTTTATGAAGTATCTGGTCCAGTACGTAAAGCATTGCTTGATAAAAGAGATATAATTAATTATGAGGGATTTTATTTTGAAAGGGGTAAAAGAACTGTTGGAGATATGGAATATTGTTGGGTTTTAGAACTAGGTAATGGAAATGAATTTAGATCTTTTTATTGTATTCCTGATCAAGGAAGTTCTTATTTTGAAAATGAAAAATTATATAATCTTGCTATAATATATGATTCTAATCTTTTAGAAGATAATATTAAAATATATGACCAAGATGGCCTTGTTTGTTCAAGTGGAACATATTTTACAGATTTTGGTTCAATTATTATTCCAGAAGAAGAACTTATATTAGGATTAAAAAGAGATTATCACACTTACCGTTTTAATGGTTTAATAAACGAATTAATTATTTCGAATATAGCAAGAGATTTTACTCCTGAAGGATCTTGTAATGATATTGATGGAGATAGTTATGATGATTGTAATATTGGTAAAGTTGGTGATGATGGTAAAGTAATAGATTGTGATGATAATGATCCAAATAGAAGTCCAGGGCTTACAGAAATATGTGATAATTTAATAGACGATGATTGTGATTATTTACCAGATTGTAATGATCCAAATTGTTATAGCAATCCAGTTTGTATGCCTGTAGGAGATTTTTATGTTGATAAAGATGGTTATTATTATGGTTCTTGTTCAGATGAAATAGGTTATGGAACTTCTTGGACAACTCCTTGGTGTACTATAGAATATGCAACACAATACATGGATGCTGGTTCTACTTTATTAGTGGCTGATGGAGATTATAATGAAGAAGGATATAATGGGTATGGTATTGGTCGTTATATTCCTTCTGGAACAGAAGGAAATCCAACAATAATAAAAGCTGCAGGAGATAATGTTAATATAATAAATGATAGGGTTGGAGAGTCTTATGGTTTTTTTCTTAGTGGTACTAAGAATTATATAACCTTAGATGGATTTAATATTAATACAGCTAGTTCTTGTGTGGGATATTGTATTTATGTTCAAGATTATGATGCAACAGGAATCATAATTAAAAATAATAAATGTTATGGTATTGATGGCACAGCAGGAGGTCGCATTCAATTACGTAATCCTAGTGGTTTGGAACAAGGTAATAATATAATAGAAAATAATTATATAGAAAATGGAGGAATATTTTTAGATGGTGGAACTTATAATTTAGTTATAAAAGACAATTTTATAATTATGGGGGACGGTGATCAAGGAATTGGAGTTGGTGTTCAAACTGCTTATATTCAGGATGTTTTAGTTACTAATAATACGATAGTAGATCCTTTTTCTTGGGGTTCACATGCTATGTATTTTAAAGATTGTAAAAATTGTGAGGCTTCTTATAATAAATTTTACAATACTCATGATGTTATTATTCTCTTTGCTCATTCCGGGTTTTCTTCAGAAAACATAGTAATTGATCATAATACTGTAGTTTCTTCTAGAGATGCTTCTTTTAATATAGATTCTTTTAGTGCTGCCCCTTTTTATAATACTATAATAAAAAATAATTTGGTAGTAAATGCAGCTAGAAACTTTTATTCTGATGAGTTATATCCTTCTTCGACACCTATTGAGGAATTATATACAGATTATAATTATTATATTCCTTCTGGAGAATTAATAAGACATTATTTATGTCCTAGTGAAATTTGTTATACAATAGAAGAATGGCGTTTTGCTACTGATGGTCATCCTATTTATTTAGGGGGATTAGGAGATAATTCTGAAGATGGGTCTGTTGCAGGGTTTGAGAATTTGTTTAAATATCCTGATTTTGCTACAAGTTATGATTTTACTCCTAAATTAGGAAGTTGGGTCTGTGGAAAAGCTGATGATGGAACTGATATTGGAGCTTTGCCTTGTGCTTAGCTTTTTTTAAAACTAACTGCTGATTGGATTTTTTCTTCTAAAATTTCTCCAGAAATAGCGTTTATTTTTACATTTAAAATATTGAATCTTTTTGTTAAATAAGTTATGTTCCATGTTGGAGCTTTTAATACTTGTAAAATTACAATTACTTTTTGTTTTTCTTCTCCTTTATATTTTTCTCCTATTAATTTTTCTATTAAATTAATTGCTTGATCAAAACTGATTTTTATTTCATTTAATTTTAGTTCTTTTAGTTCAGATTTTTCTTTCCTAAATATTTTTTCTTCTATTACTTTAATTTCATTATTTTCTTTTTTAAAACTTGTTATATTGTCTGTTTCCGGATTATAAAAATCAAATTGAAATTCATCAATGAAGAAAATACTAGTTAAATAAGAAGAAAGATGTTTTTCTTCCCACGATTTAAATTCTTCACTGTTTTTTATTTCTTCAAAAGAATCTTTAATTTTAGATAACATTTATCCAATGAATTTTACTCTTTTAGATAATAATTTTGGTAAAGGTAGTGGTCTAAAAGGCATATCTTTTATTTGTTTTTTAATATATTCAATTAATTGTTTTTTTGTCATTTCTTTTACTTTTCCTTTATCTCTGAATCTTACTGGTAGTTTTTTTCCTTTTAGTTCTTTGTCTCCAATAACTATTGTTAAAGGATTCCATTCTAATTCTGAATTTCTTATTCTTTTACCCATTGTTTCATCTGTATCATCTATGTCAACCCTTATATTTTCTTTTTCTAATTCTGATGAAATTTTTTCTGAAAATTTAAAATGTTTTTTAGTTGAAACAGGAATTATTCTTACTTGTGTTGGACTTAGCCATAATGGAAATACTGCATTTTTTTCATTTTCACAAGCTTGCTCTAATAAAGCGTAGATAACTCTTTCTATTGCTCCACTTGGAGATAAATGTAATATAATTGGGAATTGTTTATTTCCCTTTTTATCTGCAAAAGTTATATTGTATCTTTTTGCATTTTCAACATCAATTTGATCTGTTGCAAGAGCAGAAGCTTTTTTTAGGGCGTCAACGAAATTAATTTCATATTTTGTTATATAATAAAAAGCTCTTTTTGGCCACATTTCAACTAAGGCAGGTTTTCCCCATTTTTTAACTAATTTTTTAATAAAAGCTTTATTTTCTTCCCAAAATGGTTTTGTTATTCTGATTGCTAATTCTGTTTTCTTTGCATTTACTCCAAGATCTTTTTGTACTTGTTTTGCTATACTAAATCTGGTTAACATTTCTTTTTTTGCTTGTTCTAAATCTACACAAATAGCATGGCAATCAGGCATTGTAAATGCTCTTAATCTTCTTAAACCAGTTAATTCTCCTCTTTGTTCAACTCTAAAACTATATTTTGTTAATTCATACATTTTTACTGGAAGGAGTTTGTAACTTAACATCATATGTTTAGCCATTAAGAATTGACCAAAACAAGCTGCAAATCTTAAAAAAACCCTTTTATTTGGTGTTTGTATTGTATATTGTCTTGCTGGGAATTTGTTTAAATAATCTTTTAATGCTGGATGTTCATAATCATACATAATTGGAGTTTCTACTTCTAAAGCCCCATAATCAAGCATTTTTTTAGTTACATATTCTTCTATTAATGCTTTAATCATTCTTCCTTTTGCGAAAAATCTTAGATTTCCTGGATCTGTTGCAGATTCATAATCTGCTATTTCTAATCTTTTCATAAATTTTACATGGGGCGGTTCTTCTTTTGCAACTCTAACTTTTGCCATTTCATATAATGAAAAATCTTTTAGATTTTCATTTTTTGAGAAATTGTATCCAGAAATTTCTTTGTTTTTTATTAAAATTTTGTTAAGTTTACCACCCTTATCTAAAATATACCATGTACTTTTTAATGTTTTTTCTGCCTTTAATGCCGAGCTTATTTCTGATACGTCTGGAGTGAATTCTCTTGATAATTCTGATAATGGATGTCCTTTGCATTTTATTTCAAAAGATTTGTACCATCCAAAAGGAGCTCTAATTACTTTGAAATTCTTTTTTAAAATTATTTCAGCTGCTTTCATTACTTCTAATCCTATTTTTGAATTTGATAAGTTAGAGCTTAAATGTGCATAAGGATAGAGAATTATAGTATTACAATTAACTTGTTTGGCAATATTTGCTGATTCTTGGGCTAATTGTTTAGATGCCCCTTTAATATTTTTTTCATCTGGTTTTTCTACTGCAGTGAAAATAACTAAACACTCCTTTGTTTCAACAAGCTTTTCTTTAAAATCTTCTGCATCTTTGATTGCTTTTTTCTTTGGTTCAAATTTTAAATAGTCTGAGTGTATTGCTAATATTTTCATATTGTTTTTTCTTAGTTATTAGTATTTAAACTTAACGATAAAATGTATTGTTAACTCTTCGGTGTTTATTAAATAAAAAAGAAAAAAGTTAGTTTGGCCAATCTAGTCTTGTTTTACATCTTGGACAAGCTTTAGGATTATCCTTTCTTGAATCCCATTCGTATTTACATTTATTGCATTTCATTTTGAAAATAAAAAAGAAAAATTCTTTAATGCTCTTCTAAGCTATAGGCAAAACCACAGTTTGAACTTTTTTATGATCAGCAGGCATTTGATTACATCTCTGCTTTATTTCTTCATGCCTCGTCATTCTTTTTTCATAATCGCTAGGTTTTTCTCCAAATTGTAATGATGAGTAATCAATTTTTATTACAGCAACAGGCATTACACCTTTTGGGATAACATAATCCTTTTGTGCCTCAAAAACGATTCTAGCATCTTTAGAACCATATTCTCTCAAATCGTTTATATCATAAACAGCAATTGCTGAATTATAGGTATTATAAGCGTGATCACCACCCAAATATTGTTCCGTCACAGCTCCATCTAAATCCCGTTCAGGATATTCTTTTCGTTCACTTTCCGCTAAACTAGTTTCTAGTTGATCAAAAGGTGATAACTTATAAACTAATTCTCTCTTATATAACCCTCTTTCCATTAAAGCAGATACAGTTTCAGTAAAAATATCCTCCATTATTCTCGGCATTATACCAATTACTTCTACTTTATCATCAAGACTTTTCCCGTTTCTTTTTAATATATTCATTTTAAACACCTCCTTAAAGTGTTACTATATAGTAGTATTAGTAGATATATAAAACGTTTTACTTAATTTTCAATAAAAACGAAAGATTTATATACTAAATTGTTATTTTAATTAATAAATGAATGAAAATATTAATCAAATCAAATTAGACTTAAAAGACAGAAAAATACTCTATAAGCTAGATTTAAATGCCAGGCAATCCAATTCAGAGCTAGCAAAGAAGATTCAACTTAAAAAAGACACAATAAATTATAGAATAAAAAGATTAGAAAAGCGAGGAATTATACAAGGATATTACACAAGCTTAGATACATCAAAATTAGGGTATATCAGCTTTAGAGTCTATTTAAAATACTTTGAAATAACTCCAGAAAAAGAAAAAGAGATAATAAATTGGCTGGTAAAACATAAAAAAACAGGGTGGGTTGCTAAAAAAGAAGGAAATCATGACCTAGCATTTCTAGTATGGGTAAGAGATATTTATGAATTTGATAATTTTTGGAATGAATTTATAGAAAAGTTTAGATCATATTTTTATGAAAATTACATAGGAATCTGGACTAAAATATATCACTACAAAAGAGCTTATTTGCTTAATGTAAAAGAAGATCTTTCTGAAACAGAAATAACTGGTGGAAGTAGAACTAAAGCAGATATAGATGAAACAGATTTAAAGATAATAAAATTATTAGCACCAAATGCAAGAACACCTTTAATAGAAATAGCAAAAAAACTAAAACTAAGTGAAAGAGCAATTGCATACAGGATAAAGGCATTAAAAGAAAAGAAAGTTATTCTAGGTTACAGGCCCTTATTAAATTTAGGAAAATTAGGCTATAATTATTTTAAATTAGACATTAGATTAAAAGATGCAACAAGAGTAAAAGAATTAATGACAATTGCAAAACTAAATCCAAATATAATTTACGTAAATAAAATGATTTCTGGTTTAGCAGATTTTGAAATGGATATTCAAATGAAAAACAAAAAAGAATTTTTAAATCTTATTGACGAATTAAAAGAAAGATTCAAAGATTCAATAAGAAACTTTGATTATTCATCTACATTAAAAGAATACAAAGCACTTTATTTACCAATAAATAGTTAAAAAATAAAACTGAGAGCCAGAAGGCTCCCAGGAGGTATAAAATGTCCCGCAGAGTTTCTAATATAACGATAAAAAACTTTATATATAAGTGGATGAATATCTATAATTATGAAATATTGGGTGATATTTTTAGTTTTGCTTTTAATACCTTTTGTTTATGCAGGAGAGTATGATATAACCTTTGAATTAGATAAGAATCAAGTTCAATTAGGAGATGAATTTTCTTTTTCAGGAGAAGTTTTCCAAAATAATGAGCAAATATTAACAGGATTTGTTTTGATTAATTTTGAATATGAAGGTTCTGTTTATTCTACACCAGCTTTTTTAAGTGAAGATGGATTTTCAGGTT